>SDBT01000511.1_pt1 | contig 61740 bp, 90 predicted proteins | sample 2277101 | NCBI WGS metagenome assembly SDBT01 (sample SAMN10404973, study PRJNA504765) | marine sediment metagenome | isolation source: marine sediment core GS10_PC15, 103 cmbsf | place: Arctic Ocean: Southern Knipovich Ridge | collected 2010 | reverse complement strand
ATCCGTCTTGGCTTTGATAGCGAGCGAGGTAGCCTGCAAAGCTAGAACTGACACGGCCTCGCCCATACTCCCGGCCTGTTTATGCGTAGACGCCATAGCATGCCACACTTCATCCCGAATGAGCGTATAACCGCTCTCCGTGAAGGCCCCACTATTGATCGCCCCCAAAGACAGCACAACCGACGTAGCCTTGAAGTCCTCGAGCACCACGATGGCATCGTTGACCTTTACGATGTCCGCCTGCACGACGCCCGTCGCCGGAACCCAACCACTCAAGCCATCAACATTCCCGAGTATCGTCCCGGCGCTCGTCACGAGACCTGCGAACGCGAGACCGAAGGAGTCCGTCGCCATGTACCACGTGGTGTTTGCACCCCAAATCGCATCCGCGATGGTGGCCAAGCCACTCCCCGTGAAAGTGGAACTGCTGATAGTGTCGCCGAGCAGGCCCACCGTAGTTGCTCTGAAGTCTGCGATAGCAGTTACCGCACTGCCCTTCACCGCTCCAATATCCACTTCGTCCGAACTTGCATCGAAAGTGGACACCCCGGAAACATCCGCCATGAACGTAGTTGCATCGTACGGGTCAAACGCCACCACATCCATCGAGTCACCGGGGCACTCGGCAGTATCAGCGTCCTTGAACCGCGTCTCGATTCGCTTACCAAGGCTGCCCGCCGCAATAGCCGCATCAGTCAGGTAAGCATAATATCGACCGTTGCCAATAGCACCAAGCGTTCCGATATAGGAATCCGACCACGCACCACCCCCAATACTCGCTTGAGGCTGTTCCCCTTCTTTCGTCGTCACGGGTGTAATCCCATCATCTTCGACGAGATGAAAGCCCACCATCTTGTGATTATTAGTGGTGTCGCCTGCTTTGACTTGTCTGGCCATTATGAAACTCCTCGACTAATGACGTTACGTTTGAAAGCAAGAGGGCACTTCCGCCACAGTGTAATGCCGCCCCGGTAATGAGCACGGTTGGGCATTGCCGTACGTGGCTGACCAATAGCGTCTTCGATTATCCCGTTAGTGTACAAATTAACCCCGTTCGCCGGATCAAGATCACCAGCAACGAGTGGAGCGAATGGAGTATCATTATCGGTAATGTCCGCCCATACGTCGGCGATGGCGGCGTTGATAATGTTGTTAGCTCCCCCAAGTAGTACATCAGCTGTGTCGTCAGAACTAACATTATAGTCGCAGTTATTCCAAGTGACTATACCATCACCAAGACTACTAAAACAAGGACCGAGGACAGTACCATCATCCACGACGAGATTATTTCGTGCTTCAATGTTTACTACATCCCCTGACCAGACTGCCAAACCAACCATCCCGGCGGAAAATGCACTTGTGCAGTTGACAAGGCTATTTCCGTATACTATACCATTGCACATAGAGAAATTTGTATTGGAAACAAAAACAACACCAACACCTTCTTGGGCTGAGTCTGTATTGAGGATGAGATTATTCCTAATAATTCCGAGGTTAGTATGATCAAAAGTCACGTTAGAAATAACCACCCCAGTACAACGGATCGCTGAATTATCTATAATGATTGTATTCTGCTCAACTAATACAATTTCACGTTCTGTATAAATACCCGTGCCAAATTCGTCCACCACGGTCACTCGTAATTGTGCAACGATTACTGCTGGCCATGATAGATGTAAACCTATTGCACCCACTCCTACAACAATAATTGCTGACCCCTGAAGATTATCATCCTGACTGCCATCAGCCTCCTCACCGCTTGCAGCATAGATGCAAACGGGTTCATCGGCCGTGGGCGTGTAGACCCAATTCTGCGAGAACGTGCTGAGCGTTCCCAAACCGGCGGCTTCGCCGTGATGACAACGGGCGTGCTGGATATCGACCTCAGTCCTTGTGTCCTCAAACCAGCCCTGCAGCGTAGTGTAAGCCGCATCGCCGTCGGGGTCGATATCAGAAATTGTCCCGTAGTCAGGGTCTAGCAAGCTCGCTCTCCATATCCGCCGCACGCACGCGAGCGCCTCGCCGCACGTCGGCAAATTTCAATTTGACAGTGCTCTGGCGGACCATTACGGGCCGTTTTGTTACCGGGTTGGGAGCGTACTCGGCGAACGGATTTGCCACCACACGCCCGGCGTCGATCGCGGCAAGAAGTTCCGCCGGCGGGTCGGCCATCGTCACCACGCACAGATTCGGCCCGTCGAACTCGCGGAAGCCCCACGGGCTACCGACAGGCTTGGCAACAATGGGCTCACGTGTTCGTCGATCTATCAATAACTCGATCATGAACAATCCTATTCTATATCCTGCAAAGCAATTGTCTCGAGTCCTTCAACACCACTGTACCCATCGACATTGATCACCTGCCGATCAGGAAAAACGATAGGCAAATCCGCGACAAGGTACCCAAAGTTCTTACGATGCTTTTCATGTATCTCTACAGTATTGCCTGTGTCCGTTGTCCTACTGTGCCAATGATGATTGCCTTCAGCATCAGCAGCAAGGTCTATCCCCAATAAGAACACTCGCACAGCACCAAAAAGCAAAGCTAGGTTCACTGCTGCTGCACCCGTATTCGTATTCCATCCAACACCATCCTTATGTAAACCTCGTTTCCTTCGCTGCACTTGCCAAAGGTCTGGCAAGTCCTCGAAACCGAACAAGGCCGGATGGCAGGTAAAGAGTTGGCCTTTGTACTCCTTCAGATCGTCCTCGTAGGGGTGACCGGCATCCGGATTCATTTGCTGAGGAAAATCAAAGTCCCCAAACAAACAAACCGGACAGATATCTTCACCGAGCAGGAACGCAGAGTTGCACCCTATCGCGTTCTTACCACGGAGGTATTCCCAATCGAAGTTCAGCAGGGAGGGGCCGCCGCCTATGATAAAGGCGTCTTGCCCCTCCCATATCTGTTGTGTAAGGTCCCATCGAGGCATGGTTAGTCCCCCAATGCCTTTTTGATGACCGCGTTGACCTGGGTCTTCTTGACCCCCTTCTTACGAAGGGACGTCTTCGGATCGTCGGCGTCATACACGAAATAACCGCCGTCATTCTCGAAAACCAGGAAGTCCTGCTCCACAGCCTTCGGGTATGCTGCTGTTACATCGTTACCGCGAGCATCCGGCCCACTGTCCTCGGGCGAATCGTCTGCGACGCTGCTGTCTCCGCTGCTGTCATCATCATCCACGTCCGTTTGATCGTCGGACGACCCAGCAGCCGTGTCAGGCTGGCTGTCTACTTCCGGCTTTTTCGGCGTTCCCTTAACGGGTGCCTTCTTGGTAGCTTGTTTGGAAGCGGTCTTCGCCGGCTTGCTCGGCTGCTGGGCGTCCAACGCCTTGAACCTGTTGGGGAACAACACAGCAAGATTGGACGAGGTCTCGACGGCCTGCCCTTTCGTGTATGTCACTCCCTCGTACTCGAACTCGTTCGCTAGGACTTCAAATTTCGCCATGGTTATACCTTCCCTATCTCAAGTCTGTTGATGCTTTCGTGGAGTTCTTATTCGCCTAGGCTACATTGCCATGGACGATACCAGTGTTGCTGTTGCTGTCGGCCCGAAGCTGAGGCACCAAGATCGCCATAACCTTGAAGTTCAACCGCATGCCGCCTTCGCTCTCCCACTGAACAGTGGTGATGTCCATGCCGACGACTTCGCGAACCACGTCGCTTGTCATCTGAACCATCAGCAGCTGATAGCCAGTAAGGTAGTCCAACGTCTTCACGTCCTCGATGCCTTCGATCTTCCGAATGCGATCGCGGAGCGTCAAGTCGCCCTTGGCCGTCGAGTAATCGTCGTCCAAGTAAATGTCCCAATTCGGCGAGGAGTACAGTATCCACGGACCGTAATGGTATGCGAGCTGTGATTGCAGTCGCATCTCCAACACCTCGTTCACAGTCGTCGCCGGTGTCCAACCGCTTGCAGTCGGATTGGTGAGGACCTTGACCAATGCCGACGGGTAGTTGGTATACCCGTAAATGGTGCCGCCGCCGAAAGCATAAGTATCGGCAGTACCAAGCAGAAGCTGTTCGGCCAATTCGGCAACCCGGCGTGCAGCCAGCTCTGCCGTCGTGGTGTCCAACGGGGACCCACCATTGCGGGAGGTCATCACCTGCCTCGCACTGAAGTGGAAATCCTTGTGGATGATGGGCAGCGGCAGATTGGACAGACCGAAATTCGGCGAGTCTGCCTGGCTCTGTCTCAGACCATCCATCGACATGGTGGCAGCAGAGATGTCGCTCTGCGTTTCCGTCTCAAGGACGGTCTTGCCCATACCATTGGGAATGTTGTAGGTAAGTCCGCGACCACGGAGGTCACCTACCGCTCGTAGGCGAGGTTTGGCAGCCTTGACGACGGCGTCGTCGAGGATCTTCCAGTCATCCTTGCGAAGGGATGCTGTCGCATTTTGCGTGGGTACCGCAATCGGCTTGCCACCCACATTAGCCGTGATATAGGATCGACCGTCGCCACCGATGTACGGTCGCAGGCAGTTCGGATCGAATTCCGCTTGCATAAGCTTGGTGGCTACGTCGCCATTAGCTTGTCCATTGAGGATAAAGTCCATCTTCGTATCTCCTTACGTTTTGTGTCATGTTCTGTTTCGATCGCATCCCGTAATGCCTACAAGGCTATAGGACCCGAACGTCGATCCGGGTGTCTGCCGCACCACTGGCCGAGAGGTCCAACGCCTCCATTGCCACTGCCACGATCTGATTGACGGTTATGCCGGAGGCTTCCGACCCATTGGCAACGAGCGTGCCATCGCCGTTGCTGATGAGCTTCTCGCCGATGGCTACGTCTTCACCAGCAAACAGGAAAGCCTGCACCTCTGCACCGACCTCGACAATGTTATACTGCACGAGGTCGCCTTCTGCGTAGTTAGTCGTCAGGTCCTTGCCCTGCAGAGCGTCTTCGATTGCGAAGGCTCGCTCTGCATAGCCACCTTCTGTGGCATGGACAATTACCTTCCCAGCAGAGTTGAGCTCTACCAGGTCGCCAGGTGAAATGGCGGCACCTGCGAGAGCCTCGTCTCGTCGGAAATCGCCTTTGAGCATAATCTGGTTAGCCATGTTCATGTCTCCTTACGTTCTGTTCTTGTTGTTCTCGTTCCTGTGGATTTTGAACTTGCTACTGCCTACTCAACAGTTGCGAATTCCATTGCGGGAGCCGTCAGGGGATCTTCCGCGTTCTCAGTCACATCGACCGGGTCGCCGATGCCGCCGTACTGTGCGTCGGGCTTCTTGTCGCCCAAGGCCAGTTTGGCGATGCCCTGGAGCTCTTCGAGACCCTTGGCATTCAGCTGCTCTTCTGTGAACGTGTTGTGCTCGTTCGCAGTGATGAACTTCACCAACTTGGCCTTGGTGGCGTTGTGGCTATTGAGGCCGGATTGGAGCATATCGCGGATACCCTCGGGAGCATTCGCTACATACTGCTCTGCCGTTTGCGTCTCGGCATTCTCAACCGGAGGATCGGCCAGTGGATCCTGGACGTCGTCGGCCGGCTTGTCATCAGCGGGCTTTTCGTCCTTGTCGTCCTTGTCGTCCTTGTCGTCCTTATCGTCCTTGACAGGAGCCGGCTCGCCGCAATTTGCAACGAAACTCTCCAGCCGTTCCTTCGTGAGGCCGGTAAGGTAGTCCATGTCGCTCTCATCGAACGAGGTACGCTCGTTTTTGATCAGTGCAGCGACCATTTCTGCTTTGTTCATAGTTGGCTCCTTCTGCTGCTGTAGTAACAAGGTCTTTCGATTCTTGGTTGTGGCTGCCAGGAGGGCCATTACCCTTCCTGTGCCGTTGCATTTGACGCACTTCTTAAAACCGGCACCATCCTCCCGCATGATCCTTCCGCTACCTCCACATGTCTTGCAAACATCGTTGGCGACGAGCTGCCGGCCAACACCCTGGCAGGCTTTGCACTTCTTCTTGGTACCGTTTGCGACGAGGATCTTACCACTGCCGGCACACGTCTTGCACGACACGGTTTTGCTCTTGGCCATGTTGTTCTCCTTACCATCGTTGGTGACCGTTTTGTATTTCGTAACCTGCTTCACTTCAACAGGTATGCCTTCGAGGATGGCTACCTCATCATCCATCGTGTAATTCTGCTGGAAGTAGGCGTCGTCCCTGGAATAGATGAAGTAAGTCGGGAAGACCTCAATGACATAGGAATACGCCGTGCTACCAGTACCGTCGGGAATGGCCTTGTCCAGTGCTGTGCGAATGGCATCGTAGGACATCTCATTCTGTGTTGCACAGATTGCCTGTTGAGCCAAGGCGTTCGTTATGATGTTGGCAGGATCCAGTCCTCGAATCTTACCCGACCCACTACAAATTGGACACCGTATTTTCTTTCCATTGCCCCCTGCGGCGTAAATCCGACCAGTACCATCACAATTATCACAATCCGGATCGGCGTTCTCTGTGGCTTCCATCCTTGTAGAGGCTGGACTCCCCTCCAGTTCAGCGTCTACAGATGTACTTCCACACGATGCACAAGAACTAGAAGATTCTTTAGCTATCCACCTATCTCCACATGCCAAACAAGTCATGGTATAGTACAAAGCATTCATCAGCAACCCTGCACCATCCTTTACCGAGCAAGCACCTCTGATGTCGGGAAGGATGGCGAGATGGTCAGGCTTGTAATTACGAGCGATGTACTCGTATGCCTGGCCATCCCACTCACCCACCTCAGCTTCGTTCTCTGTGAACAATCCTGTTGATACTTCGATGGGCTCACCGGCCTCCAACGCGGTCAGGATACGGTCGTCTACCTCCGACAGACGATCCCGTTCCAGCCAAGCTTCGGCCTTCAACTTACCTCCCTTGAACGTGGTATTCATGATCACCCCAACCTTGCTCTGTGTCAGCACAGTAGGATCACACGCGGTGCCGAACTTGGTATCCTGCGGATGGTACACGACGATTGGCTTGTGATTCCAAATGACCGGCACAGCAGCGAGTTCATCAGCGGGATAGTACAGAGGTCCCTTCGAGCCGGCAAAGACTCCCTCAGTGAGCATCACCATGGGCACCACCATGTAGTCTCTGCCCTCCATCTGATCGTAGCGAACTTTCGCAGCGATGTTGAAAGTGATTGTTTCCCTACCAGCTACCAAGCCCGCCTGCTTTTGTCCACCATGTTGAAATGTGTCGCTTGCCTTATCTTTGATTGCTGTAGCTATCATAGTTTCTTAGCTCCACAAAAAAAGGGGCTCACTTGTTTAAGGTGAGCCCCGTTGTCCGGGCACTGGTTTAATTGTCGGCCACATGATACGAGCGGCGTGTCATCAGCACAAGATCTTTTTCATGCTATTGCTCAGGTTTTTTCAGCACTTGTTCCTTGATCACTCGCTGGATGTCACCGCCATCTAAGCACACTATCAGCTTCCCATAGAAGCCTTGCACTTGTGCAGCAGCAATCAAACGAGTGGCCCATGCTAAGTCGTCCTCAATTTTCTTTCGACGCTTAGCATCATCGGCTGGTGATTTCGTCCTTGATCGTTCGTTTGTCATACCGTGCAATCCTTTACACTGTTGAGAGGTCGGCAACACGTTTCTTACCAGCCCAAGTTGATCGCCGTGAAGCTTCCTTCACGGTCTGCCGTTTCGTAAACTCACCCTTCATACTTTTGCGGAATGCCGTTTGCTTTTCCCGCTTGCCAGTCTTCTGACCCTTACCATCTTCACCAACACCAGCAGGTATCCAAGCACACCGACAATTCGGATGGCGAGGTAGCAATCCGCGAGCCTCCTCGATGGTCATGACAACACCCTGCAAGGGCTCGCATTCATCACACACCTCATTGTCGCCAGCAGTCAACCATTCGGCCATGGGCGACACACCCTCGACACCTAACTGCTCAAACGAATCCAACTGACCTTCCGCATGAGCATGGATGATCTCTGTGCGAGCAATAGTGCGAGCCCGGGCTCGTGAGATACCATTGACCTCTTTGAACATCTCACGAGCAAGCTCTCGAGGACCCTTGCCATCCACCATGCCCGAAGACAATACACGGGAGATCTTCTGGCTCATTGCTCCTGAGATACCTTCAAGCTCGTCAAAGGTTCTGAGAGTGAGCAGTTGGACTTTGCTTACAGCCTCAGGAGCTTGAAAGGAACTCTCAAGGAATTGAGATCGCTTGCCCCTGTAGAAGTCCACTGTCTCACCCATTGTCTCAGGACGAGCTTGCACATAGGCCCGCATGGCACCTCTCTTGTAAGCACTCTCAATATATTTGGCTGACCAAGGCTTGCCGGTGGCATCGACCTTCATCAAGCCCAGTTTGATCTGTCGCTGAAGCCATCGCCGGAATGACCGCGTCTTTTCAACATCGGTTTGGAAACGCCAGATCTGACGTTCCGCATTCATTGTGACTGTGCTGTTAGACTCAAAACCTAGTGCAGTACCACCCTCAAGTCCAAACGCATCATCTGTCACCACCAATTCCTTGATCTTGCGATTGAGGTCTCGGAAGATCTTGTTCAGTGCTGTAATGAATGCACGCCGTAACATCGTGGTCCGCGACGGATCAATCTTCAGCGGGTTGCGTGCCTTGGCTTTGACCATTACTCATCCTCCTCATCGTCCTTCTTGCTTGCGGACTTCTTAGCTTTCTTAGCTTTCTTTTTCTTGGCCTTCTTCTTGGCCACGGGCTGCACATCCTCATCCTCAACGTCCTCATCCTCATCCTCGACGTCGTCTGCCTCATCAACAGCCTCGTCCTCTACATCGCCTATGTCTCCGCCCTTATCGTCAGCATCCACGTCCATTTGATCGTCGGAAGCTTGATCATCCGTGTCGTCAAAATCCTCATCGGCCTGATCGTCGGCGTATTCCTCAGCCTCCTCGAGAATAGCGTCTACAACCGCTTGATCCATACCAAGCACATGACGCATGAATGAAGCAGGAGCAATCAGCACGTCTGCACCACCACCGACATACTTCACCAACGCATCGGTCCTGGTCACGCCCACTTGGGCTTGTTCCTGATCGCTTGGCGTGTCAAGGTCAGGCCAGTCGATGATCACCTGTTTCGGTTCGGGCAGCACACCCACAGCAACCAACCGATCAACAAACGGACGGATGATCATCGGCGAAACATACATCTCTTGGCGTTTCCGCAGACGCTTGTTCCACGTTTTGCTATCCTGACTGGATGCCAGCTGTGCCTGCTCGCTACCAAACAGAATGCGGAACGGAATGCTGAGTGCAAGTGCAACAGCCTTAAGATGTGCGGCAACGTGCGGAGTAGGATCCGTCACTTGCACTGATAGCGACTTAGCTGTTACGCCTGTCAATGCCATATACCGTTGTAGGCCGTTGGCGTAGTTCTGGAATTCCTCCCGCATGGCCGTGGCGTCGATCTCGGCCCCAGCCTTGACTAGGTCAGGATTGACCTCGAAGGAGAAGCCCGGAAAACCACCTCGCCAATACATCTCGCCGCTTGCACTCAAGACCTTGCGAATGTCCATGAGGCGGTTGAACACCTTCTTCATTCGAGGCGTACCATACACCTCACTCATCTTCCGTTCGTCAGCGATATGCAGAACACGGGACCAATGCACGTCGGCTCCTAGTGTATTGGAATCGGTGCCGTCTGCTGCACGGTCTTGGTACTGAATGGCATACATCGTCGGCAGGCCGTATCGTGCATTCTTGCCTTCTCGTTCCCACGCCTTGACAGTAACGCAGGACTCATCAAACACCTTGAGGTAGATGAGCTTGGCTCCTGTGCGTGCTGACTGACCTTCCTCAGAACCGACCACAGGCTCTTTCAACTCAAGCCCATCATCGAAACCCATCAACAGGATACCAAACCGACCAATGCCGCTCAATTCATCGCCGCGTTGGAGGAAATGGAAGAGATGTTCCGCCTCTTCCAGTTCGTTCCATGCTGCTTCAAACGCGGTCTCTGTATCCTCCTCATTTTCTTTGACTTTAGGCATAACTGCCCACGTCTCTTCTGGCATACAACTAACAACCCGAGCAGCAACACCTTCCCGATCGTAAAAAGCTCGGTACTGCTCGTTAGTGATCGCCTTCGGGTAGCCGCACTCTTGATCAATGTCCCGATTCTGGCCATCCATCATTTGATTGTAGAATGCAGACCTCGACAGCATTGCATTGGCTACAATCCCGTCATACGATTGAACGAAATGTCCTGTTGTGGGAGCTTGCGGAATCCCTTCCGCATTCTCCGTGATCTCAGGCAATGACTTGGTTCTCTTGACCGTCACCTTCTTTGCTGCTGTTTTCTTCACTCGTTTCTGTGCCATGTTATTCTCCTGCTGTTAAGGTTATTGTAAAGCCCCGACCTTTCGCTTAGCCGCGTTCAATAGCTTGAAAGCACCACTGCAACCATCGACCTGATCTTTGAACTTAGAAGCCGGGAAGTGTTGTAGCTCATTTAGAAATATCTCGACCCACTCACCATTGAGTAACACCACATTGCCACCATTTACTTGCACAGCAAACGGATCAGCTCTCAACGTCTTGTCACCCGATGGCCTATCCATGACAACACGCCAGCCTGCCAAGTTCCTCACTGTAGCTTGAGCAGACTCCTTGCCTCCACTGCCCGGCTCTTGCTCTACACCGATCAATATGCTCTTACCATCAGCAACAGCCGTCTGCTTGATAATGTTCTCACGCTCGTATGCCTCCCACTGTCCTCGTTTCACATCCATGATAACAAATCGCGTTTCACGACCAATACCTAGCTTCCCCATCTTCACGCCTACTGTATATGCCCCTGCCCCACCTGTGCCTGCTTTGTCCCAATAGCGAACAATGGTGTGAGGACGTTTCGTGCCTTCCACAACCTCTATATTATCCAGCTTGAACATCGTACCACCTGGTGGCACCGGCTTTTGCAACACCTGACCCTGGTACTCTGCATCACCCTGATCAATACGCAAATCCTCCAATGCCTCGTGCGACATACGTACGGGATCCAATAACCCATCAATGTACTTCTTCCGCAAGCACCGAGGCCGCACATCCTCAGTAAGCTCACCGGGCAAACAGATATGTCGCACACCATCCTTCTTCTTAACCAACAAGTGCCCTGTAGGATCGTTGACGTGCAGACGCTGCATAATGAGGATGAGTGGTGTTACCCGCTTATCAATTTTGCGTGAGCTTAAGGTCTTAGACATCCAACGTATTGCTGTCTTCAACTCCTTGTCACTTGCTGCACGTTCGGGACTAAGCGGATCATCGACTATTTGGAAGTGGCCATGGAAGCCTGTAATGGCACCTCCTGTACCTACTGCCATGCGACCGCCACCTGCCTTGTTTACGAAATGCCCCTTAGTGTTCACGTCCTCACGCAACTCTACATCGCCATAGAGCTGCCTAAACTTCTCTGACTGTGCAACATCTCGAGACTTCCAAGACAGATCAAGAGCTAAGGTATGGGCATACGAACCACAAATGGTCTTGAGTGTTTTATCATTCGTCCATACCCATACCGGGAACATGATACTGGCAATAACACTCTTTGACGTACCAGGCGGAATGTTGACAATAAGGTCATAGAGCTTGGGCTTCCTGTCGAACACTCGCTCTGCCATGATCTGCAGTTCATCGCACAGCACATCCATATGCCAATTCCATACGAGCTTCTCAGCAACCACAACAGACCAGAAACGCTTCACAAAGTCGGAGAAGGAATCGCGGCATACAGATGCCTCAAGTGCTATCCGATCAAGCTGCATTGGTTGTCTTCCTTGACAATCAGTCTTCTCTAGGAGCATCCGCGTAAGGAGCTACATCGACTCGCACAACACCATCGGTAGCAACCACATGCTCAAACACCTCTCCATCTTCCGTATACCTTGTAAGCCGCTCAGGTCGAAAACCCTTAACACGCCGACAGAACCAAGCAGTCGCAGAAACACACCCCATACGACGTGCCTTACTCTTCCACTGCCTAATAGCTTCATCTACTGTCATATCAGTCTCCTATATCTATCCATACAGTATAACAGCAAAACAAGAAAATACAAGCCCTATCTGATCAAACTGCATACGACTCCTTCCCCTTCTGTATCGCCGTCGCCAGTGAGCTCGTTGAGAGCACTGCAGACAACCTGGGCCTGTGCATCCACGATGGAAGCTTCTAGTTGGATGGCACGAATCCTCATCTGGAATTCCAGCTGCAATACACCCGCTTTGTCATCGAACTTGATACGCCGACGATAGAGCTTGGTGAGAAGCTTTTGTAATTTACTGACCTTGATCATTATGAGGGCCCCTGTTGCCAAGGATGAGGAGAGCCATGCGGGACTGCAAACATGAGCTCTGTATCATTATCCTTTGCTCGCCGGTACATCAATTCCATCTCACCGATCACCAACGATAGGTTCTGTATGTCGCGTTCCGCGACCTTCTTCATCGACTGTCTTACATGCCGAGGAAGATTGGGTAACCGATCAATCAGGTCCCAGATACGATGTTTGATCCCAAGCATATTATTCGGTCTATCTATAGCCATAATCATTAGTCTCCTCTCTCAATTGTTGTAGAGCCGAGTGGTCGTCTTACCGAAGAAGGAAGGACCCCCGCCTTCATACACGATACAATCCCTGCTGCCTCCCAATAGTTCTTTGCCCTGTAAGTAGGACAGTAGCCACCTGGATGGCTTCCCTGTACCTTGTTCTCCTGTACCACGATAATTGGAATGCCTGCACGTTCACAAGCTCTGTGCGGCCTACCCCAACAGCCATCTGGTGCTACAAGGAAATCAACTTGCGATCTCCCTAAACCTTTGCCGTGCTTCCTACCGCACCGAGGAGCCCTCTGCAATCCCTTCAATACGCAATGAAGATAAGAGATCGAAACAAACTCAGCAGCCATGCGAGGATCCACGACCTCAGAAAACGCATACATCGGATCATCTTGGCCTACTGCGATAGGGGCATGGGCAACAGGCTTATTTAGCTTTGCGGATATCAACTTCGATACCATAGCCTCTACACCACCCCAAGGATTCGTCCCGCCTACGTCGATATACTTCTGCTTGGTCTCTAGGTCTACTACAATGGGCGTCGATATGGCCAAGGCATCAAAGTCCTTTCCTTCCACCTGCTCCACTAGCTCTTGCCACCCCTCTACATCTCCTACAGCCTCGTTCTCTCGATCAATACTCCCTCGCATAATTAAAGGCTGTTTCAATTCGAGTAGCGAGACGTCCATCCCTAATGTTACCCGTGCAGCAGATACGGAATTGATCAGCTCGGGCTTCAGCGGAGCGTTGGCGACAACGAGAACTTGATTGTTACGAACCTCATCGAGACGAATCTCTCCCTCTAGGAAACGGTCAAGCATACTCCCCTCCACGTAGAGCATATTCTCAGTCATCTCACAGATGTCAGACGCATTAACCACGTTAGGATGGACGATGAGCTTGTCGCAGAGCGTCGCAAGCATCCTAGCAGCAGGCGTGGCATCTCCGGCGTGTCCGCCTATCTCAGCACCCAAGCCCGTGGGAACAATCATTACTCCGATCATAGCTACTTCCTTTCGATGAGAAGCCGCGTGATGACTTCTCCGTCAAAGAATGTCTGTGTATACTCGGCCGCCACCTCAGCATCAAACGACTTGCACGAGAAGATATTGATATAGACGCTGCCCAACAGGCTAAGCGTATGAATTGTGATATTGCTCGTGAGGATGAACTGTATTGCTGACGTCCCTGTTGTATGGGGCGACGTCTGCCTCTCCTCAGGGGCAACACCTACATCATCCCAGAAGTGCAAGGTGCATCGTGTCATGTCAATCAACTCGCACAAGCGAATGACGTAAGCCTCGATATCGGCCCGCGTGAACTTCGCGACTGTGCAATTATGCAGATCAAGAATGAGCTCTTGTCCATAACCCATTATCTTCTTCCCTTTGCTGCGTCGAAATATCCGACGCAAAAAGTACCACAAACATGGCAAGGCAGAGAGAACGCAAGCAAACGAAACCCACGCCCATCTACCTAGTTCCGATAGCCAGCACATCTCGCAAGCTATCATAGTCATACAGCACCCTCCTGTACCATGCAGCACTTCTTGAATTTCATGCCGCTACCACAAGGGCAGCGGTCGTTACGCCGTACTCTCGGTGGTAAGCGTTTCATCTGCTCGGAAGTGACGTAACCCATCTCCTTGAGGAGACCGGCCTTCATCCGTCGCCGCAATGCAGCAGTTCTTTTAACGTCCGCGAGGCTGTGTATTTCGCCTGTTTGTAAATCCATCGTTACACCTTCCCTTCGTTAATTTTCATAGTCAGCCAATCGAAGAACAAACGAACTGCACGTTGCCTCCACCTTTCCATACTCACTTGGTACGCCTGTTCGCGTTTTTGTCTCGTTCGTCTCTTGCGTTGGCTTTTCCGCATTACTATCTCCTCATTACCATTTAGCCGGTTTACGGCCTGACTTGTAAAAAGTGCTTTCGATCCAACCTATCCCAACAATCGCCACTAACGCCAAAAGCACTAACAGCCATACCGACGATATCAACAAGGCTGTGCGACGTGCCCCTACCCGCCAGACACCCCAATCGCGTTTCTCCACCGTTCGTTGATATAGGTAGGCAGCAATCATACCAGCAACGTAAATCCCAGCACTGATCATCAATATATTCATTGCCATCATTTACTCCTTTATGGTAAAACCAGGTTCTACTCCATGACCACAGCACGCGGCTTGAACACCTTCCAAAGTACCCAAACAAGCATCATGCCCTTCTGGAGTAGCCGGACAACCGCATTGCTTACAATCTCTTTCCTCATCTATAGGCTCTTTGGTATCGTCATACACCCATTGACCATCCAACCAAATTATTAGCCAACCTCTAGCATAGGACCTAGCTGCCATCGTTATCACCTTCCCTATAATCGACCCTGCATGGCAATCGTATATGCCATTTCGCACAAGGCCTTGCCTAGCTGTGTCATCGAAGGGCATGCCACTTTGAAATGGGCGTTGCCTCTCACCTTGGTCTGTCGTGCTACTAGCCAACCATTCTCAACCCAATGGACTGCCTGCTGTGAGACAAACCATCGCCATATATCCTCTTGCAGAACTTTGTCCTCAAGATAGTTGGGCGTCTTGTATTGGTACTCTCTACCGTTCCGATACCATGTAATACCATCTTCTCTCTTCCATTTGCCGATTTCGGTGGCCAACCATTTGTTACGCTCATCGACAGTTAATTGGTTCCAGTTGAGTACCATGGCCTATTCCTGTTCCACGACCTCTGCCTCTAGGACATCCTGTGCCTCGAGAAGTTTGCGACGTATATGCAATGGCAAGTTGAGGTCGTCAATATTTACGACACCCGCGAGGACTCTCAACGGATTATCGCCACCCTCAACCGTTATGGTACTTTCTTTTCCATAGCCTCTTTCCTTGCCCTTGCGTTCCAGGTACCAGCGGGCCATGGCGTTTGCTTCCTTGCGATCGTATTTGTTCTTGATCGCACGCACTACCTGTCGCTCAGCGAGGTCAAGAACGGACTCTTGTTCCGCGTCAAAGGCGTCACGCATGTCTTCCCAGTCAGGTCGATCGAGCCACCTGCGTACCGTCTGTGGTTGCACTTGCAATCGTTCCGCAATGAGTTTGAGAATACCTCCGGTACCAGCGAGGGCTTTTACAAAGGCTCTTTTAGCAACACGTGGTGGGCGTCGCCTTATGTGTTGGCGTGCTGCACGTTTTGCCAGCTTGTCTTTTTTTGCCGCATGCCTAGCCAACAGGATGTTAATGCCGTTTGTACTCATGGACCCATGCCTCATTATTTTCGGTTTCAGGTGCCTCAAGGTTATGCTTGCCTAACCTTGTTAGGTTATCAGCTTCAATCCACCATGTTGTACCTCGTACTGTGCCGCACCGCTCTAATCGCGACCTTTTCATGCCCAAAACACAAAAGAATTTCAGCTTCTTACCATATACGTTTCAAGCACTTACATGGATCATGCAAATATACCACAATTCTTCCATATATAATGTTGACGTATCCGTCGATGAAGTTATAGTAGTACACGAAGCATAAGATGCATTTGACAAATGAAGATGAGCGTTAGCAGGCAAGTAGAAAAAACAAGATGCCAAAGCGTGCAGCCGCGGCCATGCCCAGCTAACAGTACAGCAGCAAACAACACTAGGAATGCAAACGGCAGAGCCAAGGCATCGGTGACGCGACGGTAGAGCTCAACGAGACGGACGGTCGCTCCTTATGACGCCCTTGCAATGGACGGATAGTTTACATGGCCTATGGGCTTCGAAGCCTGGTAGTGTTTTGCAGCACACGAAACGAAATCAACTAACTTGAAAGGACGTAACTATGTCACTATCCAAGAGACAACAAGAAATGAATATGGTGATGTGCCACAATGCAGTCGAAGTAGCAGCAAAGCATATCGTGATCGCTACACGCATAGCCAATACACTCAAAGAGGCCATGGGCGATGCTATGATGGACAATCTTCTTTACTTACTAACAGAAGGTGGAGCAGTTATGGATGACGGTACCAGCGAAGCGAGTTGGATACTACACATCCTCAAAGGAGGTGAGATCCTGTGAAGTACGAACAACTCATAACAATGAATGCCGCATTGGTGCAGGCCTCACTGGTAGAAGCGGTCGAGAAGTATATGACCAAATGGCAAGCAAGAGGCCTTGCTAACCGACTGTATCGTGAACGTCATCTCACTACTGACGATCACGGAGTAATCACGGAAGCAATTCGCAAAGCCCAGCAGGGCTCAAAACGAAACAAGTAATCAACGCACTACCTCGAAAGGGTATATCTCATGGCTAAGAAGAAATTATCATGCGGTTACGACGGTACTACAGACGAGATTATGGTTGCACTGTACCACACTCCCAAAGAAAAGGACGGCTACACGACAACGCAAGAACACTTCACCGCGGCCGTGTGCTGGTACACACCCGACACAAATGAATTTCTCGCCCACGATGTAATGTGTTCCGATGGACTCTCGCAACGTGAGGCAATAGACGCCCTCCGAGAAAAGTATGCAGCAGACATGCCGACGAAGGAGAGCTTCCGGGAGAACAAAAGACACGATATCAAGGTCGGCAGACTGTTCTTCATAAACTACCCCAAGGAGATGCTCGAATCAGAAATATCTTTCATCCGCAGCGAAGCCGATCGCCACAACCAATCAGTAAACACCGAAACACGAAACAAAGCCAACAAAGAAGAACTACTGGCCGCACTGGCATTGGAATTGGATGGTGTTGTCGATGATTGGGATCGCTACATCCAGTTCTTTCCTGATGAAGTCCTGATCTACGGGATACGAAAGTTCAACCGCAACATAGGCCATCGAGAAACAGTTATCAGAGATCATCGATACAAACGTCGCACAAACGGCACCTACAACATCGACAAGATCAAGGAAGCGGTTATCGAAGTAGCAGGCTACACCAAATACCGTGACCGACGCAATAATGTCGAAAAGGAAAATGGCGATGCCGCTGACTGCCTCCGCGAATCGCTCGGCTTGAAGTACGGTGTTGCTACAGTAAACACCGAGACCAAGAGAGCGACGTTAAAGATCACCGTTGACCTCAACAAGGTCGAAGCACTGATCGAAATGCTGGACAAGAATTGGGGCACGAACCTCAAGGAGGCGAAGTAACATGACACGCGAAATACAAAACGAGATACAATGTTGCGAATGCGGAAAATATACCCGCTCGGAAAACGCCTTACCGGCAGGCTCCGTATGCTCACACTGCGGGTCCAAACTAACGGTGGAGATGGTTAGTCCTAGTCGCATGGTAGACCAGCATCGCTACACGGCAGGCATTAAATGGGATAAGCGTGGCAACGGCATTATAGACGCATCAAAACTAGGTCTACCGGTCGGTTGCTGGCCCTTTGCAATGCACATCAACGGCGAGCTGTTCAAAATGCACTCCGCCGTCCACGTTCCAGAAGCAGTCGTCTACAAGTCGGCTGCAAACACACTCGCAATACTCAACGATTAGGAGACGGTCATGAAAGCCAACGACCTCAAAACATTACTCGCGACGACAATTGCCGCTCAGCTGCCCGTGCTGATCAAGGGTGCCCCAGGCATAGGTAAATCAGACATCGTAACACAGGCAGCGGCAGCAGCAGGCACGAAGCTGATCATCTCACACCCTGTGGTGTCCGACCCCACGGACTACAAGGGCTTGCCTGCAGCAGTAGACGGCAAGGCCGAATTCTTGCCGTTCGGCGACTTGCGTCAGCTTATTGAGGCAACTGAGCCCACCGTGTTCTTCCTCGACGATCTCGGCCAGGCTCCTGCTGTTGTGCAAGCGGCTGCCATGCAACTGCTCCTTGCACGCCAGGTGAATGGGCACAAGATCAGTGAGCACGTGACATTCATAGCCGCAACCAACCGACGAGAAGACAGAGCAGGTGTCACTGGCATCCTTGAGCCCGTCAAGAGCAGGTTCGCCACTATCGTCGAACTGCAAACTGATGTTGAGCAATGGTGCTCCTGGGCCATCAATAATGGCATGCCAGTTGAGCTGGTTGCGTTTATCCGCTTTCGTCCCACACTACTAATGGACACGGAAAAGCCCACCAACGATATAGTCAACCGGCCATGTCCGAGGACAGTGGCTTTTGTCGGCAAACTTCTCAACGTAGGAATCCGTTCACTCGAAGCCCTTGCCGGTGCTGCTGGACAGGGCTTTGCTACAGAATTCATCGGATTCCTCACCATGTGGGAAATGCTGCCTTCCATCGACGGCATCCTTCTTGATCCTGCAAGTGCTGATGTCCCGTCGGAGCCTGCTGCATTATACGCCATTGCTACAGCACTGGCCAAAATGGCGACCAAGCAAAACGCTCGTAAGATCATCACCTACGCCGATCGCATGCCTCGAGAATTTAGCGTGCTGACCATCCGCGATATGTTGAAGCATTGTCCAACCGCGGCAAACAATCAAGCCTTCATCAAATGGGCTGCCGCTAACGAAGACCTGCTATCCTAACTAAGGAGCTAATCATGGCCGCTATAGACTGGCGAAGCGAAACTGCCACCTTCGAGTACACTAGAGCTGAAAACATTCTCTATGATCTCGAAGTGCTCCAAAGCTTCTTAGATGTTAACCACACCCATCCGGTAGAAAGTAAATTAGGAATGCACCTTGACGAGGTGATGGAAAACATGAAAGACCTACTCAAAACATGGCAGCAACTTAAACTGAACGGACCAACAGCCGAACAACAATAAGGAACATACCATGACCAAACAGCAAATGAACTTGAACGAAAGAGCGATGATTGTTTCCCTGTCCATCTCAATATGGGAAGGACGTCGCAAAGACAAGAAGGTCACGGCCGAAACAATCCGTGCCAAGCACGCCGACCAGCGAACCGGCTCCTGGTGGACCTACGATATCCCCAAGAGCGAACTGAAGGACGTCTACTCGGCCGTCAACAAGGCCAGAACTACGCACAAGGACTTGACGCTCCCTTGGAGTAACGATGGAAGCCGCATACTGCCCGCCGATATGTTCATGTCGTACACCAAGCAGATGCGTGCCATACGCAAGGAATTGGATACCGCGTTGGATGGCTTCTTTGCACGTTACACCGATATCGTCAAGGATGCAAGGGAACGATTAGGAGACCTGTTCGACCGGCACTCGTATCCGTCCCTTGCTGCTGTACGAGCCAAGTTCAAATGGTCGGTAGGTTACTTACCCATCCCCGACGCCTCCGACTTCCGCCTTGACCTTGCCGCTGGCGATGTTGCAGACATCAAAGCCGGCATCGAGGAACAGATGCAGTCCGTAATGTCAACAGCCATGCAGGACCTGTGGCAACGGTTGTTCGCTGTTGTGGACAAGATGGCCGAGCGCCTCAAGGATCCCGAAGCTATCATCCGCGACTCATTGGTGGGCAATGTTGTTGAACTGTGCGACCTACTGCCCAAGCTGAACGTCCTCAAGGATCCGAAGCTGGAACAGATCAGAAAACAGGTCGTTGAACGCCTCGCAAAGCGGAAGCCGATGGAGCTTCGCGAGAATCCTGCTGAACGCAAGCAGGCGGCATCCGCTGCCCGCGACATCGCCAAGAAGATGAAGAGCTTCCTCGGAGGTGCATAATGACCAACCAACAAAATCGAATATGCAAAGCCAAGTCACTGCTGCTCCTCGATCATCCGTTCTTTGGAACGCTGATTGCTAGGACACCGTTTGTCGAAGACACAGCAGTCGACACAATGGCAACCAACGGGAAGCGAGTCAGGTACAATACTGAATTCGTCGATGGGCTCACTGACCCTCACCTCATGGGCGTCCTTGCTCATGAAGTGATGCACGTTGCCTATGGCCATTGTTGGCGCCGTAGCTTCCGAGAACCTAAACAATGGAACGTAGCAACTGACTACGCCATCAACAGCATTATCCTCGAAGCAGGCCTGACGTTGCCTGAAGGGGCGTTGATAAGTGTTGCATTGCACGGAGCAGCTGAAGACATCTATGCTACCCTTGAGCAAGAGCCAGACGAGAGCGACACGAGCCCTGCTGACACCAAAGACCCAGCGGACGAGGGCACCGACGATGAGGGCGGAGACAGCAAGGACGCAAGCAACAACAACGTAGAAGCCAATGATCCTGGCCGATGCTGTGCCGTCGAGGACATACCAGCTGATGAAGTAGACGAACAACAGGCCGAATGGAACATTGCAATCGCACAAGCTGAAATGGCAGCCAGCGGCCAAGGCGAACTACCAGCAGGCTTAGCACGCATGGTGAAAGAGATACTGGATCCTTCCGTGCCCTGGCATATACTGCTCCGTGACCTCGTTGAACGGTCAGCACGCAACGATTACAATTGGACCCGCCCGTCAAGACGCCACATAGGACGAGGCATCATCCTGCCCAGCTTGATAAGCGAAGAAATTCCAGACATCGTCGTGGCAGTTGATACAAGCGGCAGCATCTCGCAGGCGGTACTCGATGTATTTGCAGCAGAAGCCTCCGCCATCTTGGGTGCCTACAACACTACCATCCATGTTGTGTACTGCGATAGAGAGGTACAGCACACCCAAGAGTTCACAAGAGCCGACATGCCTCTCGAACTCGAACCACACGGTGGTGGTGGCACAGCATTCCAACCCGTGTTTGATTGGGTTGGGGAACAGTACATGACTCCCGCATGCCTCATTTACCTCACAGATGGCCTCGGCAAGTTTCCAACCGAGGAACCCGACTACCCTGTTCTGTGGGCCTTGGTTGGCGAATACAATGTTCAACCAACCTTTGGCGACGTAGCTAACGTGACAATTTGAAAGGACAATACCATGACACCTGAACAAAAGCAAGAACGCGACATAGCAGCAGCAACCTTCCTCAGACCCTTTCCGAAAACAGCAGCACGCATCATAGCCATTGCAGAAAATGCAGCCGCAAGAGCCATAGGTGCAAGCATGACAGTAATGGCACGATACGAAGTCCGTTTCACTGGCGAAGTTGTAGAATGCGAATGGCACCACTTAGGTGCGACCGGCAAGGGTAGTATCATGGTTCACTTCGAAGTGCTCCTTGAGGTGGACAGCAAACGAGTAGGTCCCTTTGTTGTAGAAAAAATCCCCAGCCGAACTACTCGACGATAACCAACATGACTTGGAAAGGACTCACCATGTGTCGTACTGAAGATGCATACCAAACTGGACGTAAGTGGTTCTTGGATTCCGTTTGTGGTCTATCCGCCACAGACCTGAAGAACTTCCTCGTATCTCAGCACCAACAAGAAGCTGCAGACATCGCGACGGCATGCGGCTACGATGCCGGCACCGTGTACCAAGGAATTCAAGACACCAAAATGGAATTCCTGCAACGTAAGGAGTCTGCACTACAACCAACCGAAACCTGTCAACACTCTAACACCACCCAGGGCTTGTTCTTCACACCCGACGCACCGGGTCCAAAACTGGCCTTCAGGCCAGACCCAAATGGTTCCTTCATGTTGTGCGATGATTGCGGCGCCGGAAAACGAATCACCGATGTAACTTGGACTCCCGGTGTAGCCGTCAAGGACAAACAATAGACACGTCAACCAAAGCTCAAATAAGAATTGCTTTGTAGCAATTTTGTTATAGGACTACTGGTCCTATTACTGTATACCGCCTAGTGTTGCGGGCTACAAGCAATGACATTTGGCTAACATAAGGAAAGACAAGCAATGATTGCACTCATGGATGACGAGTCAAAAACTCTCCTCTATCACAAACACATAGGTGCCGTCCGCAGAGTATCGCAGACATTCGCTACCAACAAGGGACTACAAACTAACGAAGTATTCGCAGAGGCAATGAGCCTTTACAATGAGCTCATCGCGGATTGGGAACACAAATACGATCCAACACGGAGCCGTCCGTCCACTCGTATTTACTTCCACCTCTTTACTAAGTTGAAGGACCTCTACAGCCGCAATGGCGCCCGCGAGATTCCGTTCTCAAAGGTTGCAGCACATGAGCTGCACCAAGTCCGGGCACGACCAGATCGGTTAGCGTTCCTTCGTTTGCTGAGCAGAGAGGCACGCATCCTGGTTGACACAATCATCAACGCACCAGGTGAAATCATCGAGGACATGACACCCAAGACGAAACGCCGTGCTAGGAATGCTGTGCGAGCCTACATGACGGAACGGTTGTCCTGGCCAGCTCGTAAGCTCGACCGAGCATGGGCAGAGGTTGAAGAATGCCTTCCGTAGGAACTCGCATACGGCAAGCAATGAGGACCACACCTAAACGGTATCAGATCCGTGGTGTGCGATTCCTTGAGCAACGCAACGGCAGAGGCTTGATAGGTGACGATATGGGTGTCGGCAAAACCTATCAAGCCATTGCCTGGCTCTCAATCAATACCGACTTACGGCCAGTGGTCATCGTGTGCCCAGCAACAGCCAAGTTCGTTTGGAAGAATCAATTCATGCAACACGCGGGCACGCGAGTAGAAGTCCTCGAAGGCATGACACCGTACAAACCACGTCGCAACATCCTAATTCTCAATTACGACATCATCGCAAGCTGGCTACCACAATTACTAAAACTCAACCCCAAGGTACTGATGCTCGATGAATGCCAACGCATAAAAAACCGCACAGCAAAACGAACCATTGCCTGTGTGACCCTCAGCAAAAAAGTGGATCACTTTGTTGCCCTCTCGGGCACACCCATCCTATCCCGTCCTGTTGAATTCTTTCCTACCCTACACGCCATCGACAGACAAGCATTTTCTTCATTCTGGCGATACGCCTTTCGTTACTGCAAACCCAAACGAGGCTATCGAGGACGTGGCTGGGACTTTTCTGGTGCAAGCCACTTAGATGAATTACGTGAACAAATCACACCTCTAATGATCCGTCGCTTGAAATCGGAAGTGCTACCCGAACTCCCCGACAAGCTTCGCACTATCCTTCCTGTTCGCATCAACAATCGCACCGAGTATATAAAGGCACGAGACAACTTCCTCGAATGGCTGCAGAGTACAAAAGGCAAGCGAGCAGTTCGCAAGGCATCAGGTGCTGTTGCCCTCGTTCGTCTAACCTCACTATTGCGACTTGTAGCCGAAGGAAAGAAAGCTCTAGCACAGGAATGGATCCGCGACTGGCTCACCGATACAAATAAAAAGCTGGTTGTATTTGGCATCCACAGAGACATGGTAGAGGGCTTGCACAAAGCCTTCCCGGGCTCCGTTTGCATTACCGGTGGCACCAAGTACAAGGACCGTGAAAAGGCAATAACGCGATTCCAATGCGATAATAAGTGTCGCCTGTTTTTTGGGAACATACGAGCAGCAGGCGAAGCAATAACACTCACAGCCGCGTCAAGTGTTCTGTTTGTCGAGATAGGATGGACTCCTGCAGAGCACAACCAAGCTGAAGACCGCGTGCTACGAATAGGACAAGAAGCAGATGTAGTTGACATTTACTACATGATTGGAAAGGACACGATCGAGGAAAAAATCATGGACGTCCTCGACTCCAAACGTGATGTGGTAGGGCAAATACTAGATGGCAAGGGAAGTACATCCACCATCTTCGCAGCAGTAGCCTCGTCGCTACGACGAGAGAAGTAATTTGACAACCGAATAGAGGAAGTGGCGGAAATGGCAGACGCCCCCGTAAGGCCACCTGGACGGCCAAGGCTTAGGTCTTGTAAGCCCGTTCAGGTGCAGAGGGGAGGTCGGCAATCGACAGCCTTATGTAGAGCCGACATTTGCAGGTTCGAATCCTGCCTTCCTCAAATACACATCCGGGGCCGAATTGGATTCGACTGGTTGTGAAAGATGTTTGCTATGAGTCGCGGATGGCAGTAAGGCCGCGTCAACAATCTGCCAAAGGCTTAATTGCCGAACCCCTGAAGCTGGCGGCTTGACCGCCCGTCCTCCTTTGAAATAGCCGAGCAAGGGAAGGGCGAACGTAGGCTTGATTTCCTTGTTACAAGAAACAAGGTGGTGGAGTGCGGTCGCGGGATCGCCCCTGCTGTACCGGAACTCGTCATGCCGGTAACGGTGAGACACTCATGAGGCAACATTAGCAGCAACACAGGACGCGGGTTCGATTCCCGCCGGCTCCAGTAACGAAAGGACAGAAATGAACGACCTATGGAAAGTAGAACTCGACGACCTCGACCTCTTGGCACTGGAAGATGGTCTCACTGAGTGGGAGGTTAAATTCGTCAATAGTCTGCATAAACAACTTAACGAATGCGGTAATCTAACCAACAACCAAAGAAACAGTATCCACCGCATCTGGATCCACCGCATCTGGAACAAAGTAGACAAGGACGACTTTTATGAGAGCCACGGACAAGGTCAGCAAAACACCAAAACGCTTCAAGCCCAAACGGGAAAAGAATCCGGACAACTGCCAACTCCTCATTTGGTCGGTACCCAAAGACCTCAAGAAAAAGTTCAAAGCCGTCTGTGCCGTACGGGGAGAGTCAATGAAGGATGCCATCTGTCGCTTTATGACGGACTACTCAAATGCCTCTTGACCTCCAACGGCTCTGTCAAAAGTACGGCGTACCATACCTGACCGCTGGCCATCACCATTGTGCAACGGGCTGGATCCAATTGCATTGTCCATTCTGCTCCGGCGGCCGAAGCGGTTGGCATCTAGGATTTAACCTCCAGTACAGCTCGTTCAATTGCTGGCGATGCGGCAGTAAAAAGTCACGCGACGTGATCAGGCTACTGACCAGCACCAATGACCCACAAGCTCTGCGTCTCATCTTCGATCGCTTCCAACTGAAACAAACCACACCAAAACAAACCGATACACAAGACATTCAAAGCAAGCCCGCCCTACCACCACCTGGAATGGGTAAAATGGGATTGCCCCATCGTCGATACTTACGCTCACGAGACTTCCGTCCGCGACTCCTTGAAAAGCTATGGGACCTTCGAGGCACAGCCCACTTGAGTGATGTATGGAATTGGCGTATCATCTGTCCCATCCGCAACAGCACAGGACAAATAGCTGCATGGACAGGTCGATCACTCTCCAATATAGCCAAGCCCAAGTACAAAACAACAAAACAGAAACACATCCTCGGAGACCCAAAAGCACTCCTTTATGGCGAGCACAAAATATTAGGCAACGCCATTGTCATCGTCGAGGGACCTTCCGACGTTTGGCGTCTAGGACCAGGAGCAGTTGCAACACTAGGCATAGACTGGAAACACGAGCAAGCGAGCAAGCTACGTCACTACGATCGTAGGTACATCATCTTCGACATGGAAGAGACTGCACAGCAACAGGCCGACAAACTTGCCAAATGGCTCAGCTTGTTTCCCGGCATTACAGAAGTCATCACAGGCCTCAAAACGGATCCTGGTGGCATGGCTCCTGCTGCTGCACGCCGCCTCATGAAGAGACTGGAGGTGCAAGGATGACATTGTACATTGGCCAAGACTTCAACCCCTATAGAATGTTCACTGGCATCTTCATCCCTGCCGCACTCGCAGCATGGCCCGGAATCTCACCAGGTGCCAAGCTCGTATATGGTCGGCTGTGCAGATATGCAGGTAGTAACGGCGAAGCATGGCCCAAGCAGAAAGTTTTGGCTAGACAAGTAGGTCTCACACTATCTGGCCTCCGTAAATGTCTTGAAGCATTAGAACGAGTAAAGCTCATCCGGGTAACGACACCTAAAGGCCAAGACAAGGTACAACATAGAACAAATCGTTACCGTTTTTTATGGCATTCCATGTTTGCCGAAACATGCAAAGTCCCGAGTGGTACAAAGTACCATTCGAGAGTGGTACAAAGTACCTCTCCATTGAAAGAGAGTAAACAACAAGACACAGTCTCACCTCGCCAAACAGCGGCGAGGGGTGAGACGAAAAGAAAACATAGGCGACAATTAGCGGCACACCCTCGATGGATGAAGTATGCAGAACGATTACATAACGCTATTCAAAGCCGCCACAAAGTAAATTGTCAAAGCAAACTAGGTAGTTGGGCACGAGCATTCTATTTATTGCATACCCAAGAAGAGGTCCCCGTCCGTCGCATTCAACAAACCCTTCGGTGGTACTGCACAGCATACAAAAACGAAACGCCATTCCTACCTGTAGCTGAATCAGGAATGTCATTCCGTACAAAATTCCTTGCCATTGAAAATGCTCGTAAACGAATGGAAGTGGATAACCCAGGAAGTGATCCTTACCTGGAAGGCATTTTGAAACGGAAACCGCGAAAGATTGTAGGTCGAATGACAGATCAAGACCTTGACGCAACTGAGCACGTTGACGAACAGGAGAATCCATGGCGAGACTGAAAACATACTGTGTCACATATACCTTCGAGGCATGCTTGCCGCCATTCAATGGCATGGCCGACCTTATGGAACATGGTGAGTATACTGTTAACCATCCATTGTGTTACCTTGGCGGTCAACGGATACGATTGCTGGGTGCAACGTGCAAACGACGGCTTAGCAATCCTAAGGGTAAGTGGACACGGCGATGGCTGCTATTACGATGGGCACTGAAGCACAAGGTTACCAAGCTCGACACCGTACATTTACGAGCAGGTATGGTGTTTGCTGACACATTGCACGTGGTAGACCACGTTCGTACAGGAGACGCCAACGTCGCAAGCAGGAGGCAGCAATAATGAGGCGACGTCGTGTAGACTCTAAGCTAGAGCGTCAATTCCTCATTGGATTGATCACGAGCAAGCCCTTCCTTGCCTCAGCATCGCCCGCAATAGACCTGTCGCTGTTGCAGACGGATTGCTTTAGGCAAGTCGCTGAGTGGTGCCTTGACTATTTTCAAGAGTATGGGGACGCACCAGGTCAAAACATCGAAGCTCTATACCATGCGTGGGTGGAGAGTAATGATGCTGATGAGTCGGAGGACATAGGCGACTTTCTTGGGACACTCTCAAGCGAATACGAAACAGCTGATGGGATTAACGTAGCACACCTTCTCGATGAGCTTGGAACCTACCTCAGTACTCGTAAGCTCACCATGCTCAGTGATTCAATCACTGCTGATCTTATGGCCGGCGAGGTAGGGGATGCCCTCAATGCTGTATCTGATTTCACTTCGGTGGACTTGGGTAAAGGGATAGGCATTGACGTCCTCAATGATCGTTCAGCGTGGACCCGTGCTTTTGCGACACCACCTGAGCCATTGATTATCTTCCCTGGCGATGCCGGTCAGTTCTTTGGACCCGCGTTGACTCGTGATGCTTTGATCGGTGTGCAGGGTCCTGAGAAGATGGGTAAGACGTTTTGGTGTATTGAGTTTGCCATACGTTCCTTACGCAACAGAAAAAAGGTTGCTGTATTCGAAGTGGGTGACCTAAGCGAGTCTCAGATTATGATGCGGCTTGGTAGTCGATTATCCAAACGACCTATCTGGCTTGATCATTGTGGAGATATTGAAGTGCCCGCGAGCATAAAGTTGATCAAAGAATTAGACGATGAAGGTCATCTACAGATCCGCACAGCAATGAAGCATCGCGTGGTGATTGCTGCCCGACCAGCAACCAAGCGAGTATGCGTTAGAGCTTGTCGGAAATTCGTGCGTGCATTAGGACTGCCTAAGCAGGAGCCTCACTTCATGTTATCAGTCCATCCCAACTCCTCAATTAACGTGAAGGGTATCACTGGCATTCTGCAACGCTGGCGGCACGAGAAGAATTTTGTGCCTGATGTTATCATCATTGACTACGCTGACATTCTTGCTCCTGAAAATGTAGCAAAGGAATCGAGGGACCAAGTCAACGAGACATGGAAAGCTCTGCGTCGTTTGTCACAGGAGCAGCATTGCTTGGTGATAGCACCGACGCAGGCCGATGCAGCAACGTACAAGACACAATTGCAAACGATGGGTAACTTCAGTGAGGACAAAAGGAAGATGGCTCATGTGACAGGTATGCTGGGACTTAACCGAACAGACCAAGAAAAAGAAGATGGCTTGATGCGACTCAACTGGCTTGTCCTGCGAGAGCATGACTTTTCGCCTCGGCGTTGCCTGTATGTTGGGCAATGTTTACCATTGGCTCGTGCTTTTTGTTGCGGAGCTTTGTAAGGTTGGTGAGTTTGTTGCGATAATAAATCATGAGGACAGAGCACACCATAAAGCCGTGCAGCACCGTTAGAGCCTTTGTCAAGGACTTGTGCCTTCGAGGACGCTCGGATGATGCTGTGCTGGCTGTATCAAGGTCCACGCGATGGTCTTCGTCTCGAGACGAAGTTGAGACCTTACTTGAGCGACGAGGACGCAAGTGGCGAATCAAGGGTAAGAAAATCCAACGTAGGTTGGACGTCCTCATTCCATCCTTGTGTGGCAAGGAGACTACTCTTGCTCAAGTAATCAAAGCCGTACCCGATGAATACGGGCCCTATGCGTATCGAGTTTACCCGATGTTGAAACGGCAACGTGATCTTGATCGTGAACATGAACAGGAAGAAGAACAGGAACGTCGACGCACAGCACGCAAACAATTTCGAATCAACCTTCGTTTATTTGTTCGCCGACGATGCCTCAAAGGTCGGTCGGATAAGGAAGTGATACGAGCAGCACGAACATCAGCTCAATGGTCGCCTCATATCAAAAGGGTGAGGCAACTGGTACAGAAACGAGGTGCCAAATGGCGCCGCAATGGAAGGAGACAGCGACATGGTAATCTATAGGATATGCAAATCGTTTTCATTCGAAGCTGCACATCGTTTAGTGGATGCAGTGACAGCTGAATGCAAAGACAGCATCCACGGTCATTCCTACAAGGTCGAACTGTACATTGTGACACCAGTCCTTGATCCGTTTGACATGGTCTTGGACTTTGGTATCCTGAAGGACTTCGTCAAACAGATCGAGGCCGAATGGGATCATGCTCTCCACCTCAATGCAGACGAAGCACGAGGATTGGATGAAGTAACTGGAGAAGAACAAAAGTATGTTCTATATCCAGGTTCGCCAACAGCAGAGTCGATGGCGGCTGCTTTGTATCAGCGACTCGAAGGATTCTTGTTGCATACCGCCCCCGCTGCCGTCCATCGAGGTGTCACAATCGAGAAGGTTCGAGTACAGGAAACTGACACCGGCTGGGCCGAATATGAAGTCGTCGAGGATAGGCAAGCATGAACCAAAACACCCGCAAACGGCAGACCACTTATTTGGTCAACGAAATCTTCTACTCAATACAAGGCGAGGGTAGTGCTGTAGGTATGCCGATGATCTTCATCCGCTTTGCTGGCTGTAACCTGGCTTGTGCGTGGTGCGATACGGATCACGAGCATGGTAGCCAGATGACAGGTCACCAAATACTCGAAGCAATTATCCGCTTGGCAATAGGTCACTCCAAACCGATAGCGGTATGCCTCACTGGTGGCGAACCTATGTGCCAAGTTGACAGGCACTTGGTGAAAATTCTCTGCGGGTTGCATTGGCCTCTCCATATTGAAACGAACGGGACCTTATGGGACGATTGCTTGAAGGAATTCGAGACCGTTACTATGTCCCCAAAAGAAATCAATCCGCTAATGGAGATAGATCTGTGCCGCAACTCGTCATGGTCGGTGAAGCATTGTGACCTGAAACTTGTCTACACGGACAATCCTGCAGATATGGAACGGTTAATAACCACATGGGGTGTACAACCCTTCCGTATCAAGTTCATGCAGCCCATGACAACAATACACGGCACGACAATGAACGGTAAGGAACAGTACAGCATGAACACGAAAGAGGTTATCGAATGGGTGTTGCAGAACCCTGACTGGAGAATGAGTTGTCAGCTTCATAAAATATTCCAGATTCGGTGAAAGGTGGAACGTTCGTTGCGATAATGTAATGCACCAACCTTTTACCCCTTATGGGAAGGAACCAACGATGGCAAAAGCAAAAGGCAAAAAGACGAAGACGCAGATGTACATCAGCATCCTCACGAAGCTTGGACTGCACGCAACAAACAAGCTCACCGAGGAACGGGCATGTGGACGACTCGTCAACTTCTTGAGGAAGAATCCCGATGCAGAACTGGAAGGATTGTCCACTGGCGAGCAGTCGCTGGTCAAAAAGGTAATCGCTGGCATTACGAAGCAAGGCAAGCCAAAGAGAACTGTCATGACCAAAGCCCAGTATGAAGCCGAGGCTGCTGCAGAAAAGTCGCCCAAGAAGAAGAAGTCCAAGAAGTCCAAGAAGGCCACGGCAACAACGGACGACAAGCCGGCCAAAAAGTCCAAGAAGGCCAAGGCGAAGAAGGCCGCCGACAAGACGGGTCCAAGTGCAATGGACATCTTCCGCAGCATCTTCGACAAGGGCACAGGCAAGAAGGAATGGACGCGGGCCAAGGTCATCGCACAGATGGAGAAGGCCGGCTTCCGTGCAGACACCGCAGCCAACTATCTGTCCTGGGCCAAGAAGACGCGGCTGGCCAAGAACCCCTTCGGCTTCTACTTGAAGGAAGTCAAGAACAGCGACGGCGATAAGGTCCTGCGAAGAAGCAAAGCCGACGCCGATGCCAAGTAGCCGCGACAACACGGACGACACTACATACAAGGATAAAACATGAAAACGAAAACAATAAATCTAAGCTGGGCAGTCGTTATTGCTGCTGTTGTGATACTTGCAGGTGGCTTGATATACTTCCATGAGATAGGGAAGAAATATGAGGCACAATCCGAAACCACAATCAAATCGTCTAAAGATTTTGCGGATGCTTTGCAAAGGGTGGAACAGGCGAAAATTGCTGCGGAGCAGGCGAGGGCTGCTAGAGAAGATACCGAGTAGCAGCACAGCACGGACGACATCACTGACAAGGATGGTATATGAAACCTAAGATAGATCTCAGTTGGGACGACGTTACTACACGAGCAATTAGCATTGCACAAAAGATAGCCCGACAACTATCGCCCACCGATGGTGTCAGCATATACGGAGTACCACGAGGCGGCATACCAGCCGCCTTGTTGGTGCTCCGTGCTTTGCATTTAATGAAGCAGCCTGCTGAGCTCTGCGAGAATCCTGAGGACGCCGATGTGTTCATTGACGACATTCTGGCGACAGGTGACACGCATCGACGATACAGACAATATACCCTTACGGGTGCGGCTACGTTCCATACGTTGGTGACTTCAACAGGTGACGGATGGTATGTCTTTCCTTGGGAGCGGATGCAAGACGAAGGCCAAGGACCTGCAAACAACATCGTTCGAATCTTGGAATATATTGGCGAGGATCCGGTACGCGAAGGGCTCAAGGAAACACCAGTACGCGTCATCCGTTCCTATGACGAACTGTTTAGTGGCTACGGACAGTCCGCCGAGGATGTACTCAAGACCTTCGAGGACGGGGCGTGTGAAGAAATGGTGGTGCTTACTAACATCGAGTTCTACTCGCATTGCGAACACCACATGATGCCCTTCTTCGGCAGAGCCCATATTGGCTATTTGCCGAAGGGCAAGGTTGTAGGCATTTCAAAACTGGCCCGACTGCTGGAGGTGTTTGCACGCCGATTGCAAATACAGGAACGGCTGGGAACGCAGATCGTTGATGCTCTTATGCAGCACTTGGAACCAAGAGGTGCCGCTTGTGTTATCGAGGCACAGCACCTCTGCATGACGTCACGCGGCGTGGGTAAACAAGACTCCATAATGAAAACCTCCGCCCTACGAGGCAAGTTCAAAGACGACGTCGCCGTGCGACAGGAATTCTTGTCATTCATTCATCATTAGAGGTAACAATGAAAACGCGAATAGAAATTATGGTTTCACAAGACTTTGCAGCACTCCACAATTATGACCACGCCCCTGAGGAGGTCAAGTTCCTACGCACACCTCATCGCCATATGTTTGATGTGCGAGTTTGGATTCCCATCACTGGCGATCGGCAAGTAGAATTTTTTATGGCCAAGGATAGCTTGCAAACTGCCTTGTCCTTCATCCTTGCTGAAGGCTACAAGAAGAATGTGCGGTTGGTGGACATGGGCAACAGGAGTTGCGAAGCACTCGCCCAGCTGGTAATTGCTCAAATGGAGAACAACGCATGTGGTAATCCAGCCAAACGGTTTTTTGTTTCAAAATGTGAGGTATGGGAGGACGGAGAGAACGCCACCATCGTAACAGCTGATCGCACAGAGGAGTAGGCTATGAGAATATGGCACGTTCCAATAGAGCCGTTGGAAGAACGGTATAGCAGTCAATGGATTGATTGGTTTGCCAAGCACCAAGAAGGTGTGGAGCAAGACTGGATCCTTCCTGAACGCCGTCTCTCGAGGACAATTGAAACGGGTGCCTTCTTGGACGTACATGACACGTCTGCATGGAAAGCACAGCAAGTCGAAATGATCGCCCGTCGATTAAAGAACGGAATCATCGAGGACGGTGACGTGCTCTTCTTCCACGATCTCTGGTTCCCGGGCATTGAGGCATTGGCCTACATCCGCGACGGTGCGAAGCAGCGGTTTAAAATAGCCGGTTGCCTTCATGCCGGTCTGTGGGACCGTGAGGACTTCCTTTACAGGCAAGGCATGATGAAATGGGGCTTGTATTTTGAACGTGCCATGCTCGAAATTGTGGACCATGTGTTTGTGGCCACCGACTTCCACAAACAGCTCATTCGCACTACACATGAACTGCATATCGCTGAGCAGCAAATATCAGTAACAGGCTTTCCCATCTATCCAGATGACTTTGTTGTCAGTGGACATTTACGAAATTCGCAATTGGTTATCTTCCCACATCGACTTGATGCTGAGAAGGGTGTGAATGAATTCAACGTACTCGCCGAAGTAATGGCAGGCAACGGCATTCAATTTGTATGCACGGCCGCGGTGTGCAATACGAAGCAGGAGTATTACAACCTCTTGAGCAAGGCGTCCGTTGCTGTCAGCTGTGCGTACCAAGAGACCTGGGGGATAGCAATGCAGGAGGCTTTGTTCTCCGGGTGCATCCCTATCGTCCCCGACCGTCTCAGTTATGTAGAACTCTACCCACACCTATTCAGGTACAAGGACGCCGACGAGATGGCTTCGCTTGTAATTCTTGCCCTTGCGTCTCCTGATACCTTTACCCATGCCGCGACAGCAATAGTATGGAACCTACAACAGTCAGGCAAGCAGGCTATCGCACGCATGACAAGTATAATGAGGAGCCTCTAATGTCAGTTATGGTATTTATGGACTGTGGTGCTCCTACACTACACAATAAATTGACACGGTTCGCTGACATTGGTTTGATGGGTATTAACATCAAGCACCGATGGCGTGACACGTTCGACTGGACAGACCTGCCGGAGTTCAAAGCCTACCGCCGCAAGTTTGCCCGCTTTATCAAAGCCAATTCGGACGTCATCGACGAATACGCCAACTTGGATATTATAGGCAATGCCGAGAAGACCTGGGAGAATCAGCAGTGGATGGAGGCACGCGGACTTACCCCGTTGCCTGTGTGGCACTTGGGCACCGACATCAAGTGGTTGGAGATGTATCTTGAGAAGGGGTATAAGCACATCTGCTTTGGAGGAATGTCGCCTAACACTATCCATCTTCTCAAACCGGCCCTTGACTACTTATGGTCGAAGTATCTTACAGACAAGGACGGCATGCCACTTGTCAAGGTGCATGGCTTCGCAATGACCGCATTTCACTTGATGCTGCGGTACCCCTGGTACTCGGTGGACAGCAAGACGTGGTCCGACCATGCTCGCTTTGGTCAAGTGTTGGTTGCAAGGAAGGACGTGAGAGGTGAATATGTGTACCGTAAGCCGGTAGTAGTTACGGTATCCGGCCGCATAGGTAGCAAGAGCGGCACCAAAACATCAGCTCACAGTGGACTTCCAAAAAAGCATCTCAACGTCATGCCTATACCTGACCAAAAAGCGGTGCTGGAATATCTGGAGATGCTTGGCATAGGTTTGGGCAACAGTACCTTCCGCGAAGAACCCTTGGGGTACAAACCAAAACCGAATCAAGAACTATGGGCACGCCCAGCAACAAAGGAGCAGTCGGGCATGGTTGAAATAATAGTCGAACGAGGTGTAACAAACTGCTATGCCGCTCGCATGGGGGTTAATATTCACTTCTTTACTGAGATTGAACGCACAGCACCTGCCTGGCCCTGGTCCATCTTTGACACGATCGGACGCCAAGCACAGGAAAGGGTTTCACTATTATGATTATTTACCTAGCAGGGTCGGCCAACTGTTTAGACAAAATGCCGAATAGGAAAAAGTATCGACACGTCTTATTCTCAATGGCAGTCTACACCAAGAAGAATTTCAAATATCTCCGACGGCTTAAACGTCGGGAAAGAAGGAAAGGTACAGCCAAATGAAAGTGCAAACAGAAAAGCTTGCGGCATTGGTAGCCGAAGCGAGTGTCGGTACGTCATCCTACGAGGTCTCGGAACAATCCGTTCACATTATCTTTCATGAGGGGAAAATCCATTCGTTCAATGGCGACGTTTTGTTTTCCGCGGACTGCCCATTTGACTTGGGCACTATTATCGTGAGTCAAAAAGACCTCGCCGCCATCCTGAACAAAATACCTGACGAGGAAATAGAAGTCACTACCAACAAGGCCAATCTGATTATCAAGGGCAAACGAAAACGAGCCGGCTTATCGTTTGTTAATGAAGTCCTTGCTCCCATTCATGAGGTAACGCAAGCCCTGGGCAAATGGCAACGATTGCCGGACACGATGCGACTCTCAATGATGCGAGCTGCTGAGACTTGCGGACGTGATCACTCCAAGCCGGCGTCCACCCTTGTCCACATGGGACCCAACGTCATCGAAGGTAGCGACACCTTCCGCTTGTACCATGACAGTAGAGAGACAGGCCTCAAACAGGAAGTGCTGATGCCCTCGCAGGCACTTGCTGTTGTGTTACCGAAGAAGCCAATCAAGATCAACGTAGGTGATGGGTGGGTACACTTCCGCAGTAGAACCAAAGCCATCATTTCAGTTCGCATGGTGACCATTGATTATCCGGATACGACGGAGATACTCAAGGTCAAGGACGGCTCGCGTGTCACCTTCCCGTCATCCCTTGCGGCTGTAGTGACGCGAGCTGCTACAATGGGTGAGCTTGGCTTTGATGCTCGCGTCAATGTGGCTATCACAGACGGCCGGATTGAAGTAACGGCCAAAAAAGCTTCCAGTTGGTATAAGGAAGTCGGTAAGACATCGTACACTGGACAAGATGTATCGTTCAGCGTTCACCCACAAGTGATTCTTTCCATGCTGAGTCAGACACAGAAGGCTATCATTGGCCGCGGTCGGCTTAAGATCAAAAACGATAATATCACTTTCATTGCTGCGTGCGATTTCCTTAACACGGCGGACGAATAGCATGGGACTCTTTGCTCCTAGTGCATGGCTAAATAAAGCCGCTCAAGTACCTACACGGACCCAATGTGGACGGTGCAAGCGGAACAAACATTGCAACAGCCCAAAGATGAAACACGCCGGTAGAGGACGCATTCCTGTTTTGTTTGTTGGGACTGCTCCTGGGCCTATGGCTGACCGTGTAGGCAAGCCGATGGTAGGTGAGGATGGTAAAGTGTTAGGCAAAGCCCTACAAGGTTTGAAGTACAGCCTGAGTGACTGCTCGTATACCTACGCTATTACTTGTCACAAGGCACTTGGAGGCGTACAGGACTCTACTGTAGAGTGTTGCCGTGCAATGTTGTTCAACACCATACGCAAGCTTCAACCAAAAGTGATTATCCCATTAGGACTCGAGGCACTCCAAAGCCTCATTGGTCTTGAGTGGGGACGTGATGTGGGGCATTACAAACGATGGTTGGGCTTTGCCATCCCAAGTGAAATGGCAGGCAGTTGGATATGTCCTACCTATGACCCTGCACAGATCATCCGACTGAACCATAATCAAATGATGATGAGGTTCATCCGTCAACATATAAGGGCCGCCTTCAAAAGAGTATTGAAACCTTGCCGACCTCTATCTGTGCGAAAACTGCAGAACGAGGTCGAGGTTATTCTTGACCCTCGCACAGCACGACAACGGTTACGATGGCTTGCTGACCAAGAAGGGTTAATGGCATTTGATTACGAGACCAATGCCCTCAAGCCTGAAGGTAAAGGTCGTCGAATATACGCCGTTTCTTTTTGTCTCGAAGGCAAGACGACGTTCGCTTGTATGTATAGCAATAGAACCCGGCCATTGCTGTCAACAATACTCAAACGGCAACAGCTAGGCAAGATAGCTTCCAATCTCAAGTTTGAAGAACGTTGGACGCGAGTACAACTAGGTCACCCTGTAGCCAATTGGCAATGGGATACGATGGTAGCTGCTCATGTGCTAGACAACAGATCAGAAATTACCTCACTCAAGTTCCAAGCCTATGTGCAGTACGGTATCGGAGACTACGAGGAAGATGTCAATTCCTACTTGGAGTCAGGTGAGGACGGTATCAATAATATCCATCGTGTCAATCCGCGAGACCTACTCACATACAATGGCATGGATAGCCTTTTGGAATACCGATTAGCGATTACCCAACGGGCTTGGATGTTCCCTGATATGTTCAAAGAAGGACAGTAATGATTTCATATACAAAAAAAGGATACAAGCTACTGCACGATGGATGCCGTGCTCTTGCTAAGGTTGAGGCAACAGGCATCTGCATTGACGAAGTTCACCTCGATGAATCAATTGACAAAGTGACACAAAAAATTTCCCGATTAGATCGACGCATTCGCCGATCGGACGTTGGTAAACTATGGCGTGAACAGTATGGCAGTAAAACCAATTTCAGTTCGAATGAACAGTTAGGCGAATTAGTCTTTGGTGAATTGGGATACGACTGTCCGCGACTGACAAAAACAGGTAGGTATGCAACAGATGAAAGTACCTTGTCCACCATTGATCATCCTGTCGTCAAATGGTTCCTCAAAGCAAGTAAATGGCGTACCACCTTATCGCGTAGCCTTCGAGGATTCAAACGTGAAATCGTTGACGGGAAAATCCATCCTTTCTTCAACCTGCACTTAGCAAGGACATATCGGTCGTCCAGCAATGACCCAAACTTTCAAAGCATACCTATTCGAGACCCTATAATCGCGATGATGGTACGATCGGCTTTTATAGCACGCCCAGGACGACAGATAGTTGAAGTTGATTACTCAGGTATCGAAGTCCGCATTGCTGCCTGTTACCATCACGACCCTGCGATGTTTGCTTATATCAAGGACCCTACCAAAGATATGCACAGGGACATGGCGGCTGAAATCTTTATGCTGGCCCTTGACGAAGTTACCAAAACCGTAAGGTACTGTGGTAAGAATATGTTTGTGTTTCCTCAGTTCTACGGTGACTGGTATATTGACTGTGCCCGATCTCTATGGGAAGCCATCAACAGCATGGACCTAAAAACGGTCAGTGGTGTGGCAATGGCGAAGCACTTGGTGTCCAAAGGGATTCGGAAACGAGGAGAGCTCGACCCAAAAGCACGAGCAGTGAAGGGGACATTCGAATACCATATACAACAAATTGAGAAACGATTTTGGGAAGATCGTTTTCCAGTTTACAACGATTGGAAACAGGAATGGTGGGAGGCCTACCAAGCAAAAGGTTGGATGGCTACCAAGACAGGATTCGTTTGCCAAGGTTGGATGAAACGGAATGAGTGCATCAACTATGCTATTCAAGGCTCAGCGTTCCATTGTTTGTTGTGGTCACTGTCGCGGATGGTACTGAAAGAATTGAAGCGTAGAAAAATGAAGTCGCTGATTGTTGGTCAGATACATGACAGCATGGTAGCTGATGTTGTTCCCGAGGAGCTCGATGAGTTCCTATACCTCATTAACAGAGTGATGACTGTGCTACTGCGGAGAGCATGGCCTTGGATTATTGTGCCATTAGAAATTGAAGCTGAGGTGTCGCCTGTCGGTGGTACATGGGCGGACAAAAAAGAGATGGCCATACCGGCTTAGGAGCAACCATGAAAAACTGGAAAGCAATACAAGTGACCGTGGCGTGCAGCAATGGCGAACTGATCGGACATGACGACGGTGTATCAGGAATGAAGGCTCAATTTGCACCAATCGTAGGAGGCATGCCTTTTCTAACGGTCATTGCCTCATGGGATGACGAGTGGGATCACGTCAGTGTCTCAACCTTGTTCCGTTGCCCCACATGGGAGGAGATGTGTCGCATGAAGAATATCTTCTTCGAGGACACTGAAATGGTTATACAGTTCCATCCGCCAGCTGCACAATACATCAACTGCCATCCGTATTGTCTGCACTTATGGCTACCGCACAAGCAAGCAATCAGATTGCCCGATTCCGACCGTATCGCTCCCACCACGTAACATTGCATGTGGTTAACCACGTTCGTACAGGAGATGCCAACGTCGCAAGCGAACAACTACGAGAAAGGTATACAGATGGCCCATCAAGAACTATACAAAAAGCATCGGCCCAAAAGCCTCAAGCGAATACTGGGTAACACCTCGACAGTAGCCGCTCTGCGTACGATGCTAGAGCGTGACACACTACCGCACACCATCCTATTCCATGGCCCAGCAGGCTGTGGCAAGACGTCGCTTGCACGCATACTCGCCAGTGAGCTCGACTGCCACGAGGCTGATCTTCTCGAAATCAACGCGGCATCATTCCGAGGCATAGATTCAATACGAGACATGGAACGTCAAATGCTGCTGGCCCCTTTGGGTGAGTGCCGCATATGGATCTTGGACGAGTGCCATCAATGGTCCAAGGATGCACAAAACGCCGCGTTGAAGATGTTGGAGGACACGCCAGACCACGTCTACTTCTTCCTTTGCACAACAGATCCGCAACGGCTCATCAAAGCCATCCAGCGTCGCTGTTGTGAGCTGCCAGTCAAAACACTTACCGATGAACAGATAGTAAAGCTGCTCAAACGGGTAATGAAAAAGGAGAAGTTCCAAATAGCCGACAACGTGCTGGAACAGATCCTTGATCTAGCAGATGGGTCACCGGCTATCGCTTTGGTTATCCTCGACAAAATATCTAACCTGGAGCCAAGCGAACAGGAAGCCGCAATAGTCGAGACAGCCGCCGAGCAAACCGAAGCGATCGATTTATGCCGTGCGTTGATCAAAGGCTCCCCTTGGAAGGCTGTTGCCAAGATTGTCAAAGAGCTAGAAGCGGATCCAGAGTCCGTTCGGTATGCTGTGCTTGGCTACGCACGACAAGTCTTGCTAGGCAATAGCAAACCTGACCAACGAGCCTACAATATCATCGTTAGCTTTGCAGACCACTTCTACGATAGCAAGGCAGCAGGGCTCGCGGCCGCTTGTTATGAAGTAGTATTTGGCGAGGCGTAAGGGCTTTTCGTTGCGATAATAAGTATTGCAGAGTGTGCAGTAACGAGCAATATCGCTCATAAGAAGGAGAATGACTATGCCCAACGCACAGCCCTCGGCCAGTCACCTATCATCCATGATAATGGCACGTTACTTGAGCGAGTTACGCACCCGACTGACCGAGGGCGGTTTTTTACAAAGGTAACCAGAGCATGGAAGCCAACGAGTTTGAGAAGGATCGACAACTAGACCCTAATGCGTTGGACGTTGAGTGTCTCCAACAAGCCGATCTGTTCTTCAAATGGGCAGAGCGTGCAGTCGAAGCAAAGGGGAAAGCAGATCGCTGCAAGCTACGGATGGAGGTCATTGAAGCTAAATTAGGACGACGCTGCCGTGAGAAGCCTGAACAATTTGGACTTGCCCGTGTAACAGAGCTAGGGGTACAATCAGCTGTCAAGTGCCACAAGTCGTATACCAATGCCTATCGAAAATGGATCCGAGCCCGCGAGACTGCACAGTTATTGGACAAGGCAGTTGAAGCAATGGAGCAGCGGAAAAGGATGCTTGAAGTTCTTATCACTTTACACGGACAACAATACTTCGCCGGGCCGTCTGTTCCTCGCGACCTAGTGTCAGCATGGAAGGAGCAAACAGAAAAAAGAGATCAACGTACAACAAAACGAACAGCCAAACGGGCTAGGAAGAGAGGCAGCTAATGACAGAGGCATTGGGCTGGGTTCTCACGGCCCTTGGAGCCATTGTGTTTTGTTACATCGTAGCACGGGTGGTAACCCGTGCAATACTTCGAACTCTAGAAGAACATAGGAGTCAGTAAAATGGCAAAGTCGAAAAAGCAGTCTAAGGCTAAACGCCGCAACAGAGTGTCACCGGACAAAGTCCGCGAGACAGCACGGCGGGGAGCCAACGCAGGCGGCAATTGGTTGAAGCTACCTGAAGGTGTCCGCGAGTGGCATCCCACCAAAAAGAGCAAGTGCTCACTCGACATCTGGCCGTACGAAGTGGAAGCAAAGAACCATCCAGACGATGTTGAGCCGGGTACGTTGTGGTATCGGTATCCATTTGCCGTCCACCGCAATGTCGGCGTCGCAAACGAGTCCCTGGTTTGTCCTCGGTCGGTTGGCAAGGCCTGTCCCATCTGCGAAGACCGCGACAAATTGACCAAGGATTGGGATGAGAATGAGGAAGAGATCAAAGTGCTCTCTCCTCAAAAGTGGATGGCATACAACATCACCGACCCCGAAGATGAAGATGCCATCGCGGTCTTCACAATGAGCCGTTACAAGTTCGCCACCACCCTCGACAAGGAATTGGACGAAGGCGACGAAGACATCCTGGGCTTCTACGATGTAACTGAAGATGGCAAGACCTTGCGGGTCCGCTTCAGCGAGGATGAATACGGCGGCACCAAGTTCATCAAGGCCACTCGTATCGACTTCGAGGAACGTGCAGCAGAGGACGAAGACGAGATCCTCGATGCCGTTGTCTGCCTGGACGGCATCTTCGTCGTGCTGGAATACGACGCCCTCAAAGCCAAGTACCTGCAGCTGGACGAGGACGAGGACGACGAACCGTCGGCCAAGAAGAAGAAGTCCAAGAAGTCCAAGAAGTCCAAGAAGTCCAAGAAGGATGAGGATGACGAGGACGACGAGGACGAGGACCTCGATAATGAGGACCTCGATGATGAGGACCTCGATGATGAGGACCTCGATGATGAGGACCTCGATGATGAGGACGAGGACGACGAACCGTCGGCCAAGAAGAAGAAGTCCAAGAAGTCCAAGAAGTCCAAAAAGTCCAAGAAGGATGAGGATGACGAGGACGAGGACGACGAGGACGAGGACGACGATGAGGACCTCGATGATGATGAGGACGACGAGGATGAAGAGCCCTCCCCGAAGTCCAAGAAGAAGTCCAAGAAGAAGAAGTCCAAGAAAAAGTCCAAGAAGGATGACGACGAAGATGATGAAGACCTCGACGAGGACGAGGACGAGGATGAGGATGAGGATGAGGACGATGAGGACGACGAGCCCGCAGTAAAAAAGGGCAAGAAGTCCAAGAAGAAGTCTTCCTCAGCCCACGGCAAGTCCGGGAAATCGTCCAAGACGAAATCCGGAAAAGGCAAGGGCAAGAGAAAGAAGTGCCCTCACGGCCACACGTTCGGCAAAGACGTAGACGACAGCGATGACTGCGATGAGTGCGAACTGTGGGACGACTGCGAGGAGGCTTCGGAATAGCACAGCCTCCTGACCACGGAAGGTCAACGGCAGCGGGTGGGCGGATTTGAAACTTACGCCCCGCTCACCCGCTTGTCCGTTTTACGAAAGGAATCTTGGGCATGAAAATCTTCGGTAAACCCAAGTATTGGCCCAAACACAATCAACGACCAGTATGGCAACGGCCTACAGTATCTATTTGGTCTGGACTGCTCGTCCTTTTCATTGTCATCGTTATCGGTACTGTCATGCTAGGAATGCATCGCAGCAATATCAGACGTGCAGCACAGCAGCAAATCGACAACACAAGAAAGGAGATGCCATGAGACTGTTTTACTGCCCTTGGCTAACGGCATTCATTATCTTATCGCTGATATTCGCAGCATCTCTTTTCATAGGCTGTAATGAAAGTATAGCTTATCCACGGCCACACGTCTTCTATCCCATTGTACGAAATAACAGTGGCACTTTTCCATTATGGTGGTGTCCTACTGTAGAAAAGTTTCTGAAACTACCGTGCGATTGTCCTGAGCGTGTCGCTGAGGAAGCATTGCACAAATACAAATTGGAAAGGACTGCTCCATGACCAAGTATTATATTGAGTATTTCCAAAACGTCCGAACGTTACGATGGTACTGGCGGGTGGTTGCTGAGAACGGTAACATCATTCTGTCTAGTCAAGGCTGTGGTCTTGTAGACAAGCCGTCCATGATGGAGACCATCAATAACTTCCGGCGAGCACTTAGCGGGCGTTGCCTAGGCCTTAACCATGTGCCGCCGCCGACCGAGAAAACCAACCGCACACGGAACACCATCAAGGAACATTAAGAATACCATGGCCAAGAAGAAAACTTCATCCAAAGACCTTGCTAGGCAGGTCACACGGTCATCCAAGAAGAAGCCCGCGGCGGATAGGGAGATGCCTAGCAAACGAAATCTCCTGTCCACTGGCAGTACCATGCTCGACCTAGCGTGCAGTGATACCATACACGGCGGTTGGATGATGGGTAAGTATATCCTCCTCGTCGGGGACTCGTTTGCGGGGAAGACTATTCTTGCCATGACCTGTTTCGCCGAGGCCACAATCAACAGACGCTTCCGCAAGCACCGACTCATATACGATAACCATGAGGACGGTTGTTTGATGGATCTCGCCCATTTATTCAATCAAGCCGTAATGGATCGAGTGGAACCGCCCTCACAAACCAAAACAGGCGAAGCTATCTACTCCCATACTGCAGAGCAATTCTATTATCACCTGGACGATGCTGGCCAACGAGGAGAGCCTTTCATTTACATCCTCGATTCAATGGACAGTTTAGACTCGGATGCAGCCGACGAAAAGTTCGGCAAACATAAGGCAGCCTTCCGCAAACGGCAGAAGAAAGCCGACGGAGAAGATATCGAGGTCAAAAAGGTTGCAGGGAGCTACGGCGACGGCAAAGCCAAAATCAATTCGACCTCTCTGCGTCGTGTACTGAATGGATTACGGCAAACCAACTCCATCCTTATCATCCTAGCCCAAACACGTGACAACATCGGCTCCATGTTTGGTGGTCAGACTCGTGGTGGTGGAAGAGCTTTACGGTTCTACGCTACACTTGAAATTTGGTTGTCGATAAGAGAGACACTCACACGAGTAGTCCGCGGCAAGAAACGAAAGGTGGGAGTAAAGGTTCGAATGAGGCTACAAAAGAACCGACTTACAGGAGAGCTGGCGGATATCGAAGCAGACATCTACCCATCGCATGGCATCGACGATCTCGGATCTTGCGTAGACTTCTTACTCGAAGAGGAATGGTGGGAGAAACAGAAACAAAGTATCGTGGCTACGGAGCTAGGCATTACTGCTACCCGCGACAAACTGATTGCACGAATCGAAGAACAAAACCTAATCCCGGAACTGAAAGCCGTCGTCGCGACATGCTGGAAGGAGATACAAGATGGCAAAAAGCTCGTTCGACAGAACAAGTATGCCCTGGATTCTGATTGATACCAGCTGGCTTGCTTACCGTATGTTCTTCTCCCTTGAAGAGCTCAGCTACGACGAGCTTCCTACTGGCGTGATGTTTGGATTGCTGGAACAGATCAAAAGTTTGCCAACTGTACTACCGACGGCGAGCAACCGTTTTGCATTCTTCTTCGACTCGCGACAATCATATCGTCGTCGAGTTTTTCCCGACTACAAAAAGAAACGATTCGAGGACCGCACCCCGGAAGAAATAGCACGCCTCAAGGAACTCAAGTATCAACTCAACGTGCTACGAACAGAGCTACTGCCTGCAATGGGCTTTCCAGTTTACAGGCAAACAGGACTTGAGTCCGACGATCTGTTGGCTGCTGCTGCTGCAAGTATCAAGGATGACAATAGCGGGGAGTGCCCGCTTGCCATCATTATTACAGCAGATGGTGATTTGTATCAGTGCATCTCAAACTCCATTCATTGGTTTGACCCTTCACGAGACACATATCTATCACCCATGGGGTTTGTTAAAAAGAAAGGTGTGCTGCCGGAACAATGGGCAGATATCAAATCTCTAGCAGGCTGCTCTTCCGATGCTGTGCCAGGCATCCCGGGCTGTGGTGAAAAGACAGCAATAAAGTACCTCAGTGGCAACTTGCCTCACAGCTACAAGGTTTTCGAAGCGATTACCAGTTCAAAAGGACTAGGCACCTTTTTACGAAACAATACCTTGATTCGTCTGCCGCACACCAAGACCAAACCAATCGAACTTGTGGAACCTGTTTTCAATCCTGCTGCCTTCTTCCAACTGTGCAAAAAATACGGCATGGAATCCTACTTATCCAAAAGAGGTCGGCAGCAATGGGAATCGTTCTTCCAAGGTCAGTTTGATGTTGTACAGCAACAGGCTGCCAGTGGACGCCGTGCTCGTAAACGAAAGGCGAGATTATGATACTAACCGAGGCACTCAAGATAAAACTGATTGCTTGGATGGACCAACAAGGAGGTCCATGCTATATGGAACTTGATGGCATCGCTAAAAGTAGACGAGGTGCTGAACTAGGAACAATGATTGACATGGTGGAGGCTGAATGCAAGGAACAGACATTCGGTCGCTGGCGTCGCGAGTTCCTTGACCTTGCTTCAAAGAGGGCGGCACATGCCTAAAAAGAAGTTCAAGAAGAAACGCAAGGTCAGTAAGTCAAAGGGTCGCAACAAAGGTGCAGCTTTCGAGCGACACATCTGTAAGCTCCTTTCTGCCTGGTGGTCAGACGGGGAACGAGATGATATCTTTTGGCGATCAGTTACAAGTGGTGGTCGTGCGAAAAGCCGTAGCAAGAAAGGCAAAATGACATATGGGCAGCACGGCGATATCCAAGCTACTGATCCAATAGGTCAACCGCTTATTGACCTTTGCTCGATCGAGTTGAAACGAGGCTACGGGAATCGCTCACTGTTCGATCTAGCTGACCCCAAGCCGTCATCTCCAGAGCAAGAATTTCTACGTTGGTATCTGCAAGCGTCTCAAGACAGTGAAAGCTCCGCTTCCATCAGTTGGCTGCTGATCACTTGCCGCAACAGCAAGGAGGAAATGGTCACGATGCCCTGGGTCCTTTTCACACTATTACGACAAGCTGGATGCCGCTTGCAACGAGCTCGACCATTCCTCAAGATTAGGACAAAGGAGACAGGCACACTCTTCTGCACGAAACTTTCCGAGTTACTTCGCCTCGCGAGTTGCGATAATATTGTGGCAGCAATCCGATCTCACGAAAGGAAATGATATGAGTCGCTCAAGGAACAGTAATAAAAGAATTCAAATCGGCAGTATCGTCTCGGTGGGGTCGCAAGACTTCAAAGTTCTGGCAATACACGAACATCATGCAGTAGCAAGTCGCAAAGCTCACAAGCTACATGCCAAATGCCTACGCCGACCTATGTGTCCTCACAAGTCATGGTTGGTGATACAGCCAGTGGAGCTCCCCGTCTAATGACGGATTACGAGGCAAGATACAACCGGTTACGAGAACGCTTCGCCCGTCTACGGCAAGAGCAACAAACTTTAAAATTCACAATGGTGTGTTTCCTAAAACAACAGCATTATTTGAATTGGCTGACAGACGATGGCAGAGCCTTAATAGATCTCCCCGACCCCACGGAGTACCTTCGCTACATCCAAAATAGAATGAGTTCATGTAGTATAGGACAAGAATTGTTAGAACTACTCGAGCCGGTAATGGATGAAGTATTGGATAACAATGATTGAATATCTTGCAATTCGTAACTTCCAAATCCATCGAAGATTAGACCTTCCGCTGGATTCTGCCGTGACCACGATCGTTGGCACGACAGACACCGGCAAGTCGGCCATCATTCGTGCCTTGTGCTGGGTGATTCAAAACAGACCAACGGGGACACAATTCATTCACAGGGGACGAAAGACATGTCGTGTGTCAATAATCGTAGACGGTCAGAAGGTTACGCGAGCACGAAACAAATCTGGCAACGGATACAAGATTGACGAGCAGCAGTACAAAGCTATAGGTCATGACGTCCCACAGGATGTTCGTGACCTATTACGCATCGCCGATGTTTCTATCCAAGCTCAGCATGATGCACCATTTTGGTTCAACGAGACGGCAGGCGAGGTGTCGAGGCAGCTAAATCAAATCATCAACTTGGATATCATCGACACTACATTGAACAACCTAGGCTCCTCATTGAAACGAACCCGCATGAAGGAATCGCTGCTCGCTGATCGAGTACAGCAGGCCAAAAGCACAATGGACGAGTTGGGTTTCGTACAGACAATGAACGAGTCGCTAGAAGCACTAGAGCAGCAGGCAGTAGAGCAACAAGAAACCACACGACGCTGGCGTCTCCTACGTCGATGCCTTAACGGTGCTGCCAGGTTGCGTGGAGAGGTCAGAGCTGCTGCACAGCAAAAGACAGCGATCAGTCACGTAGTACGAATTGGTACGACATGGCACGAGGCTGATACTGTAATGCAAGAGCTACAGGAGGTAATCTCAGTCGCGGAGACAGCAGGAGAAGCAGCGACATTGCCTGTGCCGCAGATGGACAACCTCGAGACAACATATCGCACATCGGCTGACCTGCGAATAGCTGCACGCAACCTACAATCACTAATCGTCGAGATGGAGACTGCACAAGAGCAAGCCACAACATACGAGCAGAAAGCCTGTGCAGCAGAAGTGGAATTGAAGAAAAGGATAGGTGATATATGTCCCTTATGCGAAACACCATTGCAGTAGTCTGCAGCGACATCCATTTGTCAATGAAACCACCAGCAGCACGAGCCAATGAGCCTAACTGGTTCCAGGCAATGGAACGGACCCTGTCCCTGCTGAGAGGCATTGTGGATCACTACAGTGTACCGCTTCTATGTGCAGGAGACATCTTCGATAAATGGAACTCCCCTGCAGAGCTCACAAACTTTGCTCTCCGTTACTTACCAAAGATGTTTGCAATACCCGGACAACACGACATACCGTTCCACAATCTTAATCACATGGATAAGTCCGCTTATACCACTTTAGTCGAAGCAGATGTAGTAACGGATATTAAACCAGGCAGACTTTTCCACCCTTCTCCAAATCTAACCGTAATGGGATTTCCATGGGGAGTACCGTTCACTGAGTTGCCGAAGAATTATCATCGAAAATCTACAGTACCCGTTATTGCTTTATGCCATCGTTATGTTTGGGTAAACGGTAAGAATTATCCAGGAGCACCACCATCTGGGGCCTTGACAAATAAAAAACTGAAGAAGGATCTTGTACCTTTTGATATAGCAATTTTTGGAGACAACCATCAAGGCTTCCATCGAGGTTATGCCATTTACGACAAACAGGGTACAGCCATCTTTAATTGTGGCACACTAATGAGACGTGATTCTAACGAAAAAGAATATCGTCCACGAATAGGTCTTATCCAAAAGGATGGTGTTGTAGTTCCCATTTATATGGATCTAGCAGGCGAAACATTTCATACCGTTGAGGTAAAACCAGAAGCAGCAGTAGACATGATCTTCGATAAATTCTTGCATGAGCTGTCCGAGTTACAGGATATCGACTTGGACTTTGGTGAGATGATGACACGGGCATTAGACAAAGCAGAACCATCTGCTTTGGTCCGGCAAATAATAATGGAAGCGATGGAAGGTGGTAAGTGATGGCGGACTACAATGACCTTGTTGAATTGAAACGGCACGCGATGACTTTGCGTCGTAAGCATGACCAATCTGTTGGTGCCTTACAACAGGCCAAAAAGGTTCTACGTGATAAGTACGGCTGCACAACAATCAAACAAGCCAAACAAAAACTCAAACGATTCAAAGCCGATGCACGCACAGCCAAAACCAGTTTTGACGAAGCAGTCACACTATTCAAGGACAAATGGGGGGATAGGATGGATTGTGATAATGACGAACACGACGAAGAAGAGTAGAGTGTGCCTCAATTGCAATAAGAAATTCCGCAGTGGTGGCCCAGGCAATCGAATATGTCCAACTTGTACCACGATTCAAAATCGATCAACAGTACAAACACCGGGTCTACATGGTAGCAAAGGACGAACGGGAACAAGCGGACGAGTAACTTTCAATGATTGAACAACTACGTCAACAAACCAACCAGCTGCTGGCAGATCGATCTGCTGCACAGCAACAGTACCGGCAAGAGCGACGTGACTTGAAAGACACTCGCACAACGGTTGCCGCTCTCGAGGAGGCTCGTGAGCTTGCTCAAAAAGTAGCAACTACTGTTCAAGAGAAAGCCCATCACCAAATTGCCGATGTTGTTTCTCGGTGCCTTGAAACGGTATTTGAAGAGCCATACGAATTTCGAATCAACTTCGCACAAAAACGAGGACGCACCGAAGCCTCATTGGTCTTCGTGCGTGACGGAGAAGAATTCAATCCTATGACCGCCGCCGGCGGAGGTGTTATTGACGTGGCATCATTTGCACTACGCCTTTCATGTCTACTACTCACCCAACCACCATGTAGACGTTTCCTCGTTATGGACGAACCCTTCAAATTCCTACCACCGGAATACAGGCCTCGGTTACGGTTACTAATCGAGAAGCTCGCTGAGGAATTGGATGTGCAGTTCCTCATTGTTACACATATCGACGAACTCCGTATAGGCAAGATCATCACGCTCTAGTGCAGCACAGCAACAATTCTCACAGATCACCACACAGGAGCCTCAAAACCTGCTTGCGACGTCGGCGTCTCCTGTACGAACGTAGGTAACCACATGCAATGTTACGTTGACAGCAGGCAAGCAGCAGACAAGCAAGGCAACCAGCTGGTTCCACTACTGTCCTCGAGCGAGTAGTCGTAAGAACGCCCCGGACACGATGGCGAGGCATGGGAAGGCCAATCCGGGGCGTTCGTGCTACACTGGTTGTCTACTGCACGCCATCTTGGTAACGATCAGTTGGTCATTGAGACAACCACCATACACAGCATCAGAGGTCACTTCCATCCATTCATCTATTGCCTGAGTAACACGTCCAGGAACATCTCGGTTATAATCGTCTACCATCAAAATACCACCTACATGAAGACGAGGCCATAGGAACTCAAGAGCCTGTTTGGATGGCCCGTAGACATCCAAATCAAGATACACAAAAGCAAACTTCAAATCCTCTGCTCCATGAAAACAGGATGACACAAATCCAGACCACAGAGAATAGAAGTCTCTCGGTACACAAAGGCTATCCATCCTTTTTCTAAACTTTTCAACACCGCCTTGGTCAAACTTACCTTTTGGATAAACCGCAGCATTGTCATTCGGCCCAGGCTCATCCATACCAACAAAACTATCGAAGGCATGAGCTTGACAGCCACGTCGTTCCGCCATGGCCACTAATCGACAGAAGGTAGCTCCGTAGTCCACTCCTATTTCGGCCAGATCCCCTGGAAGAGAAGCAATGCCTGTTTCGATCCAAGCCAACTTAACGTTGTCTGTTTTTCCTGTTCCCATGTTCTACTCTCCATCCAGTTTCATAATCATCCATGAACAATAGTCCACCGATGTGACATGGAACCATTCATCAGGGATTTTCTTCTTCTTACGAAAGTCAGCAACTGCTTCAATGACTCCAAAGTCTACTCCAACCTTCGCCTTAGTATTGACGTAGTCATGACCAGCCAACATCCCACCACGTCGTACTTTAGGCCACCACGCATTCAAATCATTCCAGCAACCCGTCTTGGTATGGTCAGCATCAAGATAGCAGAAGTCCAACGAAAAATCATCTACAACTGATGCAGCACCGACCGAAAATCCACGAAAGAGCTTCACTCGTGGATCGAACATGAATTCATGGAATACATTTTGATAGATACCATCTAAACGACGTTGACTCATGCCTGTATCATTTTGACCTTCCTTTCCAGTGTCCTTCCAAATATCAACACCGATGGCCAACGTGGGGTCACAAGCAAGCAATTGACGTAGATGGTACCCGAAGCGAACACCGACTTCGCATATCCGATTATTCAAACCAAACCGTCTGAGGAACATAGGTATGTCGGCTCGCCGTTCTATTTGCTTGAGTGCTGTCAGTATCATACTCGTCTCTTTCGTAAAATAAGAATCCGTCCTTCATGCGTAGGGTACCGTGACTCGAATGGAATTACATTTTGTTCTCTGAACCAAGCAGTGAAGACATTCTGCTGTTGGTCCTCCCAATCGGGAAAATCTCGCACACTGCCGACACCAAAGATCAACGTGGTATCTTCATGGCAAATGGAATGCAGGTCTGCGATGCATGTATGCAACGGAACATGAAAACCGATACCTAACATCGAAATGATAAGGTCGGGCTTGACGTCTAGGTCTTGGATAGGCTCTTGTCGGACGTCTCTACATACGAAGTTCTCCATGCCATTATCGCAAGCGAAGTCCTCCGTGACTTGCATGTCGTTATAGATGGTATTGTCATTCCATCCGTAACAAAGCTTCTTGTCTAGAGGCGATGTGGAATCAGCAAGGATGAATTGGATGGTGGGATCCGCGAGAACGTGATGCAGAAAGACCGCAACCCTCCCAACGCCGCAAGCTAGGTCAAGGATGGTCTTAGGTTGTCCTATGTGCGGACCATAGATGGTGAACTCATCCTCAGAGAGCAAAGTGTAATTCCTATCGAGACCACCAGGACCGGTAACCTGCTTTGCTGCCCATGCAGCAGCAGCCTCGTTGAATTTCCAACGTATCGGTTTATCAGACATTATTCTTCATCTCCCTACTGGCTTGGTGTTGAGTGATGACTGCTGTCTCAAAAGGTGTGTCCGGCGTGAGCTCCACGCCCGCTGAGGTGGGCATGATCTTACCATACGACATAGGCAAGCGATACAATCTCAAACTGCTCGTCCTCTTTTGCATGTCGTTCAATACATCTTGCAAAACCTTTTGGTCCCAAGCTTCACGATACGGATGGCGGTAGTACCCTTGCTCCATTTTATCTAACCGCTCCTGTTGCTCGCGTAGCCAAAGCTCAACCAGGAGAAGGGACGGACTACCAGATGCTTTGCTTTTGAAATACATACTGTTCGATGTCAACTCATTCTCAACATACAAGTTGGTGAGGAACGGAACAGCAAAGTCGTATTCTCTCGGTCCGTCCAAATACAGAGCCGGTCTCTTCTGCATAATAGCATCTGCATCAAGGAACACAATATCACGGTCGGGATACTCGTGCATCATCTTGAGAACAAACTCGGCACAAATGGCACAGTTGGTCACCCAATTAGCCATCGGGGTTAGCTTGACTCCATCATGAGCTAGAGCTGTCCGTCCTTCATACTCCACAAGGATGCACTCCAACCCAAATCGCTCAACGCTAGCTTTCATACCAACTGCTAGATCACGATACTCAACATGGTGTGTATGGTAGCCAATGACAAGCGGCGCCGACTCTGCTCCCGGTCGCAAACTGTCAAAACTGCACCTTGGGAAGACCTCCAACTTGCCGCCGTAGCCGGCATTATGGATCGACGTTTTGACATGAAAGGTCTCCTGGACGATGCGTTGAATTTGTGCGTAGGCTTGTATGGCCTGCGGATAGACCTTCTGCGTGAAGTCAGTGCGTGCGGATTCATTGTCGGGATAGAAGTAGCCATCGTCCGTGCAGTCGCAACCGATGAGGAACACCTCTTGGAAGCCGCAAAATAAAACGAAGGGCAGCACAGTCTCACCGATCACATTATACGCCTTACAGACACATTCCAAGTCCCAACGGAAAGCTCCCTTGGTGACGTCGTTCGTTTTGTCTAGCGGGATAACCAGATCGAGATTGTCGCCTGGGTAGTCACTGCCTACTGTACCGTTCAAACCTGTCGTGCATATCACACGAGAGGACATCTGTGCGTATCGATCTCGGATGTTGGGCCAAAGCTCTCGATCTCCGATACACAGATAAGTAGGATCGAACTCGAGAGCTTTGAAAGATTGATTCACACAAATGGTGACCTCATCCTTAAGCCAAGCCAAGTCCATATCTGCTATGGATGGCCCACTGCCAATTACAAAGCACCGTTGCCCTACATGTCTTCCCTTGTATGCATCTTTCGCCATCATTTTTTTCACCATCGTTACTTTCCTTTCAAGCCTCGTAACTATGCAAGCGCCTTGCATGCCCATCAGTTTACCCTTTCTAATGTTTTTCCTACATTTGATTTCACAAGGTCAAAATTATGATAATCTATCGGAAAAGCAGTTTGAATAACCCCTAGCACACCAACAACTGGAAAAAGCCAAGTCGGTGGGCCCACACCTGTGCCTTGCTCTTGGTCTAGGGTTTGCGAAATGTCTATGCCAGTGATTGGAGCTCCAAGAGTTGACACATCTGTATTCGGTTTGTACCGTACAGTATCATCGTCCTTCCAAAACCATCCCTCTCCCTCGGTCACATTAAAGGCATCGTTTTGAATGCGTCGCGTATCTCCAATCCTACCATCTTGGCATTCCGTATCCAACCATGCTTTACCTCCAACTGAAGCTCCCGACGATGTGTCCTTTTCTAAATGGTACACAAGGGTAGGACTGTTTGTCCGTATATTAGGATCCCCAACAGCAACACGAATCCATATCTTGACGAACTGACTTTCGGTGCCTGACGTTAGATCTGGAATAGGTCCTAGATTATCAGGCAAGAAAGATCCATCGTAAGCACATTCCCAACCATACACATAAGGGCCTAATGCACTATCTATCCATGCACAATCATCCATCGTCCGTATGAACGGCTTACATGGAATGGCGTAACGGCGCCTGGGAGGACCTAATTTGGGCATCCGTTCGATCACTTTGTTAATCGACAACCGAAGCGAACGTCCTGTAGCAGTCTGCGTCACCAGGATAAAATCATCCCCTATGAATGTGGTGTTGGCGTTCTTATGCCGCACCAATTCATTCAGCTTTTGACGCACCGCTTCCGGCTTGCCAGTGAACATAGATGTTGGTCTTTTGTCGCCCATGCCTAATATTGTCCTCGGCTATACAACAGCCAAAACATCAAAGTCCAACTCGGAATATTGATCAATCACCTTGTACCCAGTACCCTCGACAAGGTCCGGTGGTGGTTTGCCGGTACGTGGATCAATAAAGAAAGCAGTCCCCTTCCATAGATCTGCTCTATATTGAAAATTGTAAGTGACATCATATGAGACACCGTTATCATCACTTCGACCTAAGATACCAGAACACATCCACGTCCCAGCACCCGCACCAGGATCTACATCCCAACCAGATGCATTCGTCGCTCCGGTATATGTGCGACTCTTTGTTCCTGGTGATACCGACTCGCGTCTCGAGAACACTAATGTCGTCTCCGCTACTTGCCTCGATACCGTACCGCCTTGCGTTTGGGTAGTACCGGCCAAGCCCTCGTCTTCGTAGTCGTCAGGATATGTGTACTCCAATGAGATGAGATTATCGTTTACATCCATATTGGACTCAACCTGCGATAGTGAGGAGCCTACTTCTATGCTTGTAGCCACCGCTTCATCGACAGGATAGACAACAGTCTTATACTGCACTCTAACCTCCACCGAGGTCGTGGACAAAGCACGCGGCACAAAGTCGGTAATCAATGCGGCCGTAATTGTTGGGTGGGCAGCATAGATGTCCCCGACTACTGCTATCACTTCAGTGACCGCTTCGATCAACCTAGCATCTGCATCGTTCGTATCATCGAGACCGGATACAGAACACGCTCGCACGATGTCCCATCCATCCTTTGTCTTCTTGACGGACCCTCCCTCAAGCCTATCGACTATTACATTGATAGCCATTATCCTAATCCTTCCTGATCGCGAATCTCTACAAGGATTTCATTTGTTCGTCGTTGCTCTTTGTTGTCGCCTGCCATGCCGCTGATATCCATGTAAGCGGTTCGGATTGTTTTGAACGAACCAGCGTCCGTGCCCCCGCCTTCCGCTGACTCCAACTTCTCACGAGCATCCTGCACGGCACGACTGTAGGTCTCGAAGTCAATAGCCTTGCCATCTAACAACTCATTCAATTTACCTATTTGTTCCTCATACTTTTCGATTGGAGACATCATCTGTTCCGTTAGTGCTGCACCCTCAGTCATCAAAGCAGTTTTTTCTTCCATCGACTTCAATTCCTTCAGCATGGTCTTCCGTTGCTCTAACATGGCAAGGAGTTCTGCCTGTTGTTCTAATGGCAAGTTTGATACTTGTGCTTCCAACGTCGCTATTTCCATCATCTGTTGTTGGTGTGAAGACTTGCCGTGCAGTGCTATCTGCTTTTCCAACTCAGCATTGGTCGCTCGCATATCAGCAGCCATGTTCTCAAAGGTCTGCATCTGCCCCAATCTCTTCATTGCCTCCTCAAGCTCTTTCATTTGGATACCGAGCAATGATTGTTCAATCCCCGACATACTCTCCATTTGACCTGCCATAGACTCCAAGAAAATCGCCCCTGCCGTTTTGCCTAGACCATCCATCTCAGTTTGCACCATCTGCAACTGCCCGCCTATGGCCTCTCCCATCTTTTCGAACTCAAGACGTTGCGAAAGGTTTCGCATCTTCTCAAGCTCTGCATTCATTTCCTTTATCATGGCAACGCCCAACGTGTCGCCTTCACGTCCTTTGAGACCTGCCATCATCTGTGCCTCAAGACGTAATACCTTAGCCTCATCCGCAGCTAAGCCAAAATATTTGATTTGGTCTTCGAGATCAGCATTCAATTCCCTCATTCCTTTTTGAGCACCTGTAGCACGAAGCATATCTTGTAAGAATTGAATGTTGGCCATTTGTTCTTTGGTAGCTCCGGCCGCGGCCAGTTTTTTCCGTGCATAGGCTTCTGTCCCTAATTGTATCAAATCCAACTGCTCACTTAGAGTTTTATTGATCGGGTCCAAAACCTTGTGCAGTTTGTCATAGGCAATACCTAGCTCTGTCACCTTTAGTATTTGCTCCTCCAAAGTAGCGGCATTATTCTTGAAAACTTTTTCAGCATTCTCACCAACCTTTACCAACGCCGCTACTTTCTCAGCAGACATCCCTATACCCAATATCGCCTCATGCCACTTTCGTACTTCTGGCTGACCTTCTGTCGCAGCAGCAGCCGCCTCCAACAAAGCCTTTTTCTGATCTCGTAGTGCTGTAACCTCCGCTTCGAAATCGTTTGCTGCTGAAGCCGCAGCAGCAGCACCTTTCGCCTGCTCTACTCTTAGCAAAGCATTCGCAAAATCGTTGGACGCTTTGATTATGGCCTCGGATTGTGCCTCATATTTCTTCCCTATCTTATTGAAGTATATCAAGCCGCCCACAAGTATCGCAACGGCAGCAATGACAACCAAAACCACCACACCAATTGCTGCCAGTGCAGCACTCACCAATTTCAACGCCCCTAATACAATGCCTTTCAAAAACAGCCCAACCTTAAGTAATACTCCACCTAGACGACTCCACAAACTCGCCGTCCTCACCGTTGCCGCAGCACCAACCGCCAAGGAACCAGAAGCTCGAATCTGAGCCACAGCGAGCACGTTATAGGCTTGAGCTTGAGCTAGGATGGCGACACTAGCAGATATAGCCTTTATCTTCAAGCCAGCAAAAAGTGCAAACATCAATCCCTTCAAAGCTAGAAGCCCCTTCCATGAGTATATCAATATCACTACAGCAGCAGACAAACCCAAAACCCATCGCGTAATAGGATTGGCTATGAGAAATGCGATAGAGTTTGCCAAAGAGTCTAATATCGGAGCCAACTTGATAATGGCAGTTTGGAGAAGTGCTCTAAAGGAAGCCTTCAATCGTGTAACCGAATCGTTGGCATCCTCAACCCGCTTGGCATCTATAGCACTAAACGTCATGCCTAACCGTTCCGCTTCCTCCATCATTGCTCGAAGGCCTGACTCGCCTTGCTCAAGTACATTTAACATCTTGGCACCACCACGACCAAAGATGTCAAACATCGTAGCCAGCTTCTGATTTTGGCCGGTCAAACTGCCCACGCCTTTGGCAATACGAAGGAAGGCATCACTGGTACTCATTTGGTTCAGCTCATCTACTTTTATCCCCATATCAGTGAACACATCCTCGAGACGTCCACCGTCTGTCACAGCAAGCGAAATATTCCGCATCATCTTCTCAAGACTGAGATTCATCGCGTCCATGCCCAAGCCCGACAACTCTGCAGCATGACCCAACTTGACTAATTCCTCTGTCGCTATTTTGGATCGCCGAGACAACTTCGCTATCTTGTCCATGCTATCCATAATAGACCGGGTCATGGCGATCGCTCCGCCGACGACCACCATGCCCAGTATCCGTTTGCCGAAAGACTTGAGATTGGCGCCAGCAGTCTGAACACGATTGTCCAAAGCATCAACCTGCTTGATGCTCTTTGTCATCACCTTGGAATACTTGTCAGCCTTAGCTTGCAGGATGACGTTCAATTTGCCAATAGCTTGGTCAGCCATACCTATTTCCTTCGTTGCTTCTTCTTATGCTTCTTTTTCTTCTTGGGCTTGCCCTTCATCGCGGCGGCAAGAGCTTGGAAAGCCAACTTAATGGCATCCGGATCCGTGATCTTATTTCCGATCGTGTCTGCATCGTAAATCCATCGCGACGGATGCACAGGAGTCGAGCTTGGCTTCCGCCACATATTGATCAGCGGGGCAGTCATCATCCCTGCCCGTATGTCGGCTCGGAGTTCTCCGAACGGCTCCATCTTGTAAAACTCTTCCCATTCTGTGAACTCCCTACTGGTCATATTGGCCAGCATATATTCTACGCTCAGTGGTTTGAGATGACCAGCTAAGATGAAGGCGAATCGTCTTGCTGGTCGATCTCTAAATTCTCGCCGATCTCCGTCGCATCTTCTTCTGTCATACCGCCGAGACGTTCGATCACCTTGGCGATCTGTCCAATGGCGGACGCAGACTTATCACCCAACCAACCGGCATCGTTGTCTGCCAGCAGTCGCTCGCCCTCTTCGTCGATGAGGCATTGGACGACCAACTTGGCTTTGGAGTTCTCGAAGTTAGGTTTGATTTGCATCTTGTTGCCGACGCGACGAGCGTCTAGAAGGCTTTGCTCGTAAGCATCCTTCTGCTTGGCAGTCGGCTCGCGGACGAGGACGATGTCCCCGCCCCAAGCCTCGACTACAACCTCTTCCTGCTTCAGATCATCTTGTTCCCGAATGCTCTCTTTTGTCAAACGTGCCATCGTTTTGAATCCTTCCCTGCTGCTGAGTTACTGTGAGGCATCACGACGTTGCGATGCCTTCTTTACTGCCTTCTTTCGTCTTGGCGGTGGTGCATCAGCATCCGCAGCACCATCACCCGCTGGAGACTGTGGCTGTTCGTTGCGACCCTGGCTTGTCTTAGACGAAGCCTTTTCAAGGGTAACATAACCACCTGCCGCCAGCTTCCTCGCCTCTACAGGCAAGATACGCCGGGTGTTACCAACGTCTCCAGCCAAATGCTTCGGGGCTGTTACTTGACGTCGGTAACGGACTGTCACTTTTCGTTTGCTCATAGTAGGTCTCTTTCGTTTGTAGTAGGACTCTCGTGCTGTGCTGCTACCTAGCTGGCCGGCGTGAAGACTGGCTCGCCGCTCAACTTCAACGAGGCCGACTGAGTGACCTTGTCCTCGAATGGCACTGGCAAGGCGGTGCCTTTGAGGTAGCCATCACACACGAAGGTGGAACCGTCGGTGAACGTGATGGTCCAAGCTTCGTTCGCACCACCGAGGGCGGACATAACAGCATCCACCTGATCCTTTTCGTACAGCATATCGAAGGAGGCCTCGCCGGCATTCTTCATGCCCGCTTCGAACTCCCGCCACTTGTTGGTGGACGACATACTACTCATATCCAGGTCATCGACCTCGATACCGCCGATCTCCACATTGGTGATCAACGTCATTGCACCCGTTGAGGCGCCTACCAGAGTTGTTCCATGACCGTGCATATTAAGCTCCTTCCAAATCTCGGAACCCCATAAAGAGATTCATCGAGAAAAGTTCTCGCCGCTTCGCTCCGGGCTCATGCCCGTTAGACGCGAACGGTGACGTTAATGATAAATTGTCCACAAGATACGTCTCTCCTTCGATCTCTACGTCTCGCCGGTTGATAGTTTGTATATACTCTTGGAGTTCGATTCCTTTTTCCCACCCTTGCTCATATGCAGCAGCACGAAGCCGAATCATCAAACCGTACTGAATAAGATACAAGCCGGAGGACAACAGCCTCCCCTCCACCATTCCTACTGTATCGTATATGGCAATGCAGTTTACAGAAACGTCATCACCATCCGGCATGGATGAAAGAAAGGTAGGCCAACTAGCGGCATCCGGCTCGCCAGTTAGTTCCGCAAGCTTCAATATCTCAGCCAAGACCTTTGCTGGAGAATGCTTCATGACTTCATCTCCTTTCCTACCATAGCCATCAACTTCCCATGATTTTTCCTCAATGGCCCCTCAAGGAATTTAGCATTGCCGTTTGCATGAACGGTATCCACATTCTCATGGACATGGAGACTGTAACCAACCGTATACCCTACCAATATTTCAATCACCTTGCTACCGGGCTTTGTCACGTCCCGCGTAAAAGCCGAGTTACGAAGAGTTCCTGTATCAACAGGCACCTCTTTTTGGCTTAGCTGTTGTAGGTACAAACCGGCATTGGTCAGAGCCGTTCTCAATCTGATTAGAGTAGTTTGTTTACTCTGCTTCAACTTAGCCGTGACCTTCTTCACGCCTGTGATCTGCATCATGCCTGCCATTATACCATTGCCCTCCTCACATACCGTGTCACTCGTCGATCGGGTGTCTTTTGAAACTGGAGTATCTCGACGGCACCGCCCTGCCTAACATCACTTGGGAAGGAAGCTTCCTCCGTTTCAACTAACGTGCCCAAGTACAGCAAGCCGCCTACTGCCACATCAACAGGTACAAGGATAACGGCTGTAGATACTTGCCTTGTATTTTGAGGATCTATAAACTCCTGATTCTTCATCTCCCATCGTACGGATAGCTCGACAGCAGTTCCCGTTTTAGGACGGCCATACTCATCAAAGTCACCAGGGGGCCAATACACGGCCTTCTGCTTCATGATCCGTTTCTCATAGGAGTTCATTTGTTATGCCTTATTGTGCGGCGTACCGCCCCACGTGATTCCTGGTCGTGGGGCGGTAGCTGTGCCAGCACTGATGCCCGCGTGCAGCGAAGCCAAATCACCTGCCGTGTCCAACATCATTACCTGCTGACCGTAAATCGTAGCCTCAAGATGCATCTCTACCTTACCTTGGTAGGATACACTGACGCCTGCGTTCTCCGATGAGAGCCGCGGCTCCCTCACCGCAAAGAAGTGAGCAGCCAGCCACGTTTCGATAACGGTGAGCCGAGTGGTTGAATACGAGGAGTCTGAACAGAGCTCCGTAACCAACTCATTCGCAGCGGTAATAAATGGTGTAAGGTCAAGATCAGTATCCTCTACCTCAATGATCTTTTTGACCGCGTCAGATGTAGTTCTAACAGCCACAGGACACCTTGCCTTTCGTTACAGATGGGATACAGTGGACGGAGCTTCCTTGTTCGCCTTGTCCTTCTTCTTGGACCAGATGTAGGCGATGATGATCATGATGCCACCAAGGATCCTGGTAGCTATCTGAACTGCATCATTCTCGCCTACAACCGGCATACCGTACCTGACTGTGAGGGCACCAAAGACCCACAGCAGACCTCTTGTGATCGTACCCAAAGCCAGCTTCTCGATTGCTGTTTTCATCTCTTCCATCGTATCACCTTCCCGAAAAGTAACTGCGAATGTCGACGCCTACTCTGGCACCGTGTTTCGTACCGCTTCCTGTTCTGTCCGTGCCGCTTCCTGTTCAGCCAGGAATGCTTCTTGATCGAAAAAATGAGCCATACGTCCTTCGAGGTGCCTTATGTTCACCCAGCCGGCATCCCGGAAGACGTTATGCTCCTTGTCGTACACCGATACCCTCGCCCACATGAGGAAGGTATTGCCCAGTGCAAGTGGTGCTTGCGGATGAGGCTCAATTCTTGGGCTTGTGCTGCAAGCCGTCATCAAGCAGAGCACCACGCACACTACGATCAGCAGCATCTTTGATTTCATCACTGTTTCCGATCTGACGTCTCACGCCTTTATGCTTGCGACGTTCTTCTGCCCATGCTTTGAATATATGTCCCGCCACATATCCGAAGAACATTCCAAGTTGTTTGATTATCCAGCTCATGTTATTTCCTCGCCAACCATACCAAAACCCAAAGCACGAGAACAGTGAACACGACGCAAGCTACACCTTGCAAAACAAGCCTTCGTATTCTACGCTTCGCTCGTCGTGTCCAGTACATGATGATTTCTTCTAGGAGTCTAAGCCATCGGGGAGCTCTTCCATTTCGTCAGCACCCGGCATACCTAACGAGACAGCCATTCGAACTAGGTTTCGATTCATCGCTCCCATCATACTGCCCAATTTACCAAGAGCCTTTTGATCGTGCTCCAACTTCTCGTCGGTGGACTGAGTCCTCAATTCACAGTTCTTGAGAATCTTGGTAAGGGTTCGGCCTTGCGTAATCACGCTGAGCGAAACCCAACTCATCCAACCAACTACTATTACTGGCACGATGTATTGAAACATAAAACTCATCCCTTCGTATTACGCCGGCTTGGCGCCGACCTTTTGCTTTACCGTACACTTGCCATGAGCGAGCGTGATGATACTCCCATCGCCATCCGTCGTGGCTATGAACTGGTAGATGTAATTTCGTTTGTAGTCGGGCGGCTTTGTTTCAAGTGCAGCAGTCTGCTCCGCCGTCATATCTGCGGTCACTGTCACTGTGGTACCGTCTACGGCAATCGTGGCTACTACTTCTTGCCCTGCTGTACTGCTGCCCGCCTCGTAGTCCTCGATGGGCGTCAAGCGGAAGGTCCCTACTGCATCCGTGAGATCAGGGCCACTCCAATCCGAAATGACCAACTGAATTTGACGACCATCCGCAGTAAGGTAGTCGTCGCCTCCATAGAGCTCCACAGAATCATCACCTGTAACTGGTGAGGAATAGGTCACTGTCAAGGAGCCTATGAGATCCGTCTTGGCTTTGATAGCGAGCGAGGTAGCCTGCAAAGCTAGAACTGACACGGCCTCGCCCATACTCCCGGCCTGTTTATGCGTAGACGCCATAGCATGCCACACTTCATCCCGAATGAG
>SDBT01000510.1_pt1 | contig 61754 bp, 53 predicted proteins | sample 2277101 | NCBI WGS metagenome assembly SDBT01 (sample SAMN10404973, study PRJNA504765) | marine sediment metagenome | isolation source: marine sediment core GS10_PC15, 103 cmbsf | place: Arctic Ocean: Southern Knipovich Ridge | collected 2010 | reverse complement strand
CTGATAAGCTTACCTTGTGCCAGGATTACGATGGACAGGAGAGATGCCGGGTTGTCTGTGGGGCGCCGAAGGTAGCCAAAAATCAGGTAGTTTTATTTGCGCCTCCCGGCTCAAAGATACCCGGAATGACTATCAGGAAAGCGGTTGTTCATGGAGTTGAATCTTCAGGCATGATCCTCTCGGAGGCTGAGCTTAAACTATCGGATAATGAAGATGAAATTGCCGTTTTACCGCCGGATACAAAAGCGGGAATCGGGCTCGAGAAGATAATCGATTATCAGGATACAATATTCGAAATAGAGGTCACGCCAAACCGTCCCGATTGCCTGTCCCATTTAGGAATCGCCCGGGAGATACAGGCGCTCGGAGAAAGCAAATTACAGCTTCCGGACACTGACCTTCTGGAGATTGCCGAATCTGCATCCTCAGCCATAAATATTATCATTGATGATCCTGACGGCTGTCCACGCTATACGGGACGCATAATGAGCGGTGTGAAAGTCGGCCCTTCGCCTCTCTGGCTGAAAATGATCGTTTATTATCTGGGTATGCGTCCGATCAACAATGTTGTCGATATCACAAATTACGTCATGATGGAACTGGGCCATCCGCTGCATGCCTTCGATTATGACCTGTTTACGAAGCCCGAGATATTGGTCAGGCGCGCTTATGCCGGGGAGAAATTCGTTGCTCTCGATAATGTAGTTCGTACTCTCGGAGAAGAGCATCTTATGATAACCGATGGCGAATTGAACGTTGCCATTGCCGGCATTATGGGAGGCGAAAAATCGGAGGTCTCGCAAAACACATCCAATCTATTGTTGGAATCCGCTTATTTCGATCCCGTAAGAATCCGGCGCGGTTCCAAATCCCTGAACCTGGTAACCGAATCCTCGCGGCGATTCGAAAGGGGCGCCGACCCGAACATGGCGCCGATCGCCAATAACAGGGCCTGTAAGCTGATATCCGGTATTGCCGGTGGCAATGTCCTGAAAGGTATGGTCGATGCCCATCCCAGGCCTTTCGTTCCGGTAAAGATCGAGCTGAGACCTTTGAGAGTGAATCATATTCTTGGATGCAAGATCCAGACTGACCGGATGGCTCGAATTCTGAAAAGCCTCGATATTAAAGTTAAGGTCAAAGGCGACATTTATGCTGAACAGCCAAGTTTCAGACCGGATCTAACCCGGGAAATCGATCTGGTTGAGGAAATCGCCAGGATATATGGCCTTGACGATATCCCCGAAGTCTTCAGGTCCGGCGGTGATTTAGCCACACCGGAGACCCGGCAAGATAGAATCGGGGAGCGGTTAAGATCATATCTGGTGGGTGCGGGAGCGACTGAAATATTCCCACTATCCCTGGTCGATTCCAGGACGACGGAAAAATTCGGAATATCGGATTCCGCTATAAAGCTTATTAACCCGATCTCGGAGGAAATGGCGGTTGTCCGGCCGAACCTGATTCTGTCGATGCTTCCCATAATAAGGAGAAATCTGAACTTCCGGGAAAAAGATCTATTCTTATTTGAGCTCGGTAATGTCTATCATCCCGCCGGTAAAGGCAAATTGCCGTTGCAGGAGACCAATCTCATAATAGCAATGACCGGTCTTGAATCATCTGTTTTCTGGGGGGGTCGTCCTCGCACCAGGGATCTGTTCTCGCTGAAGGGTATGGTGGAGAGCTTGGCCGACTATCTTCAGATCGGCCCGGTTAAGTTAAAACCGGCAGCCCATTTCGCATTTGAACAAATCCGCTCTTTTGATGTATATTTTAACGAGACCTTATTAGGCCATCTGGGGCAACTTTCCGAGAAGGGTTGCTCAATCGCCGATATCAAGGAAGAAGTTTACTTGACTGAACTGAGTTTCGAAAAAATGGCAAATCTGGTTCCGGAAACGCTATCGATGCGGGAACTGGATCGTTTCCCGTCAGCCGACAGGGATATAGCCATAATTGTTGACGATAGCGTACCATTTGAAGATATAAGACAGGCCATCGCCTCCAACGGCGGCGGATTGGTCGATGCCGTCTGGATATTTGATTTGTATCGAGGCCGGAATATCCCGAAAGGTAAGAAGAGCCTGGCCTATGGCATTAAGTTCAGGCTACCGGATAGGACGCTGACGGATGAAGAGGTTGACGAGGCTCAGAGAATGATAATCAGTGCGCTAAAGGAAAAGTTCGGAGCACAATTGAGAAGCTGAGATTATATGGATCTGAAAATAATATCTGATTTAGAAAACAAAATCGGCCGAGCAGCTCAGATGATCGCCGATCTTAAAGATGAAACGGCTAAGCAAAAAAAGGAGAACCAAAAGCTACTAAGTCAATTTGATGAATATCGAAAGGAATTTGAAAAATCTGAAGCCCTGGTTTCCCGACCGGGTTTTGATAGCCGGGAACTAAAAGAAAGGCTCGAGAAACTTGCGGGAAAACTGGCGGCTTTAGAGGACAGTTGGAGTTGAATATATAGCGGGCGCTGAATTGGAGAAAATGAGTGTAACAGTAACGATCTTCGGTAGAGAATACAGTATAAAATCGGAGGTCGATCCGGATTATATAAAAAGAGCCGCGCAACATCTTGATTCTAAGATGCAGGAGATTGCGGATAGCTACCCGAACATCTCGGAAAATCGCATAGCAGTTCTGGCAGCTTTGAACATTACTTACGAACTCTTTCGGTCACCCGGCAAGCCCGAGGACCAAACCGCCACTGAAGAAATAATCATCCGGCTCACTCAAAAGCTCTCCGACGTTTTGTAATTTGATATAAGCGCCCGCCCCTCTGGAGGAACAATGGAACCGATTTATTACCTGGTTGGGGCAGGCATCGCTATTCTGGCATTCCTGATCGGCCTTTTGATCTCGCGAAAGAGCGGGGAGGGCAGGATCGCGAATGCGGAGACCCTGGCAACTAAAATCATCGCAGAGGCGGAGAAATCTGCTGAAATTAAAAAGAAAGAGGCAAGTCTTGAGGCCAAGGACGAGTGGTTCAAGGGCAAGCTGAAATTCGAACGAGAAACTCAATCGAGAAAAGAAGAAATCTTCAAACTCGAACGCGCCCTTGCTGGCAAAGAAAGCAATCTCAATCGCAAGGTTGACATCCTCGACAAAAAGGAAAGGGGTATCCAGCAACGGGATAAGACTCTATCGATCAAGGAGAAGGTCACCGAAACCAAAGAGAGGGAACTGCAGAGGTTAATCGCGGATCAGAATACTCAGCTTGAGAAGATCGCGGGGATGACTTCCGAGGAAGCCAAGAAACTGCTTATCTCAAACCTCCAGGCCGAGGCCAGGCGGGAGGCTGCTTCAATGATCAAAGAAATCAAAGACGAGGCCGAACGAACCGCTGAGAAGGAAGCCAAGAATATCATTATTCAAGCCATCCAGAGATGCGCCGCCGACCACGCCGCCGAATCCTGCGTCTCCGTGGTGAACCTTCCGACCGATGAGATGAAAGGCAGGATCATCGGGCGCGAGGGGCGCAACATTCGCTCTTTTGAAACTGCTACCGGTATCGACGTTATAGTTGATGACACCCCCGAAGCCGTTATCCTATCCGGCTTTGATCCCATAAGGCGTGAGGTGGCCAGGATGGCGCTCGAAAAGCTTATAATCGATGGCCGCATCCATCCCTCGCGCATAGAGGAAGTTGTCGCCAAGGCGGAAAAGGAGATGGAGGTCATCGTCCGTGAAACCGGTGAACAAGCCTGTTTTGATGTCGGCGTTCACGGAGTCCATCCGGAGATTGTAAAACTCCTGGGTAAACTCCATTTCCGGACGAGTTACGGGCAAAACGTTCTTCAACATTCCAAGGAGGTCGCTATCCTTTGCGGCATCATGGCTGCTGAGCTTGATATCGATGGCACTATTGCCAAGAGGGCCGGGTTGCTCCACGATATCGGCAAAGCAATCGACCGCGAGACGGAGGGCACTCATACTGAGATCGGAGTTGAATTCGCATCAAAATTCAATGAAAACGAAATCGTATTAAATGCCATCGCCAGCCACCATGAGGATGTTCCCATGGAATCCCCTTATGCGGTTCTGGTGCAGGCTGCCGACGCCGTTTCGGGAGCGCGCCCCGGTGCAAGACGAGAAACTCTGGAGGGATATATTAAACGTCTGGAGAAGCTCGAAGAGATGGCCGATAGTTTCAAAGGCGTCGCTAAGGCATACGCTATCCAGGCCGGTCGGGAAATCCGGGTCATGGTGGAATCAGAGCAGATTGACGATCTGGCCAGTGCCAATCTGGCCAACGAGATAGCCAGAAAGATCGAATCGGAAATGGAATATCCGGGTCAGATAAGGGTCACGGTAATACGTGAGGTGCGGACTGTCGATTATGCCAGGTAATCGAATCCAGATATTTTTTCAGGCAATTTCCGTCTGAGCTTTTCACGAAAGGTGAATTTTGAAAGTTCTGTTCGTAGGTGATATAAATGGCAAACCGGGGAGGCAATCCCTCGAAAATTACCTCTTCGAATGTAGAAAGAATCATATTAAATATGATTTCATAATTGCCAACGTTGAAAATGCCGCCGCCGGCTTCGGCTTGACGAAAGAAATCTCCCGAAAAATGCTGGAAGCCGGAGTTGACTGTCAGACCTCCGGTAATCATATCTGGGATAAAAAAGAAATCTATTCATATTTCGAGGTCGAACCGCGTTTGTTGCGTCCCGCAAACTACCCTTCCGGTGCCCCCGGATTGGGATATAATATCTATGATACAAATGATGGCGATAAGATCGCCGTCATAAATCTTCAAGGACGCATCTTCATGTTGAATATCGATTGCCCTTTCAAGACGGTCGATAGAATACTCTCTGAGATCCCGAATGAAACCAGGGCGATATTCATCGATTTTCATGCCGAGGCCACCTCCGAAAAACAGGCTCTGGCATGGTATCTTAATGGCCGGGTATCGGCTGTCGTCGGAACGCATACCCATGTCCAGACGGTTGATGAGAAAATTCTATCCGGCGGCACGGCCTTTATTACCGATGTTGGCATGACCGGACCCTACGATTCGGTGATCGGAGTTGAAATCGATGATGCCTTATACCGGATCGTATCCGGTCTTCCCAATAGATTCACCATCGCTCAGAACGATGTGAGATTCGCAGCCGTCGTAGTTGATATTGATCCTGTCACCGGCAAGGCATCATCCATCGAAAGAATCTTTCGACCCATGAATATTGGCGACGATCTCGATCGCAAACAGGAAAGATTCTGATGCCTGCAGAGATAATCGACGGCAAAAAAATTGCTGCACAGATTAGATCCGAGCTGAAGAAAAATATCATATCGTTGAAAAAGAAGGGCATTGTCCCCGGCCTGGCCGCGGTTCTGGTCGGCGATAATCCTGCCTCCGCTCTGTATGTGAAAATGAAGGCTAATGCCTGCAAAGATATTGGCATTTATTCTGAAGTCATAAACAGGGATGAATCCTGCTCCCACAAGGAGCTTCTCGAACTCGTCGAGCAGCTGAATAATAAAGAAACTATAGACGGTATCCTGGTTCAATCTCCGCTGCCCGACCATATCGACGAGGCGGCAATTACCTTCGCCATCGATCCCGAAAAGGATGTTGATGGTTTTCATCCGCTCAATCAGGGTTTGCTTCTGGCCGGGCGACCCGCTTTCGAGCCGGCCACTCCCATGGGAGTAATGGAGCTTCTGGAGCGTTCAGGAAATAATCCTGCCGGAAAAGAGGTCGTTATCCTGGGTCGTGGGTCTCTGGTCGGACGTCCCCTGTCGGTAATGCTATCATTGAAGGCTAAAAACGCCAACGCAACCGTTACCATCTGCCATACCGGAACGGAGGATATAGCCTCACATACCAGGAGAGCCGATATAATTATCGCCGCCATGGGCAGGGCTCGATTTCTCAAGGCTGATATGGTCAAGCCGGGAGCGGTCATCATTGATGTTGGCACTAACCAGATAGACGACCCGACTCATCCTAAAGGAAAGAGGCTGGTGGGCGATGTTGATTTCGAGTCGGTCAAAAAGGTGGCTGGCGCAATCACTCCGGTTCCCGGCGGCGTCGGTCCCATGACAATCGCCTCATTGTTGAAAAACACGATCAAAGCCTGCAAGAGCAGGCGCGAAACCGCGTAAAATGCCCGATAAGATTTATTCTATAAGCGAGTTAACCAGAGAGCTTAAACAATTACTCGAGGGCGTTTTTCCGAAGATTTGGGTGGAGGGCGAAATCTCAAATTACGTCAAGCATTCCTCCGGGCATCGTTATTTTACGCTGAAAGACCAGAACGCGCAGCTTCGATGTGTCATGTGGCGATGGATGGGCAGCCATCTGATTTTCGAGCCGCAGGATGGATTGAAGGTCAGGGCATCAGGGCAGATCACGGTTTATGAGAAATCAGGCCAATACCAGCTGATTGTCACGTCTATACAGCCTTCAGGTATCGGGGAACTCGAATTAGCTTTCCAGCAATTGAAAAATAAGCTCGCTGAGGAAGGTTTATTCGACCCCGAGCATAAGATCCCGATTCCGGAATTCCCGAATAGAATCGGAGTGGTGACATCGCCGACCGGTGCGGCCATCAGGGATATCATAAATATCACCGGCCGCCGTGCCCCCTGGGTGAAGATTATTCTCTGGCCGGTGCTGGTCCAGGGTGAGGGCGCGGCCTCGCAAATCGCTCATGCCATCAGGGGATTCAACAAGCTGGAACTGGTGGATGTCATGATAGTTGGCCGTGGCGGAGGATCCCTCGAGGATCTCTGGGCTTTCAACGAGGAGGAAGTAGCCCGTGCCATGTACGATTCGGACATCCCGGTCATTTCCGCCGTCGGTCATGAGATAGACTTCTCGATTGCCGATTTTGTTGCCGATCTGCGAGCCCCTACACCGTCAGCCGCTGCGGAGATTGCAGTCCCCGACGGTGAGGAACTGCAATCACGGATTATCGGCTATCTCGAAAGCATGGTCTCAACCATGACGAATACTATCGAGCAGGGGCAGGGGCAATTGGATGATATCCTTTCGCGTTACGGTCTCAGAAAGCCGCTTGAAATTATTGCCCAGAGGGCTCAACATTGCGATGATCTCTCGCATCTGCTCGATATCCACATCTCGCACCGGATGCAGATGTTCACAGATCGATCGAGGTCTATCTTTGAAAAGCTGGAGATGGTTTCCCCGAAAGCGGTTCTGGGGCGAGGATATTCATACGCCCGCGATCAGCAGGGTAGGGCGCTCAAAAGCTTCAAACAGGTTGCAATCGACGATAAAATAGATATAATTCTGTATGAGGGCGGCTTGCAAACCAGGGTTACCCGTGTCGACCCGAAATCATTAACCGGTAGCGGGGAGAAGAAGCGCGATGGCTAAAACCTTGACCGGAAAGATGTATTACTCCATATCCGAGGCCGCCGCCATGGTTGGCGTGGAGGCCTATGTCCTTCGCTTCTGGGAAAAAGAGTTTCCACAGACAAAGCCGCGCAAAAATCGCGCCGGCAACAGAATTTACAAACCATCCGATATCGAGCGGGTTAAGCGGATAAAGCGTCTGCTTCATGATGATGGCTACACCATCGAAGGTGCGAGAAACCTCTTGAAGCGCGAGGCGGGAGAGGCCGGCGCCGATCCCCGTGCCGAGGAGGTCCGGGATCTGCTCCGCGAGATCAGAATTGAGTTAGAAAAGATCATCAAACTTTTGCCTTGATATGAATATGTTCTGTATTATTATGAATTATCGTCGGGGCGTGGCGCAGCCTGGTTAGCGCACTTGCTTGGGGTGCAAGTGGTCGGCCGTTCAAATCGGCTCGCCCCGACCAGCTTACTTTCGTAGCTTGGGATGCCGCCAGCGGCTCCTACCATGCAGGCCAGAACTTTTCTAAGGGAAAATACGATGAGAGCGATTGTTTTTGTGGTGGGCATACTGCTCTCGCTTATGCTTCTTATCTTATTCAGTTGCTCGCGATCCGTGAGCAGAGATCGAGGAACGCCGCCAAAAGTAGAAGTTAGCGGCGAAAATCTCGGGCCCACCGAAGAAGCACCGATTATGCTGAAGAGCGCGACCCCGGAATATCCACAGGGGGCACTAGAAATGGGAATCACGGGCACAATCTGCCTAAAGGTCTTTGTGGATGAGAGGGGAAGGATTCTGGAAGCTAAGATAGTAGAGGATTCGGGGAAAGACGTCGGTTTCGAAGAAGCGGCCCTTGCAGCTGCGATGAAGACTAAATGGAAACCTGCCACGTCGAACGGAAAACCGATTTCGGTCTGGATAACCTATAAGGTTGATTTTGATATTAAATGAGCCAATAAAGTAGGAATGCTGTGCATAAAGAGACCAACTGTCATCTAAAAGCTTATGGTTTTGTTTACACGAAGCTTACTGCGAGTCATGGCACGCGCTGACCAGTTGTTTGAGATAGCCTAATCCAGATTTCGCAAATATCATTTCAACATTTATCGTAGGGACAGGGAACTTTCCTTTCTAAATAATCTCTTTTGCCTGTCATAATTTATTATGACCGCAGATCCACACAAAAGGTTGATTTAACAGATGATTTCACTTATTTTTGGCTAATGGAAGAGCCATCAGCTATACCTTCAGCCGACCTTCGCACATCCAAACGGGCGGCCTTGATTGTCGCCGTTCTGAGTTCGTTTCTCGGCCCCTTCATGGGCTCGTCGGTTAATGTCGCCTTACCTTCCATAGGTCGCGAATTTTCCATGGGAGCCGTCTCATTGGGCTGGATAAATACCGCCTATTTATTAGCCGCGGCATCGCTCCTGATATCCTTCGGTCGACTGGGTGATATATACGGAAGGAAAAAAATATACATGTGGGGCGTGATCATCTTTACGTTTTCTTCAGTCCTGATAGCCAACTCTGATTCCGGTATGATGATTATTCTGTTCCGGGTCCTTCAAGGATTAGGCGCCTCGATGATATTCGCTACCGGTATGCCGATATTGATTTCGGTCTTTCCCATCGAGGAAAGAGGCAAGGTATTGGGCATCGTTGTTGCAGCTGTATATTTTGGCCTTTCTACGGGGCCTTTTTTTGGTGGCCTTATAACCCAGCAATTAAGCTGGCGATACATTTTCTGGTTGAACCTCCCCTTGGGCCTGATCCTGCTGCTGGTCGTCTTCCTCATGCTGAAAGGCGAGTGGGCTGAATCCAGAGGTGCAAAATTCGACCTGATCGGTTCGGTAATTCTCGGCCTGGCGCTTGTCTCGACAATGTATGGTTTCTCAAATTTACCATCATTGTACGCCGGCTTACTGATTATTGCCGGATTATCGGGATTTGTCATCTTTGTCATCTACGAAATGCGAGTTAAGAGTCCCTTAATCAATATAGACCTTTTCCGGTATAATACTATTTTCGCATTTTCCAATTTGGCCGCGTTAATAAATTATTCCGCGACATTCGCGGTGGGATTTCTCTTAAGTCTTTATCTGCAAAATATAAAAGGGTTACGGCCACAGGAGGCGGGCCTGGTATTAATCTCACAGCCGATAATTCAGGCTATTCTCTCACCTGCTGCGGGACGGCTTTCAGACAGAATTGAGCCGCGCACCGTTGCCTCGCTCGGCATGACATTGACATTGATAGGGCTGATATTGCTGGCATTTCTGACGGCAGGCTCGTCAATGATTTATATAATATGCTGTTTGGTAATTCTCGGTTTCGGATTCGCCCTGTTCTCATCGCCTAACACAAATGCCATTATGAGCTCGGTGGAAAGGCGCTTTTATGGCGTGGCCGGAGCAATGGTCGGAACCATGCGGCAGATCGGCATGATGCTATCGATGGGGATAGTGATGATGATTATGGCCCTGCTCTTGGGAGCTGCAGAGATTGCGCCTGAAAACCATGAACAATTCGTAAAAAGCATGCAGATAGCTTTCGGTGTGTTTGCGGTGATGTGTTTCGGCGGCATATTTGCGTCTCTGGCCAGGGGAAAGATGAAGCGATAAAATATATCATCAAGACCAACCTCTAACCTCGCGCCTAAATCATCTATAATGAAAACGGAAGTTCATCAGTCGTCATTCACCGGGGAACAAACCGGCCGCAAAGGGAATTACTTATAAGCAAGTATGATCTGTTCAGCTAAGCTTTTTGAGGGACGGTGTCAAAACTGACTGATTATGGGGCAAAGGTAATGGGGATACTGATCGTTCTGGCCGCATTTATTTTCTCAACGACTATTGCTGGAGATAATTATATGAATTACAATAAGTTAACACCCGAGGAAGAAGCCGTCATCATTCACAAAGGGACAGAAAAGCCTTATTCCGGCATATATTATGATCACGAGGAAAAAGGAAATTATATTTGTAAGAGATGCGATGCTCCCCTTTATAAATCTGTCGATAAATTCGATTCGCATTGCGGCTGGCCGAGTTTCGACGATGAAATCCCCGGAGCAGTTAAGCGACTGCCGGATGCTGATGGAACACGAACAGAAATCCTGTGCAACAATTGTGGGGCCCATCTGGGACATATTTTTGTCGGCGAGGGTCTTACTGATAAAAATGTAAGGCATTGCGTTAATTCAATCTCGATGAATTTCGTGCCGCTCGATAAAAGGGGAGATTATGAAACCGCTTATTTTGCCGGCGGCTGCTTTTGGGGCGTCGAGCATTATTTCCAGAATGTCAAAGGCGTGGTATCGACCACGGTTGGGTATACTGGCGGTAATAAAGAAAAGCCAACTTATTCTGAAGTCTGCAGCGGCGAAACCGGCCACGCAGAGGCCATTGAGGTTGTGTTTGACAACAAATTAACATCATATGAAGATTTGGCCAGGCTCTTTTTTGAAATACACGATCCCACCCAGATTGATCGCCAGGGACCGGATATCGGGGAACAATACCGGTCGGCCCTGTTCTATAAGGATGATCATCAGAAAGAAACGGCCGATAAGCTGATCCAGTTACTGAAAGACAACGGTTATAAAGTCGTCACGGAAGTAGCTGCCGCCGGTCCATTCTGGAAAGCTGAAGATTACCATCAGGATTATTATCTGAATTCGAATGGTCAGCCCTATTGCCATTCTTACCAGAAGAGGTTTTGACACTGCCTGCCTTCTCTTGTGACCGCGGGGCTACTATTTTTTTCTCCAGGTCAGGATGCGATTCTGGCCAATCGCAGGCTCCTGCGTGTCATAATTAATTATGACCGCATATCAGAGTCAAAAGACCTTGCTTTTTCTGTATCACTGGTTAAATTTAATAAGAGTTAGGAATGCTGTTTAACTCTTACTAAATTTGCAGGTTGTTGAATAACAGCAGGTAAACGGAGATCATAAAAAAAGGATGTTGCCGTGAAAGCCGTTAAGGATATTTTGATCGGATTTACGCTTCTATCATTGGCATCGGTGGCTTTTGTGGTGACAAAAAGTTTTGCTCAGGACCCCATCCCGAACACCGCTGAAACGAAGTCCTGGCCGTTTTCAAGCAGGCTTGTTTTGAATCCGACAATACAGGAAATGGTCGATTCGGTATCGCCGGAAATTATAATTTCCAACCTTGAGGATGTCGTAAGCTTCTATACCCGCCATACAAATTCGGATACGCTCTCTCCTGATACCGGTATTGGGGCAGCCAGGAGATGGATATATGGGCAATTCGAAGAATATCAGAATGATCCCGATGCTTTTGCGCTTGACCCGGATTATTTTACGTTCAACGCCACGGTTTGCGGCATCTCCGGGGAGCATCGCAATGTCCTGGCCACATTGCCGGGAGCTACCACGCCGGAGAGGCACTTCGTTGTCATGGGGCATGTGGATGGGCGAACGATAAACGTATGTGATGCTGTTTCCTTCGCACCGTCGGCCAATGACGATGGCAGCGGGACCGTAGTCGCCATGGAAGTGGCACGGATTATGAGCCGATACGCGTTCGAATCGACAGTTAACATTATGATTGTGACCGGTGAAGATCAGGGTCTCTATGGGAGTACTGCTTACGCTCAATGGGCAGTCGACCAGGGGATGAGGATCGATGCCGTCATAACCAATGACGTCGTGGGGAATATAGAAGGCTGTGAGAATCCCTCATGTCCTCCCGGGGATACCGTGATTATCGATAGTACATCAGTTCGGCATTTTTCGGGTGCACCGGTTACCGGCATATCCCGCCAGCTTTCCCGATACATGAAGCTTAAGGCGCTGGAATATATCCCGGACTTTACTGTCAATCTGATTCCGGCACGGGATCGTCCCGGCCGCTCAGGCGACCACATACCCTTCCACGATCGGGGATACGCAGGCGTACGGTTCACGGAAGCACATGAAAACGGTGATGGAAGCGGCAATAATGGCAGACAGCACAACGAGTTTGATATTATATCTGAGATGAATACAAACGCCGGATATATGGCAAACATTGCGAAAATCAATATAGCAGGCATAGCCAGCCTGGCACTGGCCCCTGAGACTCCCGGCGGACTCGAAACGAGCAATGTCGGAGATGGCTCGAGTGTCATTCTTTCCTGGCCTGCCGAACAATCAGAGCCCGATTTCGCAGGCTATCGGGTTGCTGTTCGCCCTCAAGGTCAGCTGTTTTATTCGGAAATTGTCGATGCGGGAGACGAAAACGAATATACTCTATCCGGTCTTTCCGAGGGTCAGACGGTATATCTCAGTATATCGGCGTATGATACCGATGAAAACGAAAGTGTTTTTTCCGAAGAGGTCTCGTTTACTCCGGCTAGTGTACCCGCAGCACCTGAGAATCTGGATGCCACCTCGGAGGAGAATGGAATACAGCTCGATTGGGTGCCCAACAACGAGCTGGACATGGAACTCTATGGAATCTATCGCATGGTAACGGGCCAGGGTGATCCCGAACTTATATCCACCGTTTCTCATCCTGCGTCGGAGTGGTATGACGATACGATTTCACCACATATCCTGTACACATATTATGTCACTGCAATAGATGCTGATCAGAATGAAAGCGATTTTTCCAATTCTGCCTTTGGACAGCTCGCCACACACGACAGCGGAATCATCATCATTGACGGGACGATGGACGGTTCAGGCGGTCCGCTGCAGCCTACGGACGAGGAGGTGGACGACTACTACGATATGATTTTCAGTAGTTTTAATATAGGCGGATACTGGGATATTGTCGATAGTAACTCTGTCGGAAAACGCTTTAGCGATGCTCACCTGGCCTCTTTTTCTGTCGCGGTCCTGCACAGCGATAGACTTAATGCACAGCATCAGCAGGATACTACCGCACTGCGTAAATATCTTGATAATGGGGGTCGTCTTTTTTTGAGTGGATGGAATCTCTCGTATACTCTGGCAGGGGTCACGTCCTACTTTACCGTCTTTCCTCCGGGCAGCTTTTTTAGAGAGTACCTGAAGGTGGACTCCCTGGGGGTCTCTGAACCTTCGAATCACGATTTTGTAAGCGCCCTATCCTTGATGCCCTCGATTTACCCCGATCTCGTGATCGATAGCGCCAAGGTACCCATCTTCGACCATCGCTTGCTGAAAATGGAAGCTTTTCTCAGCCCATTAGTGGATGAACCGGTAACGGAGCCTCTCTACATTTACGAATCTTTTCTGGGTGAGGAGTTCCGGTTGCATGGGGAGCCGGTCGGTTTGAGACATCTCAGCGATGATCTGCAGCTCGTCGTATTCGATGTGCCTCTGTATTTCATTCAACAGGAACCGGCCACAGTCGCCGCGCGGCAGGCAATAACGGACTTGGGAGAGATACCGGTTGAAATCGAAGATAATGATCCTTCGCAAATAAGAGGGAAGTTTAAATTATATGCCAGCTATCCCAATCCTTTTAATGCAGCGACTGTCATAAGATACAGCCTGCCTGAAAACAGTTACGTGACGCTTTCGGTATACAACCTCCTCGGCCAGCGTGTGGCTGTCTTATCGAAAGGCGATAGACAGGCAGGTGAGCATACTATCACCTGGGATGCTACAGATTTCCCGTCCGGATTTTATTTCGCCCGGTTGGAGGTCGAGGACGATTCCGAAAATATCAAGATGCTCCTACTGAAATAAGATTCTTCTGACGCGCTATTGAATTTGATAATAAAGTATGTTAAGATCTCTGTGATATTGATATCTTAATTGCGCATTTAAATATCTCTATTTACTTTTACTCTTCTAAAAATATATATTGTTTTTTGAATAATATTTGTAGGGACAGGAGATCGTCCTTTCCCCTGAGCCGGAGGAGAGTAACTAAATGCCAGGCCAAAACCTCATCGAAAAAATTGCAGGCAAATATGCTGTCGGGCTTGCTGAAGGGCATATTGTTCGAAGCGGGGACTATATCTCCATAAAGCCCGCTCATGTGATGACTCATGATAACACCGGTGCGGTGATCCCCAAATTCAAATCGATCGGGGCAACCAAAATCGATAATCCCCGTCAACCGGTTTACACGCTTGATCATGATATCCAGAACAAAGATCCTAAGAACCTGGATAAATACGCCAAAATCGAGGCCTTCGCTGTCGAGACGGGCGTCGATTTCTATCCTGCCGGTAGGGGTATCGGCCATCAGATAATGTGCGAGGAGGGTTACGCCTGGCCGGGCACTTTGGTTGTCGCCTCCGATTCTCACTCCAATATGTACGGCGGGTTGGGGTGTCTTGGCACGCCCATTGTCCGCACCGATGCTGCTGCCATATGGGCTACCGGGCGGACCTGGTGGCAGGTGCCGCCCGTGGCGAGAGTGGAATTGAAGGGGAAACTATTACCGGGGGTAACCGGCAAGGATGTCATAATCACCCTCTGCGGATTCTTCAATAACGATGAAGTATTGAATCACGCTATCGAATTTACAGGAGATGGTATCGCCTCGCTACCGATAAACCAGCGATTGACAATCGCCAACATGACTACCGAATGGGGAGCGTTAGCGGGCGTTTTCCCCATAGATAACATCACCTTAGAGTGGCTGAAACAACGAGCTGATTTTATCGAAAAGCGAGGTCTGGCGAAAGTGCCATCTGATTCCGACGGTAAGGGTAAACATCCCCGCATGAACCAGGATAGAATTGAATCGTTGAGCAAATCCAGACTGCAAGCCGATCCCGATGCTTTCTATGCCAGAGAATTGACCATCGATATGGGTTCTATCCAGCCTCACGTTTCAGGTCCCAATACAGTCAAGGATATGACCTCCATCGCCGAGATCGCTCGGAGAAATATCAAAATCGATAAAGCTTATCTCATCTCCTGTGTCAATAGCAGGGTAGAGGATTTGACACAGGCCGCTAATGTTGTGAAAGGTAAGAAGGTTGCCGACGGCGTGGAGTTTTATGTTGCCGCCGCCTCAAGCGAGGTGCAGGCCGAAAGCGAAAGGCGAGGGGATTGGCAAGCATTGCTTGATGCCGGAGCCATACCGTTGCCTTCGGGATGCGGCCCCTGCATCGGCCTCGGGACGGGGCTTTTACAGGATGGCGAAGTCGGTATATCGGCCACTAACCGCAATTTCAAGGGAAGGATGGGCTCCACGACAGCAGAGGCATACCTTGCATCGCCGGCGGTTGTGGCCGCTTCTGCTATCGCAGGCATGATAGCCGCCCCGACACAATTCAGCGATACGCCCCCGAAAGGCGAGATCCGTATAAACGAGAGGGAAGATGTATCAACCGCCGAAGTTAAGATCCTCGATGGTTTCCCGGAAACTATGACCGGCGAGCTCGTCTTTTGCCATCAGGACAACCTCAACACCGATGGCATATTCCCCGGCAAGTACACCTATATCGACGATTTCACGCCGGAACAACAGGCTGATGTTGTCATGGAGAATTACGATCCCCAATTCGGCAAGATTGTCGAGAAAGGGGATATACTGGTCGGTGGATTCAACTTCGGTACCGGCAGCTCCCGCGAGCAGGCGGCTACGGCACTGAAATACAGAGGCATCCAGCTTGTCGTGGCCGGATCGTTCTCAGAGACATATAAGCGCAACGCCCTCAATAATGGTTTCCTCGCTATAGAGGCTCCCGAAATGGTGAACGATCTGAAATCCTACTTCGGGAAAGATAGACTGACAGTCAAAACGGGCGCCACGGCTACAATCGATTTTAAGAAATCCGTAATACTGGCCGACGAAAGAGTTTTTCCATTCAGCCCGGTCGGCGCCGCTGCCCAGGAGTTAGTGGTTGTCGGTGGATTAGAAAACTGGGTGAAGGAGAATTTGTAGGTCGGGTTCCGAATGAGCGTAGCGAATGAGAAACCCGACACCGGAAGGCTGTCATTCCCGCGAAAGCCGGAATCAAGAAGGAGCCGAGCATTGAGATCGCTTCGTCTTTCGTCCTCGCGATGACACCATGGGAATTCCATCATTGCGAGGGGGCCGAAGATCTAACGACTCGTATGAGCCGACGAAGCAATCTGACAGGAGGTGGTCATGGAAAGCCATGACTTGCTTGTGATGACAATATTAATCCGTGAGGTGCACAATGCCACGGTTTGAGAAAGCATTATTGTTTTTTATCGCAGCACACTTTTTGTTACCCAATTATGCCTGGTGTATACCGCCGCAATTGAGGGCTGCAAACAACTTCGTTGTCAATCACCCGTATTTGAGCAAAAATTCCTTCAGCTTTAAGTGTACTATAGACAATTCAGAGAACGCTAATTTGGTCTATTATGAGCCTGTCGGGAACGGTAGTAAAGCATTGATTAACTTTCTTTCTTTCCATGCAGACGGGACTTTGCGGCTAGGGCCTAAGCGAATACTGGAAAATCACTGGGAATACTCTCTGCACGAAAATGAAAGCAAGATAATCTCCGATGCGCACGGAAACACTCATTTGATAATGCGGGATGATAAGAGAACAATTGAGATCATCAAGTACGTCTACGTGATGGTTGACAGCGTCGGTATTCTTAAAAAGAGAATCGAGATTGAAAGATCCTTTACCTTATCATCCATGCGAATTCTCGAAGACGGCAGCTTACTTGCGCATGGGGGGTTTGGCCGGTTCCGCGCCCCGGATAGCGAAATTGTTCTTATGTTGAAAAGGGATAGCGACAAATTCGAGTCATTTTCTTTCGAGACTCCGGAACTAGGATTAGGATATCGAACATCGAATATAGGGGCAAAGATATTTCCATTGGGAGATGATAATATTCTACTAGTGGGCGCTCATTCCAGTCCTTATATGGGAAAGACAATAGTTCGCAAAACGATAATCAATCTGAAAAGCAAAGGGATTGTAAACGCTGAGATATACGATGCCCGAGAAGTTTGGTCAGTAATGTATTACAACAAGATTCCGAATATGAACTTTATGAACTATATTTTCCCCTTAGAGAACAGGATCGCCTACCTATGCGGCTTACCATCATTGGCGAATCCTTATGTCCCCAGCGATTCCATGTGCGTTATTCTATTCGATTCAAAGGGAAATCTTATAAAAAGCGAAGCCAGAGAATCATTTAGAATGAATACCGAGATGCTATCATCTTTCAGCGGGAAGGATTTCTTAATAAGGAATAATAGGGACGCATTCGGACAAATTAAGTTCAATGCGGAATACAGGCTTTCTCTGTTTGGCGTAATTTCGTTCAGGGATTTTCCGCAAATCATAGTAGATGATGGGTTACGTTGAAATAAGAGGTGCAGAATGCCCAATCCAATCTCTCAGCAAATATCCGAGTTCGCGGTTAATTTGAAATATGAAGATCTTCCGGATAACGTGGTCCACGAGGTCAAACGCTATCTCTATGACTCAATAGGCTGCGCCTATGGCGGCTATCACACCAAAGATGTCAATATCCTGCGGGATATCTACAAAGAGATGGGCGGCAATGAAGAGGCTACCCTGATCGGTTTCGGCGATAAGATGCCGGCGGTCAATGCCACCCTGGTCAACTCCCTCATGATCCGCGCCCTCGATTTCAACGATATCTACTGGAAAGAGGACCCGTCGCACCCGTCGGATCTGATACCGGCGGCCCTGAACGTGGGGGAGATGGTTGGCTCATCGATGAAAGATGTTATCGTCGCCATAGTTCTGGCCTACGAATTCGAGCAGCGCCTATGCGAGTTCGCCAAACCGGGCGTACGCGAGCGGAAATGGCATCATGCCACGCTCACGCAGTTCGTTTCGCCAATAGTGTCCGGGAAACTCCTGGGACTTACTGTAGATCAGTTGGTCAATGCTATCGGAATAAACGGCTCTCATAACCACACCCTTGGCTGCCCCACCGCCGGCAGGCTGACTATGATGAAGAACACTGTCGATCCTATGGCTGTCCAATCCGGCGTTTTCGCAGCGTTGATGGCACAGAAAGGATTCACTGGCACCATCGAGGTTTTCGAGGGCAAAGAGGGATTCATGGACGTTTTCGGGCCGGAATGGGATATCGATAAGATGACCGGCGGCCTCGGCGACGATTATAGAATTCTGCAATGCAGTATGAAGGCGTTTCCTACAGAGGCGCTGACTCATACTCATATCACCGCCACATTGAAAGTTGTCATCGGCAATGATATCAGGCATGATGAAATCGAATCAGTCACGTTGACCACAATCGCCCGCGCCTGCGATATCCTTTTCGATTCGCATAAATATCGCCCCGAATCCAGGGAGACAGCGGATCACTCGCTTCCATATTGCGTCGCCGCGGCTATCGTGGATCGACAGATCACTACCAATACATTTTCAGATGAAAAACTCAAAGATCCACGCATTTGGGAGGTAATCGATAAGATAAAAGGGGAAGCTTCAATTGAATTCGAGAAGATGTTCCCCGCCAAACAGCCATCGAAAGTGATTGTGAGGACAAAAGACGGCAAGGAATATTCCGAATATCTCGAATATCCCAAGGGCGATCCCCGCGAGCCGATGACGGCAGACGATCTCAAGACAAAATTCAACGCTCTCTCGGAGAAACTTTTATCTCCGGAGCGGCAGAGCGAGATTAAGAAACTAATATTTGAATGTGAAAATGTTTTCGCCGTCGATTTCATGAGAGGACTAATCGCGTAGGGGAATCAATTACCAATGCCCAGGAAAAAACTAAAACGATTCGCCGAGCTCTCCACGTTCAATAATGTTTTTGAAGATCCACCCGATTGGCGGGGCAGATGGAGCCAGAAATGCTTCGGCAACAGCAATCCCATAACCCTGGAGTTGGCCTGCGGCAAGGGCGAATATACTCTGGGGCTGGCTCAGAGATATCCGGATAGAAATTTTATCGGCATTGATAGAAAAGGCGAAAGAATCTGGAAAGGCGCCAGAATAGCCCTTGATCAGAATCTGAAGAATGTAATCTTTTTGAGATCCGACATCGAACAGATTATCCATCTGTTCGACAAAAATGAAATATCTGAAATCTGGATAACATTCCCCGACCCTTATCCCGGGCAGAGCAAAGCCTCTAAACGCCTCACCTCGCCCCGCCTGTTGAATATCTACAGAAAGGTCCTGAAGTCTAACGGCATCATACATTTGAAGACCGATGATGAAGATCTGTTTGATTATACCATCGGGATTCTAAAAGCCGGGGATTGCATCGTCCATAAGGTAAATCGAGATATTTACAGACAGAGCGTCTCGGATGAGCTCCTTGCGCTGAAGACAACCTACGAAAAAAGACATCTCGAAGCGGGGAGGACGATTAAATACCTGCGTTTCGGATTTAACAAAAAGCAGCCTGATATCAATAAATATAGAGATAATAATCGCTATTAACTCATTGGAGGTTAGAGTCTTGCCGGGGAATTCGCATGAAGGTTTTTGTTAACACTTTGCAAAATTTTGCGATTCTATGGAAAAAATACTCTGTGAATGGCCGGCGATATTTGTTAATTGCCTGAAAGATAACGCCTTGTAATTAAATAGATAAAATCCGATTTTGGCATGGATTTTGAGATTAACAAAGGTACGATGAAGTTTATTGATTTGGAAAGATCGGGCAAAAAGATGAAGACAATACTACTCGTTTTGACAATCGGGCTGATGACTGCTCCGGCGACATATGCTGTTCCCCATCTTCAGTTGTTCATAGACGGCGCGACCTATGACTGGGATACCCAGACCTGGGTCCTCGCGAGCACCGGAAGTGTCGATCTTTATGTTATCAGCGCCAATGAAGAACATACTGGTGTCATTGTCAGCATGGCGCTCAGTGGATTCGGAGAGTTCGAGGATCCCACAAGCTCAGTCTCTGTAACAGGTTTTGGCTATGATCAGAGTATCTGGGATTATGGTTTTGGCCCGATAACTACCGTTGAGACCTGGGACGGAAGTGACGATTTACCTCGTCATGGTATATTCCCAACATGGTTTGCAGAGGTGAATACAGAAGATTATAATATGTCACAGGATGTGGGCGATGTTCAACCCGGACCTGATTTCTGGGATCCGAGCCCAGATGGCTCTGGTCCTGCCAACGCTCGGGGCGAAGTTAGAGTATTCAATTTGTCAATAGACGCGCCGCTCGGGACATCAGTGCATTTTGATGCCTATACCCTAATGAATGAAGGTCTCTTAGCGGATATAGTAATAGACGAATTCGCGCCATTCTCCCATGATGCCACGACTACTATCGTGCCGGAGCCCGGCACAATATTACTTATGAGCACCGGCCTTCTGGGTCTGGGGCTTTCAGCTATCAGGCGCAGAAAACATTAAAAAGACAATTCTGATTTCCTCTACGAGCCGCTTCGATCTGAGGCGGCTTTTTTTTAACTATTTCAAAATCCTCCGGGTGCCGATAAGAGGATAAACGAACGAGGGGAAATTGTCTTGTATGGACAGACGGAGAATACTATAATTTACTGATTGAATAGGGGAGAGGTGGCCGAGTGGCTGAAGGCAGCTGCCTGCTAAGCAGTTATGGGGGAAACTCCATCCAGAGTTCGAATCTCTGCCTCTCCGCCATTGATCAGGATCATGACCTTTTGACAACACGTCGAAGGGTTTTTTGTATGTGGGATAAAGAGTTCCATCCTTCAAGTCACAGTTCGAAAGCACTGATTTCAACAGTCTGCGTTTATCCTCAGGTTTCGCTCCAAGATAAAGAGAATGAGCGCGATAAGAGAGTTCGATAGCTTTTTCAGCCATGTCATATCCAGCATTAGGCTCATTATTGACACTTTCCAGCTGGTAATTGACCTCAGATAATTCGATCTGGCTGTCCTGATAGAGAGATTGCCAAAAATCGTCCGATATTTTTCCTTCAAGCTTTTCCTGGTACGCCAATTTCTGCCGCGTTTCGATTTTCTGCTTTTGTGATTCCAAAACGTCCCTCTGCCTGGACTGTTTGATCCTGCTGGTTTTACTTTCCCATTCTAAACATTCTTTCAACCAATCGTGAAGCTCAATGGGGATCGAAATGGATTTAATTATGCCCGCAAACCCGTTATCCAGAAAATCTTGATTATAGTATCTCGGTTTGCATTTGCCCCCGTATCCAGTACAATGATAATAAACGTACCTACCCTTTTTAATTTCAGCCGTTATCGAATGACCGCAATTCCCACATTTCATCAAACCGCTAAAAGGGAATTTACGCTTACTATAACCCGGTTTATTTCGGTTTGTAAAAACCGCTTGTACCCCTTTGAAAAGCTCAATCGATATCATGGCTGGATGATCCCCACTATAAACCGCGCCATTCCAGGTGAACATTCCACAATAAAAGGGCTTCTTAAGCATTCTCTCCATTTCGCTCCTGGAAGCAAAACGGCCACTTTTTGGATATCGAAGGCCTATTTTCTTTGCCTCCCTATGTATATCCGTTATGGAGAAATCACCGGTGGAATAAAGCGCAAAAAGCCTTTCTATCTTAGACGCTATTCCCGGATCAATACGGATCGCACCGTTTTGCCGGTAATATCCCAGCGGGACTTGACCGCCAGGGTATACACCCTGGCTGGCCTTTTGGTTTAATCCCTTTCGGACTTCCTCTGAAAGATTGTCTATATAGAGCCTGGCCATAGCCACGTTCATATTGTGAATAAACTTATCAGAGGACCTTGAATTAGGACCATAACTAAGCCCCTGTTTGACGAACCTTACGTCAGCTCCCAAATCCTCAACGCTTAATGAATCCGTAAAATTACGATAAAGCCTATCCGTTTTCTCAACTAAGATTGTGCATGGATTCTTTTTTAAAAACCGAAGCATCTCAGTAAACTGCATACGCCCAGGTTCCTTTGCGCTCTCGATATCAACGAATTCCCTTGATATGGTGAATCCCTCTCTTTTCGCGAATTCCCTTAACAACTTTAACTGTGCAGGGATAGAATAGCCTTCCCGCTCCTGGTCTTTAGATGAAACCCTGGCATATATAACAGCCCGATTCACTTTGTCTAATCCTCCTTCTTCTGGGAGATAGATCCTAAGAGTTATTCAACAGACAAGTCAAGATCTTTCCTTATCTCTTCTAAATCGAAGAGCCTGTAGTTGTTTACGGGATGCCTGTGAGATCTAATCTTGTTATGGTTGGCCCAATTTCGAATAGTATCAGGATCGACTTTCAAATACTTAGCCAATTCCTTAACAGTAATTAAGACTCTAAAATCCTTCAAAGCTTTCACCTCCTTCCATAAGGTTTTCGCATACTACTTCCATCATCAAGCCGCTTTTGCTTTTTCGATTGCCTCCTCAACAAACAGAGCAGCTGCGGGTATCATCGTTCCCCCGTCTATAGAGCAAAAGAGCAGCTTAGAGCCACATAACGGGCAGGGGAAAGGCTCCTTCTTGCATAATGGATAGTTATAAAATTCACCGTACTTATGAATTCTTCTTATCCCTACGATCGAGTCAAAATATAAAGCCATCATTTCCGGAGATTCAAATTCTGGAGGTTTATTAATATACTTAAGAATATAAAACACTGCCTTTTTGGGACTTTTGATTACTCGAATATCGACAATTTGACTATCGCCCGTTATTCTAAACCACAAATCAGATATCAGCTTTTGAGGTATGAAAAAACCATAAACCAAAGCGTGAATATGGAGGTTAAAACTTTTGCCAACTTCCATTATAGCTAGTGCGCCACAGCCTTTCTTCTTAGAGTATAGCGTATTGATTAATTTTCTTGCCGATTGATTGAGAAACCTAATTTCCTTACAACTAAGCGTGTCAATTTCGCTCTTTTTTAGCGTAAGAGTCAGCAACATAAGCTTTCTTCCGCCCTTAGGTTGAAGCCTTTTCGCCACTTCTGTTTCCCTTTTCATAATCCGAAATGCATATTTCCTTGAACAATCCGGGCAAATGCGAGATTCACACCTACAGGACCCGATTAAGCGCGTCTTGCAACCACTACATTGCAAATTGATATAATCCTCACTACAGTATCTATACCTGTTAGCCTGCCTTTCCAATTTTAAAGCCCTTTTAATGCATTGCTTGTCCGCGGTTTCCTGATAAAGCAACTTGTATATTGCTGCTCTTGCCTCAATAGCGTCAGCAACCGGGTCCCTGGGATTGCTATAATCAGGCGATCCATATAAAGACTTCGATAATGGTACTGAACGGTATATTGATGGTCTTTCCGTATTCATTGATTTACACTTATTTGTTAAGTATCAAGTGAACTAATAAAACAACATTCATAAGGCCTGTGAAACCTCCCGAAACCTCCAGCAAGCTGCAAGATCCGCATGCTTCAAGTACCCTTTGGGGCTACTTTGAGGATCAGCCCCCGCGCCGATAAATCGGCGCGGGTCCCGCTGATCCAGGGCACCGGCGGGGTAGGGAGAGAATCTCCCAACCCCGGCCCCGCCGTCCGCCCCCCCGCCCAAGAGTAGCCAACTAGGGACGGGGATCATTTCTTGGCCTTCCGATATTCACCTAGTATCCAACCCTTGATCTTCCTTTCCAGCGTCTTTGGAACCCGCAAGAGCGGCCAATAATGGATTACGAACGATTTTGCTATAGGATATCTGAGGAAAGGCCACCCATGGCCGTTTCTTGCCCGCCTGGAGCACCTTAAATCGGTGAATAGTAATTTCACCATATTTTGTAGGTATTGTAAGATCAGCGAATGCCTTCAGATCCCCACAATTCTCAAATAACTTTATAGCCACCAATGGCTTTTTCAATTTTGTCCTCCCATAGAAAAGGGATCTAATTCTTCAGGCGATGAAGGCTCGATGTCTAATAGGACTTTAGCGTATTCAATAATATTATAAATTATCTCATAGGCCTGTTCTTCAGAAAGTGGATCGCCATATAAGGGCTGGAAAAGCTCTATTGTATGGGTGATTAGAGGTTCACCAACAATTTTGTAATATTTATCTCGCATCACGCGAGCTAATCTTATATAATTTTAGAAACCGGATGTTAAAACAAAATCTAGATACTATCTTGTTATATAGTTAACTTCTTTGTTAATCTTAAATTAGAAAGCATTGCATTAAATGAAAGCTCTTCCATATCGGTTTGAAGAATTTTATGCTCTTTCAAAAAGAGCATAAAATCCCTTCTTTTCATCTCCTTACCGCCGAGATACCACAGTAATATAGTACCCAACCATGTTCTAGCGGTATCAAACCTTTTTTCCGGAATTCTTTGATTTAGACTTTTCGCAAGCTTTTTAAAAAAGTATTCGTTTTTTGATGAGATTGCCCCAAATAAGATGTTGTAAGACCAGTCAGCCAGAAGAAAAGCATCATTTAATTTTATCAATTTGCAAAATGAATCAGTGTTTTTGTGTTTAGGAATATTCTCACATGTTTCATCTTTGTTAGCCCAATAAATCAATTCTTCGATTGTCGTTCTATACATGGTTAGGCAACACAGATTATAGAATGAATTGATTATAAATATCCTTGACTCTTTTAGTTGGGGATCCTTAAAATCCTTAAATTCAATTTTATTGCCGTCCTTAAATGTGAATTCTCCCAAAGTAATTAACTCTGGTTTTAGTCGATGGATTTCACCCCATGCATTTAGCTTATTAAAAAATGTAATTCTAGTTTCCTCTAAGCTCATGGTTTTAGGATACTCTATTGGATAATATTGTCGGAGAGGATCGATAAGAAATGGGGAACCGCCTAATTCAATGATTTTACGATCGAATAATTCCCAAATCACCTTGAATTGGGTGAAAGCAATTTCGTTTATCATTTATGTAATTAATGACTCTGGCTGAGGTAATTCCCGTATAGTATAGTTTAATATTTCCTGGTCTCTATTTCTAAATAATATTCTAAATATCCTTTTAAATTTATTTACCTTTTTGCGTCTGAGATGTTCCTTTATAATATTCTGTATATTATCGTATAATGATTGTTTTATCTTTATAGACCCGTAAGCACTACGAGTATTACCGTGGCTTCCCCACTCAAATAACGGAGAAATTGAATAATGAGCCCATTCTATTTGCCAAAAATATGGAATTAAACCGGCATGAATAAAATATTGTGACCATTCAAGTATTTTTTCCAAAATTGATATCTTTACTGGGAATTCTATTTCATCCGAATGATATTTTATTATATATTTATAAATATGTAAGAAATGTTCAGCGCCTATCTTAACCGTTCTTCCCTTATTATCTAATATTGTATCGATGCCGATAGCATTTTTAAGTCTTAATTCTATTGCTTGTCTAATCAAAAATACTGATAGTGGACGGATTGCATAATCTCCGACAACGTTTTGAATTATTGTTTGTTTTAAGAGCATTAAAGATGCTTCATATGACTCCTTTGAGTCAATATATTTTCTTACATACAAGCTTAATCTTGTAGAGCTTTTTGACATATAGGCATTGGCAAATTGGATAAAATATAATGTGTCCCATATGATTTTCTCAAAGAAACTAATCTCAGCAATCAAATCACTATTGCTTCGATTTGAATTGTAAATGTCAACTATATTAGTATTAATACGGTCAAATGATTTTAAAAGAGCATAAATATTGTATCTAACAAAATCCTTCTCATTTCCTACTCGAAACTCCAATTTGAAAAGTTGCTCACCGATCTGAGCATCACTATATTGTCGAATTTTGGGAAACCAATTTTCATAAAATAACCGCATACACTTATAAGAATCAGCATATAAATTAGAATAAGTTTGTATTTTAAAAGAATTTGTGTTTTTAATTACATCGGATAGATAGCTTTTAAAGATTACCAGCTCTTTCGGTATTATTGTGGGCATTTTATTTTATCATCCTTGCATTGTCTATCATAAACTGTAATTCTTTAGAACTTAACACAATCAAGATAATTGCATGATTATTAATACCTTCGCTCTTCATCTATAACCGCGCTTTTAATTTCCTTTTCGAGACGTTCGATAGAATTATGGAGCCAAATTACAACGGCCTTATTATCCTCTATATTCTTTATCTGCAATAATGAATACTTTAAATTTCCATAATGTGAACTAGAGGGGCCAGAATAGCCGCCAGAAATCAGATTAAGATATAAATTAATATCTACACCCTCATAATCGAAATATTTAATTAGATATTCTCTAAAGTAACTATCCCTCCAAGCATCACTATCGGTGCACTTAGGGATTACCGATGCTATAAACAGGACCCGGTTTTCAACACTGCTATCTATCCAATTGTAAACTAATTCCCGAGGAAACAGAGTAATACTTCCTTTTTTATCCTCATCTATTAAGCCCATACCCTCAAGCCATTGCTCAATGTAAAATGATGATCTTGAATGTGGATCATCTAAAATATTCGTCACAATATTCCAAATAATCTCATTATAATTTACCGTTAAGTCATATAATACATTTAGTACCTCTGAATGCCAATTGGAAAACACTGTGTTTTTTACACCAAGGTATTGTAATATAAATTCAGCGACTTTAATTGAATATTCTGGATATTTATTTATGAAATACTTGGCCAAAGAAGACCAATTAAATATCAGCATAGTGCTATCAAAGTTATCAGGTATTATTAATAAATTATTATTTAAGAGAATATTCATAACTGTATTTTTAGCAGCCTCTGGCCTTTGCTCTTTTCGACAATAATAATCATGGGCAAGGTTTAGTGCAATTATCCCAGACTCATAATTATTTGCTGACAGCAAATAATCAAGCCATTCATTAAATACTTCATTGGAAAGAGGAAGCAAAACAGAACCATACATAAATGTATTTAAAAGACGGTAGTCTACACCACCTCTCTTTATTAATTCCACCACCATCAATCCTGATCGATCGGTAAGACCTGAACGCCAAATAAGGCCGATAATATAATTTCTAATTCGCTTATTCTCCGCCATTGATTCTAAAATAGAATCTCGCTGATCTGGATTCTTAATAAATACACCATTTAAATACCCACCTAAAAGGAAATCATTAGCATCCGGTGAATTCCTAGTTTGATACTCAATAAGTAGCTTTAAAATCTGGTGGTCTTTATCTAATAAAGACAATTCATGCCCGAATTTAAAACAATTACGCCCTTCACTTTTGACAAGCCAATTAAGCTCACCTTCAAATTGCTTAATATCTTTTAAAGATTCCTCAGCAAGTTCTTTTAATTTCGGAATAACCAAATCAATTCTATATCCATTCTCATCAATTTCGTCCTCTAGGATATCCATAGATACATATCGGATCAATTTTGAATGGTAATCAACACCAGTAAGCTTCTTTTCAAATTGCCTCCAGTTTTCAACTATATCCGTAGGGAGTTTTTTGGAATCATATTTTATTAGACCTATAACCCTAATTAAAATCAATCGATTATTTATTCCCGGTAATTCCAATATTGAATCCAATGAATCTAACATAATCTTATTCATGTTCTTATATCTTGCTAACGACCGTATATGAGATAACAAAATCTCCAATGCTTTTGATTTTAATGAATGTTTAGTCTTAATTATGTACTTTATAAGCAAATTCCAATATTGCGCGAATATACGCTCCACCTCACCCCAATTAGCAGGAAGCCATAATTTTGGTGGATACCTCAAACCCTGATATTCAGGCCCAATCAATCGCATTGTATTTCCTGTAGTTAATGCCCTATCGCAAGCATTCAATGAAATTTCTTGCTCTTTCTTGGAGCCGCTATTAAGTATAGATCTAATTATTTCGAATCTTTCAGTTCCGGAAACTTCAGTTGTAGCCCCTATCGTATGGAAAAGATCGGCGAATACCCCTGTGGCATTGTTTGAAATATCCTCATTCTCTGCTACTGATAATCTTAACAAAATCATAGAAGCATCTTTAAAAGATTCTTTCCAAACGGCAATTCTCTCCAACGCCCAGACAATATTTCTTCGTCCGCCTTTAAAAGCGAGCAACTTTTCTATAGACCACTTTCCGATTGACTTATTTAAGTAATTAATTGCTGCTTGCGGATTGGCTTGAGCGAGGACGAAAAAAAAACCCGATCCATCTTCTGACTCTACTAACTCATAATCTTTAAAGGGGCCACTTTCTCCCAACAATTCATTAGTAAGCTCCAATGTAGCCTCTGATTCCCGAGCATAGACGAACATCTCAGCAAACCAAGAAATTAATTTGGGCGATAAATCCCTGGTGAACTCATAATAATTAAAAGTGCTCTTATTTAAATCCCACCAATCCAACCACAGCTTCAGGTGTAAACCTTTCGGAGTAATATATAGAGTATATGCACCCTGTAGAATTTTTCTTTTCTGCAATTTTTTAATGGAATTCAAAAATTCATCCCAACTTATTTTAACACCAAGTTTAGTAATTAAACCAAATATCTGTTTTGACTCCTCTATAAGACTCCCTCCGAATCCAAACTTCTTAAACAATGAAATAAAACGTAAGACAGTTATCCTATTTTGAACGTGAACATCGGAGGGATCATCACCGCCTAAGAGATATCTACTCCAAACATTAGAAGTATCTGGAGCTTGGAATTTATCCTTCTCTTCATTACTTATGTTTTCTGCAAACACATGAGCCATTCGCGGAGAACCATCACATAATTCTATATATGCGTGTGCAATATCCGGGGAAATTCCATGAGAAGAAAATATTTCTATAATTTGTTCATCTTCTAGAGGTGGTATATTAAAATATTTTATATCACCAGTACTTGCTTCAAATTCGTTAGTTATGGTTATAATCTTTATTCTAGAATCAGAGTATTTAAATTTATTCCATATATAGGTTTTGTTTTCCTCAGAACATTCATCTAATATCAATATTGAATGAAAATTATTATCTGGTTTTAATAATTCATGCATTATTTCACTATCAACAAAATTTTCAGCAGCACAATATATAATTAAAGGCTTAATATCGTCGTGCTTTGTAGCCTCAAGGATAAGTCTTGTTTTTCCAATTCCTGCGTCTCCCCATATTCTTGCATGCAATACAGCGGTAGATTCCCTAATAATATTTTGAATATTTGATATTAAGCTAATTTGCTCCGTCCCTAGTTTAAAGGCCCTTCTCATTTCAGCTTCAGATGCCCAACTTTCGTGGGTTTGAAATATTAGAAGATTTCTACGATTTATCTTTAATGATAGAGAGGGAAAATATGCTAGATGGTTTTTTATTTTATTTTGTGGGAAAATCTGTATATTAGCGTCTGCGTAAGCCCTATCAAAAGAGTTCAATTGCTCTTTAATTTTATTGACATAAAAATCATCAGTTTGATTAGGATCATCCCAGCCAAATAGAACAATAATTAAAGTCCCCTTTTTATCAAAACATGACTTGACACGATCTTTCAGAGCCGTTCTTTCTTCATTAAATAATAGGTCTTTTATGTTTTTTTCAACACTTAGCTTATAAGGCCCAGTTTTTATTTGATATCGCGTATTTCCCCTTTTTATGAGAATACTATCTTCTATATCACCGCTGCTGTCAATCTCAGCATCAATTCCGCCATCTGGCGCATCAATATTATAGGGAACGTCGATGAGCATTTTTCTCATACCAATTCTTATGGCCTCTGCCCATAATAATTCAGAGAAGAAATCTACAGCTTGATCGCGGCCCAATCGAGTTAAATCTTCTTTAGATACAGAAAAGATATTTTCCACAATAAAATCCAGACTGATCTCCAATATAACCTTTTAAAAGTATTATAATTGCGTATATAATGTCAAGAACTATCGTGTTTTCCCAGAATAATTCTATAACCTAACTTATGGCTGAAGATGCAGTTAAACCGCTCCTAACACCTAATGTAGCTAAGACAGTAGTCTAGAGTGCCAATTATTAGGATATTATTGGCAGTTTTAAATGATTCCTAAGCTATACCGGCAAGCAAAACAATCAGTTGTTAATAGATTATTGTAAGTAATTGAGCTAACTTTGGTATTGCGTTATTACGATCCAGAAATAATATTTTTATATTATGCAAAACGATGGACAACACCCCAAATCGGATAAACCGTCTAAACCAGGTCTACGTTACCCTTTTGCCAAGACTTCTGATGGCGAACGGATCTTCATAGAAGATGCTAAGAGTAAAACCAGATATTTTTGCTGGGGCTGCCAGACGCCAATGTTCCGCAGAAGGAGTAAATTTGGGATTTATCATTTTTATCATAAGTCAACTACATGTTCATTTGAATCGGCTCTACATTACGCATTTAAGGACACATTATTAAAGCGCATAGAAAGGGGACTTATAGAAAATAGGGTTTCTGATGAAGCCAAAACCAAGTTGATGATCCAATGGTATTGTCTCATCTGTAAAAAAGAATGCAAGGGGGATTTGTTAAAGCGTATAAGTCACGCCAAATTAGAGGTCAAAGTAGACGTATATAAACCGGATATTTCACTCTACCGAAAAGACGGCACTGTATACGCCGTAATCGAAATAGAATATAAACACCCATTGGATCAAAATCCAAGACAGTATTATATTATTAATAATATAGGTATCATTGAATTTAAGCCCAAAACGGTAGATGACCTGAAATTATTAGATGCTGATCCGCTTATACCGTTTTCGTGCAGTCTATGTCATCTCCAAAAGCTAGTTGAAATAGAGAGCCATCCCCCAGAGGAGAAATTACAGATTCCCAAAATGATAGAGGGAAATCTTGTTGTGGAATGTGAAACTCGGGAGGATAACTTCATAGAATCGGCAAATAAAAGGTATGGGTGTCTGCCAGATTTACTTTCCCTAGGACTTTGGAGCATAATTCCCTTACTAATAGGCAAGTTGTTAGGGAAAGACCCCAAAGACAATGGAAAACATAAGCCCATGTGATTTAGTTAGTTGAAGTATTTATCGTCGATGGATTCAAAATAGACAAGAGTTCTAAGATTGTCCCAGATTCCCCGTTTAAGTCACTATCCCACAATCCTCTATATAAACCAATAGCAGTGTGAAATGTTTGGAGGACAAACACAGAAATCTATCCCTGCAGGCTTGACCTCACAAAAAACCCGACCTGCTTTTCTTGTTCCTCCCGCGTCATTGCGAGGGAGCCGAAGTCTTTGTAGGTCAATTCTCTCCGAGAATTGACTAAGTATTTTTTTGTCGGCTTTCGCTTGCCCTTTTGCGGGCCTGAAAAGCCGACCTGCTTTAATGTCCCCCGCGTCATTGCGAGGGAGCCGAAGGTCGTACGACTCGTATGAGCGACCGAAGCAATCTCGTATGTTTGCAAAAATGAGGTTGCTTCGTCATCCAGCTTGTGCGGGATCTGGCGGCTTATCATGCCGACCGCACCTAACGCTGTGAACTGTATTAAATTAAAAGAGATCGTGCCTCTGCGGGTGTTAATTTTCTACACAGTTTCGCGCAATCGCGAAATCTCTGCCATAAGACATGCTCTGGTTTGATCCGACCGAGCACTGTGAATAACTATCGCAGCCCTAAATGGCTTGCATAACTGCAACGAGTATCTTAGCTTTTGGATTGAATGTTTCAAAGGCTCTTGACAAGATACACATTGCTGTTACCGGCATCTTGCACTTTAGTATTATTACTGGCATTTTGCCAGGCTGACAAAAAAAAGGTAGTATTGGATATGCATAAACTTATACCTGATAGAGTCCTCGATTGGAACGCGGAGGGCGAGGTTGAAACGTATAACCGTGAGACAATTTTCGATTATATCAACGGAGCAGGCGAGATCTATCGGCAATATGATTTTCGACAGCTGCTTGTAAAGCGATTTAGAAGAGCAGATCATCCTTCCATAACAGTAGAACTGTTCGACATGGGGACTTCCCGGGATGCTTTCGGCGTATTCAGTCATTCACGGGAAGGAGAGGATGCTGATATAGGGCAGGGTTCGGAATTCAGGGGCGGGCTTTTGTGCTTCTGGAAAAACAGATTCTTCGCCTGCATTTATGCCGAAAAAAGAACCGATCAGACAGATAATGCCGTTCTTGAGCTAGCGAAAAGCATAGAGGAAATAATCAAGGAATCCGGTCCCCTTCCGGAGCTTTTAAGTTATTTACCTGAAAAGGGTTTGATGTATACAAGCATCATCTATTTTCATAATCAGGCCTCGCTGAACTATCACTATTATCTTGCAGAAAAAAATATTCTGCACTTAACAGATAATACGGAGGCGTTAATTGCCAGATATGAACCTCATAAGGCTTTTCTCTTGTGCATCATGTATGATAAGGAAGATCAGGCGGAAAAATCACTACAGGATTTTATTGCGGGTTATATGCCGGAAGCGGGAACGACTGGCCTCGCACAGATTGAAGAGGACCAGTGGGTAAAGGTTAAGGGCGTTGGCAATTTCCTGGTGATTGCTCTGGAAGCACCTACTGAAGCAGTAGCAGAAAATTTGATAAGCGCCGCAACGGAAAAGATAATGGAGACAGCAGATGAGTGAAGAAGGGAAAGCCGCCCTGGAGGGCAACGTAACACGACGTGACTTCCTGAGAGGCGCGGCCTACGCAGGTTTAGCCGCCACCGTCGGCATACCTCTCAAGATAAGCTGGGCTGACGAAGAGGTAGCCATGACGAGGGTCGTATTGATACGGCATGAGAAGGCGCTGGACGCATCCGGGAATCCGAACGCGGAGATCATCAGAATGATGCTCGACCAGGCGATATCAGCGCTCCTGGATGAAGAGAAACCTCTTAATGCATGGAAAAGGCTGGTTAGCCCCGATGATATCGTCGGCATAAAGTCCAATGCCTGGGGTCCACTCCCGACACCATCGGAAATGGAAGATGCTATCCAGAATGCAATTATCGGCGCTGGAGTAAAACAGGAAAACATCAGTATAGATGACCAGGATGTTCGCTTCGATCCCATATTCCGGAAAGCAACAACCCTGATCAATGTCAGACCGCTTAGAACGCATCACTGGTCCGGAGTGGGGGGGCTTCTCAAAAACTATATTATGTTCGTACCGGAGCCCAGCGAATATCATGGCAACTCGTGCGCTGATCTGGCGGCCATCTGGAAACTACCGATAGTCAAAGATAAAACCAGGTTAAACGTTCTCCTTCTTCTTCAGCCCCTGTTCCACGGGATCGGCCCGCACCATTACGATAAAACTTACGTCTGGGAATATAAGGGTATCCTTGTAGGAACCGATCCTGTCGCCGTAGACGCTGTCGGTTTGCAGATTTTCGAGGCCAAGCGGCGGGTCCATTTCGGTGAGAACAGGCGCCTCAAACCACCGGCCCATCATATAGCCTATGCTGACATAAGACATAAGCTGGGAACGAGCGACCTCGGCAAGATCCAGCTTCTAAAGCTCGGCTGGCAGGAAGATATCCTTATATAAATGACTGAGCTGAAGGAATTAAATTCAATCCAGGGCCAGGGTCTCTAAAAGCTGTATAGTTTTTGATCACTTCGAGGCACCCCGGCGCCTGAACAGGATTTAGACAGCCCGGATCGACAATATGAGAACCGATCAATGCGGCCTTAATATATCAACTCTGTATCGGGAAAAAAACTAATCCACGCAAACCAATAGGCCGAGATTGCCGGTACCGGATCGAGCGAGTCAACATCACCCGATTTTACCCTGCCGGTGCGCGAGTCCCAGGCGGCATTGTCGCCAGATAGAAAAAGAGTATTGTCTTCTATTCTGATGTTTACCAGATCAGTTTGAGAATGGTTGCGCAGGGCGAATGCGGCCACCGTCTTACTATCAACATCATATGTTACAATTATGGGTGGATTCGTCCCGGATACAATTGTAAGTCTATTTTTAACCAGGTAATCCTCCGATACGGCAACCTGTCTTTCCCCCAGACGTAATCCAAAAACCTTATCTTTACCGTCCAGTTTCTGGAAGTTATCGGCCCTTCCGAAGATGCCCAGCTTTTCGGGATCAGCGAAATAGGAATCATACGATGATCCGGATTCCCCTTTCTCCGGCTTTTTAAGCAGCAATCCGTCGGGATAGAGCTCCTTGAATTCACTATACCTCGTATGCAGGGCGGGAAGGAGAGAGAGCTTTTTGCCATCGAGTCTGCCGGAGATACATTCTCCGTTGATCTGCGACCACAGCGAGCCGGTTTCGAGGTCCTGCATGACCAGTGCATCCTGCCAGAGAGAACCGGAAGCCTGAAAAGTCAGGGAGAGAGAATCAACCTTTGCGGCATAGACTATGCCGCTGAAGCAGAGCGGTCACCAGGTTACGGCAATAGCCTGACCATCGAGGAAATCGTTAACAATCTCATGCCTATCCAGATGCCAGGTGCTGTAAGCCCTGGAGGAATTACCAGATACCACAACCATCAATGGCTCTTCCGGGTGATAATACTCGTCCCCTCCAGAAACGGGAATGAATTCAGGATCGAAAATAGCGGGTATGTCACCCGGCTTGAGAACTGTGACCATTAGATGGCCTTTGACCATAGTCTTTTTTGGTTCAGGGCGCTGCGCGAATGAGTCAACGCCGATAATGAATATGGCGATAAAGATCAATCTTAAAGTATTTCTAACCCTTTTTGACATCATATAATACTCACAATGTTGAAATTGTTTTTTCATCCATTCATTCACCAATTACGACAGAAAACCTGAAATCCTATACCCATACAACGATGAATTGTCAATTATTGTTTCGATAGTAAAGATACTTTCCCTGTCAGTATTTTCTCTAAAGATCTTTTGGGCAGCCTTTCCTTGGAAATCTGCGTAATAAGATACTGGGGAATATGCTCTTGTGCGTAAAGCGATCTATTCATGACCAGTCCTCGTTGAGACAATACAATGCCCCGCTTCTGAGGTTCCGGCTGGACCACTCTTTGAAGCGAAGGTCAATAAAACTTCTTTATCTCGATTCCTCCCACACATAATCGAGCCCATAGTGCCAAATAACTACTGCTATAGGCTATAGATTATGAAATATTGCAGTTCTTTGAGCACGGCGACCAACCTCTCAAGGTCATAAAGCCCTTGTTTCCCAATATGGAATATGAGAAAAACTCATAAATGTTTGGGGTGAAAAAATAATCAGATTATTTTGCTTTAGCATTTTCGGGGAAAATTGAGAATTGGGGCTCAAGGTCGTCTGCCCATTCATAGCGTGCGAAAAAAGAACATCTCCTCGTGTCTCGGAGCATGAAAAGCCGACGTTCTTTAGACAGGCAGTATCTGACTAATGCAATAACTGGATGCTTAAATAACTTGCGGAACAAAAAAGAGTAAATTAGATTCTAATTCGGATGGCCCTGGAGTTTCTGATGATCCTCAGTCAGTTTTCTGGCCACAGGTGACAGCACTGATTGGGCGGCACGGTTCTGAACGACAACAGGGAAAGCAAGCCTTGTTCTCGATAGTAGCCGCGAGGGTGCGACCGACCGTTGCGGCATAGGGATCTGAACGCAGGTATACGATTAGATGGATTTCTTAGTGCAAGAGATGAAAAAAGCCGATCTGGGGGAGGTGCTTAAAATATACGCTGAAGGGATTGCGAGCGGAAACGCCACCTTCGAAACTTCCGCACCGGGCGAAGAGGCATGGGATAAAATCCATCTGTCTAATTGCAGATTAGCTGCCCGGTCCGGCGAAGAGATTATCGGCTGGGCGGCACTCAGTCCAGTTTCCGGCCGATGCACGTATTCGGGCGTTGCTGAGGTGAGCGTTTACGTAAGTTCTCGGGCAGGGGGAAAAGGTATTGGCAAGGCCTTGCTTTCAGATCTGGTTAAGGAATCTGAACAAGCCGGAATCTGGACTCTGGATGCCGGAATCTTCCCGGAGAATAAAGCCAGCATCTCTATTCACAAATCCTGTGGTTTCAGGGAGGTTGGTTACAGGGAGAAACTGGGCAGCGTAAACGGTATCTGGCGAGATGTCATACTGTATGAACGAAGAAGTAAGAAAGTTGGCGTCTGAGACATATGGAGCCTGATTCACTGGAAGGGCTATTTATTTAAAAGGAGCTGTGTTTGAGACCGAAAATTAGATTTCTGGATGACGATCTGATCGAGAGAATAATTTCCGAGGCTGTCGATCTGATCTGCAAACTCGGCGTTGAGATAAATAATGACAACGTCCTTTCCCTGCTGGGTGATCACGGAGCCAGGATCGACGAGAAGAAAAAGCGCGTCTACTATAAACAGGAAATAATAGACAAAAGCTTAAAGACGGCGCCAGGGTCATTTAAACTGTATGATTCTCTCGGAAAAGAGGCGGTTGATCTGTCCGGTTATAATGTCAATTTCACACCGGGATCGGCCGCCATCAATATCCTCGACGGTGGAACCGGCGAAATCCGCAGGCCTGTAACATCGGATTATGTTGCCTACACGAAGCTCGTCAGCAGAATGAACAACATTACATCCCAGTCCACCGCGATGGTCCCATCGGATGTGCATGAGCTGATATCCGATAGTTACAGGCTGTTTCTGAGTCTCATATTCTGTGAAAAGCCGGTGATTACAGGCACCTTTACGATCGAAGCATTCGAAATAATGAAGGATCTTCAGTTAGCAATTCGCGGTTCGAAGAAAGAACTCGCGGAAAAACCGTTAACCGTTTTCTCGTGTTGCCCGACCGCTCCGATTAAGTGGAGCGATGTAACATCCCAGAATTTGCTTGATTGCGCGGAATATTCGATACCGGTTGAATACATTTCGATGCCTCTTTCCGGTTTTATGTCCCCGGTAACGCTCGTCGGGACTCTGGTACAACATACTGCCGAGACTCTGAGTGGTCTCGTCATAAGCCAGCTTGCAAACCCCGGGACGCCTGTTTTATACGGCGGTTCGCCCGCCGTATTCGATATCAGGTATGAGACAACGCCCATGGGAGCCATCGGCACTATGATGACCGATTGCGCTTACAATGAGATCGGGAAATACCTCGGCCTGCCGACTCAGGCTTATATAGGATTAAGCGACTCCAAGATGCTGGATGCCCAGGCCGGCCTGGAATCCTCCATGGGGGCCACCCTTGCCGCCCTAGCCGGCATAAATAACATCTCGGGACCGGGTATGCTCGATTTTGAAAGCTGCTTCAGCCTCGAAAAGCTGGTTGTCGATAACGAAATATGCGGCATGACGCTCCGGATGCTGAGGGGGATCGAACCGAAAGAAGATTTTCCGTCGCTGCCGATATTCAAGGAGCTGATGAAAGAACAGCACCTGCTTATCTCCGATCATACGAGACGATATCTCAAAGAGGAGATCTATTTTCCCTCTCCGGTAATCGATAGGGCAAACAGGTCCAGATGGAAGGAGGAAGGGGGATTTACTCTGGCAGAAAGAGCACGGAAAGAAGTGGAGAAACATATCGGGGAGTATGAGCCGGTGGGATTGAACGAAGATATCATAAAAGAATTAACGAAATTAATAGGAATCGAGGCTCGCCGCGTGGGGATGGATAAGCTGCCTGAAATATCCGGATGAAAAAAGTGGTGAAAATTCCGGTCGAGGAGGTAACTCCGTCGGTGGAAGCCATCCTCAAAGCCCAGGGAATATCCGATAGCTCGACGGTCGACGACCGAATTCTCCGGCTTGCCGAGAATGCCATATCAGCTTATGAAAAGCTGGCGAAGCCTGTTGGAATTGCCGTCGAAATTCCAAAAAGAGATTTTGGAAATGTATTTATCGGGGAAGGCAATAACGAAAATGATGCGCCGCTCGGGTCCATTTACGATTCGTCGGAACACCTGGCCCTCTTTGCCGTGACGATCGGGAATCAAATATGCCGTGAAATTTCTGCGCTATTCGGGGCCAATGATTTTGCGGCGGGCTCGATGCTTGATTCTGCCGCCTCTGAGGGGACGGAGAAGACTGCTGAGGCTTTGGAATTATCATATAGAGAAAGCCGAGCAGGAAAAGGAGGATATGATTCGTCAACAGGTATTATGAGATTCAGTCCCGGCTATTGTGGATGGCATATAAGCGCTCAGAAAAAGTTATTTGAGTTGTTGCGGCCCGGGGAAATCGGAATCGAATTGAACGATAGTTGTCTGATGATACCTATAAAATCGATAAGTGGCGTTATAGTGGCCGGCAAAAAAGAAATTTTTGTTTTTGATGATGCCTTCGATTTCTGCGCCGAATGCGATGATCGATCCTGTCAGGATAGAATTAAAATAATGATGGAATAGAATTCATTTTGAGGTGAAATATTATGGAAATACTGCAGTTGATGAATGAGAGTCTTCAAAGGGGTGATACTGAAAAAGTAGCAGAGCTGACAAAACAGGCGATAGCTGAAAATCGCGGAGCTAAAGAGATTCTCGACGAGGGATTAATTGCCGCAATGACGAAAGTGGGCGAAAAATTCAAAGCCCATGAGATATTCCTCCCCGATGTGCTTCTTGCGGCAAAGGCCATGTATGCGGGGATGGATCTTCTGAGGCCGCTCCTGGTTAAGAACGATATTTCGATGATGGGTAAAGTAGTTATCGGTACGGTGCAGGGTGATCTGCATGATATCGGGAAGAGCCTTGTCGGTATAATGCTGAAGGGGGCGGGATTTGAGGTTATAGATCTCGGCAAAGACGTTGCTCCTGAGAAATTCGTTGATACAGCAAAGGAATCGGGTGCGGACATTATCGGCATGTCGGCGCTTTTGACTACAACGATGCCGGTAATGAAGAAGGTTGTCGAACTGGTAAAAGAAAAAGGAATTCGCCAGCAGTTTAAGATAATTATCGGCGGCGCTCCTTTATCTGAAGATTACGCAAATGAAATCGGAGCGGATGCTTATTGTTACGATGGTATCAATACTGTCGACTGTGCAAAACGTCTTCTGGGAGTCAAATAGATTGCGAGATCTCCTCGATCGAATTAAGGACGGTAAAGTTCTGGTCGGCGACGGTGCCATGGGAACGTATCTTATGCAAGAAGGGCTGAAGGCCGGCGAATGTCCCGAGTTGATAAACCTCGAAAGGCCTCAGGTTCTGGAGAAGATAGCCCGCCTCTTCCATGAAACCGGCGCCGATATTATTCAGACCAATACATTCGGAGGATCGCCGCTCAAGCTTGCACAATACTCTCTCGAGGATAAAACCGAAGAGATAAATACCGCTGCTGTCATTGCCGCCCGCCGTGCAGCAGGCCCCGGAGTGTACATCGCCGCATCCTGCGGGCCCTGCGGTCGTCTTTTAAAACCCTATGGTGATACGGAGCCGGAGGAGATATATGAGGGGTTCGAGAGACAGATTCGATCTCTGGTTGACGCGGGAGTTGATATGATATGTATCGAAACCATGACGGATCTTACGGAGGCCTCCCTGGCCATAAAAGCGGCAAAATCGATTTCGCCATCGACACCGGTGGCGGCGACAATGACTTTCGATCCCACGCCGAACGGATTCTTCACCATCATGGGAACCGGTATCGAACAGGCGGCGGCGGGTCTTGCCGATGCGCGGGCCGATATCGTTGGATCGAATTGTGGCAACGGGATCGAAAATATGATAAGGATTGCTGAAGGATTCAAAGAGCACACATCGTTGCCTATAATGATCCAGCCGAACGCTGGCCTTCCCGAAGTGAAAGGGGAGAATATCGTATACCCGGAGACTCCCGAATTTATGGCCGAGGGATGCAAAAAACTTCTTCAAATCGGCGTCAACATTATCGGCGGATGTTGCGGGACGGCGCCGAATCATATCGCCGCGTTCAAAAAAGTAATCGATGAATTCAATAAATCCTGAGTGACCTGCCCTTTGTTTTTGTGGTTAAATTTCGGTTATATCATTATAGCGTGAAACGAAACTAATTTAGAGGAGACATTATGTCGTCCGCGCGGCGTCTGGCAATTGATATCGGCACAAATTCCGTTCTGGCCTTGTTGGCAGATGTTTCCGGGACTGATCTGGTAGTTATCTCAGATCGCAGGGTGAGCACCAGGCTGGGGGAAGGATTGACCGGCTGTGGTCGTCTTTCTCAGGAGGCGATGATAAGGACGGCGGATGCCATCTCATTCTTCATGAAGGATATCGAATGCGATTCAGTTGTGCTCGTCGGAACAGAGGCCTTGCGAACAGCCTCCAATGCATCAGAATTTGCCGATCTTATTTGCAAGCGAGTAAATGAGAAACTGACGGTCCTCACCGGCCACAGGGAAGCCGAGCTGACATATCGTGGCGCCCTCTATCGATTGAATCTAAAACGGGGGAAGGCCTTTGTAGTCGATGTTGGAGGAGGATCCACCGAGTTTATACTGGGCAAAATGGAGGAGATAATCGATATCTGCAGCATTCCTATCGGCGCTCTCAGTCTAAAGGAATCCTCAACAGAAGACAGGCTTTCGTATTATTACGATCAAGCCTTCGAGATTCTGGACGAAAGACTAACCTTTACCCGGGAACTCGATAGGGGAGAGCTCATTGCAACCGGCGGCACCATTACCTCGGTTGCGGCTATAGCTATGGGAATGGGAAAATATGATCCGGATTCGATCCACGGATACCTCCTGAGCGTAAAAACCCTTAATGATATCGCTTTGAGATTTGAAAATTCTGGCCCGAAAGAGCGCATGTTGCTGATTCCTTTCGATCCGGAAAGAGCGGATTTAATCCTGCCGGGAGCGGGAATATTTTTGGCAATTCTCGGTATCTTAAAAGCAGAATTGATTACGGTTTCCGTGGGAGGCCTGCGGTTCGGCGCCGCCATGAACCCCGGAAAGCTTGAAAATTGAGATTTTGTTGGATTTTTAGCTTTACCAAAATGAAGGCGAGGCTTATTTTAATATGCTAAAGATGTATTGTCACTTTGAGGAAGGAGTTTAACAGGTAACCGTATGCGCATCAAAGTAATTCTCTCCATAATCTTAAGCATTTTCGTATTAATAAACATATCCTGCGATGGCGATAACGGTACTGAACCGCAAACTCCCGGCTTATCAGATATAATATTAGAACTTAACCATTATTATGCCGATTCTATAGTCGTCTCAATCCTGGTTACGGATCCTCAAGGGATCGATGATATAGACTCAGTGTGGGGATCGTATTATTATCTTGAAGAAGATCTATCCTCTGAGTTTGCCCTGTTCAGAGATGATGGTCTTGATCCGGACACAGTTGCCGGGGATAGCAGATATTCGGTTAAGTTCCTGCCATTGGTTGGAGAATTCCAGTTTGGTTTTTACCTGTTTAGTGCGCAGGTGATAGATAAAGGTGGCAATATCTCGATGCCGTTCGATACTCTTTTCTGGACGGTTGACGGCGATAAACCGATTCTGTTTAATCCCGCCGGACCGGATTCACTGGAAAAAGGCTCGACAGATACATCTTTTATCTTTATTAGCGCCTATGATCCTGACGGAATAACGGATATCGACTCCGTGTATTTCATTGCAACCAGGCCGGATAGTTCATCTAACGGTATCCACCAATATATGTATGATGATGGATCAACGTATGAAGACTCTGTCGCTGAGGACGGACGTTATACCATCGGAATCCAGGCTCCTGACACTACTAGTCAATCTGGAGATTTCATTTTCACCTTCTATGCCTTAGATAAAGACAGGAATCCATCTAACAACCCAGAGAAAATAGTAACGGCATATTAGAGAGGTTCAATGAGAAAACTGACAACCGTGCTGATTTTTATATTACCCGCAGCTACAGCCATAGGCTCTATATCCATCAGTCTCCAGGATGGCATATCGGGGTTGACCTCCAACTCCGTTATCGATATTGCCCATGACTCGTTATCCATCTGGCTGGGGAGTGGTGGGGGAGCGGCAGTTACATTCGATGATGGAGAAACCTGGACCTTATACGGCGAGGACCATGGCTTGCCGGGAAATGAGGTTTCAGCGCTGGCAGGTAATGATCGCGGCGTATGGGTGGCTACCTCTCATTCAGAGACCATCAGCGGAGAAAGTATACCTTTCGGCGATGGCATATCTCTTACTACCGACGGCGGTGCAAGCTGGGAGACCTTTACACCGAAGCAGGTCACGTGGCCCGGGATGCTCTCCTATGATCTGGCGGCTTACGATTCTATCCTTTTCTCGGCCTGCTTCTATGGGGGACTTATACGCTCCACCGATTTTGGCGTGACCTGGGAGAATCTTTATCCATCCCAGCTTGATTCCATCAATTCCGATTCGGTGGATTTCAATAACGATATCTTCAACAGGCTCACCAACCGTTTCTTCTCGGTGCAGGTAGATACCACGGCATTCCCGGACACCTTCTCTGTCTGGGGCGGAAGCGCGGCCGGGATAACCCACTTCTTTTTCACAACCTGGAATGCTTTCGACTGGCATCACTATGAATCATGGGACGGTCATGTTGCCAGAATTTCTGGAGGATCAACGTCCAACACTAACGATGACTGGCTTATTTCAGCCGGTGCTGATTTCAGCGGTGCTACTGCCTGCACATTGTTCTTCAGGCATTATTACGAAGATTATCTTGCCGGCAATGAGGATTCAGCACTGGTGATGCTATCCGATGACGGTGGGCTATCGTGGCCAGAAACACTTGCTGTTTTCACCAATGGCGATTTTGGAGGTTTTTTCTCTCCGGATAGTCAATGGATTGATATATCCTCATTCGCGGCAGGAAAGGATTCGATAAACGTAGCATTCTTTTACGTAAAAGGCGTCCCCTCATTTGTCGACAACGGTGGCAATTGGCAGGTGGACGATATCACGTTCAGCGCTGACGATTCGGTCTTAATGAACGAGAGTTTCGAAGGAGAATGGGGACCTTATGGCAACAACCCGCCCGCTGGTTGGACCATTATCGATAACGACGGCGCAGAAACATTCAACACTTTCCCCGATTCCATTTACCATATCACTCGTGACGACACTACGGTAACTGATTCGCTGAAGCTCCCGGGGAATTTTGTGGTTGCTCTTGGCGTTCAGATGGAGGATTTCACTGAGAGAATCTGGGCTGCCTGCAGACCCGCCTTTTCCGGTTCTTTCAGGGTTGCGTATTCCGACAATGATGGGGTATCATGGCACCAGGCCCCTATTGGAGGGATATCCAACACCGTCGAGGGTTGGGATTTCTCGTTTGTCGATGATACGGTGTATGTTGCCACCGGTGACGGCCTTTATATGTCCTCCGGTGATTATTCATCATGGACTCTTCTTTCGGGATTTGTGGATTTGGACGACCAGACTTTTTACCAGGATAATGCTCCGTTTTTCGCGGTTGACGTTGTCGATGGCGTAGTCTGGGGTGGCGGCTCCGATGGCGTCGTGAGAAGCCTGCCATCGGGAGATTGGGATGTATTTCGATCCGGTCGCGAGCCGGAAAACCATTATGCTTACCCCTCGCCATTTTCACCTTTCCAGTCTACTAGGAGGGGGACGACGATTCATTTCAAACCGGCGTCTGATACCCGGGCCACGATCGGTATCTACGATATTAACCTCGAATCAGTTAAGACGGTCGCTTCCCGGATCTTCCGGCGCGGGGGTGTGGAATCGGATGATATAGTCTGGGACGGCACTAACGACGACGGTGAGTTGGTAGCCAACGGTGTTTATTTCTATAGAATCGAGCTTGATTCCGGCGACGATCTCTGGGGAAAGGTGGTGGTTGTAAAATGAAAAACACTCTTCTTTCACTGTTTGCCCTGTTGTCTCTTGTTCCCACTACATTTGGTTCCGGGGCCGGTGGCTATGCCGGAGCTTTCCTGAGAAATGGTATCGGTGCTCGCCCCCTGGGGATGGGCGGTGCTTACACGGCAATCGCTGAAGGGGCTGAGGCCATGTATTATAATCCAGCGGGCCTGGGATTCACACCCAAAGTCATATTCACCTCGAGCTACAAGACCCTCTCTTTAGATCGGCATTTCGGATATGTTGCGATTTCTTTTCCCATCAGAGGCGAAGCTGCCATGGCCGCCAGCTGGGTTAACGCCGGTGTATCCGATGTTATCGGTAGAGGAGAGTCGCGCCAGATTTTCGGGGAGATCAGTAACAGCAGTAACGCCTTCGCCGTCTCATTCGGCAAGGCCCTGAACCCTCGAATATTGTTCGGAGTCAATCTGAAATATATTCAGGAAAAAATAGATGATCTCGAAAGCTTTACGGTCGGGTTGGATGTTGGCATCATCGGAAAACCGCATAAAGACATTTCGATTGGCGCCATGTTCAAGAATCTCGGTTCAAATTATCGCTGGGAATCGAACAAGTATTGGAGCGAAGGGGGGACTTACGACGAGGATTTTCCAATAGTGATGAATTTCGGCCTGTCCGGAAGCTTATTCTCGGGAAGATTGATTTCCGCAATAGAGATTGAAACCAGCGATAAAAGGGAATTCAGATTCAGGACCGGCGGCGAGTACTGGTTTACAAAAAAGGTCATTCGAGTAGTCGAAGATGAATATGAAGAGGACGTCTTTCTGGAGATCGAGGAAGATTTCCGCCTGGCGGGGCTGAGAATCGGTCTCGACAGGGGATCTCCCACGTTCGGAGCTTCCATTTTTCAAGAATTCAAAGAGATAACTTTCGGCCTTGAATATGCGTTTCTTATGGGCAGGCAGGGGACCTCTGCAGGACATTTATTCACGATGAATATAGGTTTCTAATAGCATGAAATTCTCAAGATTAGTTGTTCCCCTGACGGTAATTGCCTCATGCAGTATATCCCATGCCGTTGTGGGCAAGAGCTCTTTTGAATTTATGCTCATAGGAGTCGGCGCCAGGCAGTCGGCCATGGCCGAAGCCTTTACTGCCGTTAGCGGTGATGTTGGAGCGCCGATCTTCAATCCGGCCTCCGCCGCCATGATGAACGGCACCGAGTTCTCATTCTCGCATATATCATACCTTGAGGATGTCAGCGTCGAGCAGTTCTCACTTCTTACCCGGTCCGGTAACTTCCGTTACGGTCTGAATATCAACATTGGCACCGTTGCCGATATCGAACGCCGGGGAAACACGCCGACCGATGAACCCCAGGGCATATTCGATGAGCACAACGTGACAGCCTCCTTTTTCGTTGCCGTTCCAATTACCGAGAAGCTCTCCATTGGAAATTCTGCCAAGATCGCCTATGAAAAACTCGATCTGGAGGATGCTACCGCACTGGCATTGGATATCGGGATTTTCTATACCATCGCTCCGGAGATTGCTATCGGCGGATCGATCCGGAATCTCGGCACAAAGCCTAAATTCGTAAGTGAATCATTTGACCTTCCCCGGGAATACCGGCTCGGTGCATCCTATAGAACTCCAAAAGGATCCCGCTATGAGGGATTCCTGCTGTCTGCAGATCTTTTTAAACCGGAATGGGGCAACAAAAGCTCCAAATTTAACATAGGCGGGGAGTACGATTATCAGAACATCGTTTTCTTAAGGGCAGGATACCATTTCGGATATGACTCGAGGTCGATCGCTTTCGGAGGTGGCATTGCTTACCAGGACTATTTCTTCGATTATGCCTATGTTCCCGGGAAAAACAATCTGGGCAATACCCATCGCTTCACACTGCGGATCAGGCCATAAGGGAATTTCGACTTTCATCGATTTCTATAGCAATCAAACGATCTGCCTGCATTTTTTCGTTGACCATAATTTGTAACCGTATAGATTAGACGGCGAATACTGGTGTAATAGGGAAAAGGAGTTTGGTGTGGCAAGATACAGGATCGCATGGATGCCCGGCGATGGCGTCGGTAACGATGTTATGGAGGCTGCCCGGACGGTGCTCGATAGGATCAACCTGGATGCCGAGTACATTCCCGCTGATATCGGCTGGGAGTTCTGGCGGACGGAGGCAAATCCGCTTCCCGACAGAACCATCGAGATATTGAAAAACACTGATTGCGCCTTATTTGGTGCTATCACCTCCAAGCCCAAAGAGGAAGCCGAGAACGAGCTTATTCCGGAGCTTCGGGGGAAAGGCCATATTTATTCATCCCCCATTGTGGGCTTGAGACAGCGATTCAATCTCCGGACGAACCTCAGACCCTGTAAGGCTTACCCCGGCAACCCCCTGAATTACAGAGATGATATAGATATCACCGTATTTCGAGAAAACACCGAGGACCTGTATTCCGGTGTGGAGTTTTTCCCCCTTCCGGATGAACTTCGCGCAGCCCTGAAGAAACATAACAAAAAGATGGCGCGATTCGACTGGTCTCCCGGTGACAAGACCGCTCTCTCGTGCCGAATAATCACGGAGAAAGCCAGCGAAAACATCGTCAGGGCCGCCTTTGAATACGCCGTGAAGCATGGCAAGAGCTCGGTTACCGTGGTGGAGAAACCCAACGTCATCCGCGAGACCTCCGGGCTGATGGTTCGCACAGCGCGTAAGGTGGCCGGGAAATTCCCCGAAATCCCGCTCTGGGAAACCAATATCGACGCTATGTGCATGTGGCTGGTTAAAAATCCGCAGGACTACTCGGTCCTGGTGACATCGAACATGTTTGGCGATATCGTCTCCGATCTCTCGGCTCAACTTGTCGGCGGATTGGGCTTCGCCTGTTCTGGTAATATCGGCGATGATTACGCTGTCTTCGAACCGACTCATGGCTCGGCTCCCAAATATGCCGGCCAGTATAAGGTCAATCCCATCGCGACGTTGCTTACTGTCAAGCTGATGCTCGACTGGTTAGGCAAAACAGATAAGGCAGCTGCCCTCGAAAACGCCATCGCTAATGTGATAAAAGAAGGCAAGGTTCGCACCTATGATATGGGCGGCAGCAATACCACCCTCGAGGTGGCGGAGGCTGTAACGGCACGACTCTAAGAAATCTACTCAATTAGATCGTATCTGTCGGGACAGGACACCGTCCTGTCCTTTGTTTCCAATCCCAAACGAGCTCGCCTTGCCACGCATCAAACCAAATTGACATCTTTGCACTATCTATGCTATTTTTCCAATGTGAAAACCGATTCCGCTCATAATAAGCGTGCCGAAGAACTCCGCGGGCTGATCGAGCACCACAACCACCGCTATTACGTCCTCGACTCTCCGGAGATCTCCGATGCAGAATACGATGAGCTATTCGATGAGCTTATGAAGCTGGAGGCTGAGCATCCTGAGCTTGAGACGCCTGACAGCCCCACGCAACGGGTCGGCGCGCCTCCACTGGATAAGTTTCCATCGAAAAAACATTCCATCCCCATGCTCTCTCTCAACAAAGCTGCAACACATGATGATTTTCTCGATTTCGACCGTCGCATGCAGGAGCTCATCGCCGGCGAGGGGGGGAATATCGAATATGCGGTCGAACCGAAATACGATGGCCTGGCAGTCGAACTTATTTATGAAAAGGGCATTATCATATCCGGATCGACCCGTGGAGACGGAATCACCGGCGAGGAGGTAACCGCAAACTTGAGAACGGTCAAGGCCATTCCCTTAAGGCTTCAGATCGACAATCCACCGGAATTATTGGAGGTGCGCGGCGAAGTCTTCATCCAAAGCCGAGATTTTGAAGAATTCAACAAGCAGCGAGGCGAATCCGGCGAGGAGCTTTTCGCCAATCCGCGCAACATGGCCGCGGGATCATTAAGACAACTTGATTCCAGAATCACCGCCTCAAGGCCATTGAGATTTGTCGCCTATGGAATAGGCTTGGTAAAAGGGCTCTCTTTCAGCGGCCATCACGAAACGTTGAAATACCTGGAGTCAACCGGCTTTAAGATCAGCGAGCATCTGGATAAATTCGATAATGTCGAAAAAGTGGAACGCTACTATAAGCAGATATTATCAGAAAGGGAAAACCTGCCTTATGATATCGATGGCATCGTCGTAAAAGTCGATTCCTATCATCAGCAGGAGATTGCCGGCGAGCTTTCCCGTTCTCCTCGCTGGGCTATAGCGTGGAAATTCCCTCCGGTGCAGAAAACGACTGTCGTGGAGAAAATCGATGTGCAGGTCGGCAGAACCGGCACGCTTACTCCCGTTGCGCATCTAAGACCGGTTCAGGTCGGCGGCGTGACCGTCTCGCGGGCTACTTTGCACAATGAGGACGAGGTCAAACGAAAGGACGTGCGGGTCGGCGATACGGTCGTGGTGCAGAGGGCAGGCGATGTCATCCCCGAAGTCGTCAAGGTCATCAAGGAAAAAAGAACCGGCAGTGAGAAAGAATTCGTGATGCCGGACAGATGCCCGGTCTGTGGCTCCCATGTCGAACGAATCGGCGATGAGGCGGCTATAAGATGCACGTCGCTGTATTGCCGGGCTCAGTTGATCGAGCGCATTTTCCATTTCGCATCGAGGGGCGGTATGGATATAGAAGGGCTCGGATATAAGACTGTGGAGACGTTTATCGAAAAGGGATTTATAAAAGATATCGCCGATCTATATCATCTCAATGATAAAAAGGAAGACATCACAGGCATTGAAGGGATGGGAGAGAAATCATTCCAGAATCTTATTGAAGGGCTTGAAATATCTAAATCACGTGATCTTTCCCGAATAATCTACGCCCTGGGAATATTCGGGGTCGGCGAGAACACCGCCAGCCTGCTGGCCTCCAATTTCGGTTCGATAGAAAATTTAACGTCGGCTTCCGAGGAAAACCTTCAGAATGTGGAGGGAGTCGGCCCTATAGTTGCCCGCTCGGTTTATTCGTTCTTCAATGATAAAACGAATATCAAAATCATAAACAAGCTTAAGAATTCCGGCGTCAAGTTCCCCGAAACCGAAACAGGGATGAAGGGCGGGCCCTTTACAGGTAAGACATTCGTATTGACCGGAACTCTTGTCGATTTCATCCGTTCCGATGCCAAAAAAGCTATCGAGAGCCTCGGCGGCAAGGTAACATCATCCATATCGAAAAAAACCGATTACGTGGTGGCAGGGGAGAGCCCGGGAAGTAAACTCGACAAAGCCCGCGAACTCGGTATAGTAATTCTCGATGAAACCGCATTCAAAAAACTCATCGGGGCCAAATGACAAATAAGAAAATTGTGAACCATCTAAATCAGGGGGAATAATCATGCCCGAAGGCAGAGATATAGACATACAATCGATTATGATGCCCGTACTGGCGCTGGCGGCGGGGACGGCATTTTTCTATTACGCCAGCCCGATCCTGATACCGATCGTGGTGGCATCGGCTCTAACCTACCTGTTATTGCCGCTGGTCGATCAATTGAAGCGATTCAAATTGCCCCATACAATCGCGGTGATAATAGTGATGCTGATCGTGCTTGGCGTTTTTGTATTGGTGGTGACTTTACTTATCGGGCAGATTGCGGATTTCGCATCAGTCTTTCCCGATTATAAAGAAAAGGTCGAAATGACGCTGAATACCTGGAGAGCCTCCCTGGAGGGATATCTCGGTTATCTGCCGGGAGATCTTGGTAAACCGGGTGATTTCCAACTGGAAACCGGGCAGATCCAGCAGGCCGGAAAATATTTCTTCAAAGGGCTGAGCTCACTCACCAGTTTCACCATCGGATCGCTTCTGATGTTTTTCCTGACGCTGTTTATGCTTCTGGATTCGGAGATGTTTCAAAAGAAACTCAAATCTATTTTCGGCAGCCGGCAAGCGGAGGCCACCGAGGGGATCATGAATGAAATCAGCCGTCAGCTCAAGGGTTTCATACAGGTGAAATTCACAGTGGCTGTGGGCCTGGCGATCGTGGTCACTATCGGGCTTCTCTTATTCAGGGTCAAATACGCCTATATATGGGGGCCGCTGGTCGGTATCATGAACTTAATACCGTTTATCGGTTCTATCCTTAGCGCCATCCCGCCCATCATAGTGGCCGGCGTTCAATTTAATTCCGTCTGGTATATGTTCTGGGTGGCGATATTTTTCGTGGTCGTACAATTCATCGAGGCCAATATCATCACGCCGCGGCTGACATCCGGCTCCGTCGATCTGAACACATTAGCCGTGCTGCTGGCCGCCATGTACTGGGGCTGGCTCTGGGGATTCATCGGCATCATACTGGCCGTGCCGATCACGGCCGCCATGAAGGTCGTCTGCGATCACGTGGAACCCTTAAAGCCGATAGGCATCATGCTGGGCACCGGCCGCGGAGACTAACGCCCAACTCTGTCATTCCCGACCTGATCGGGAATCCAGGGGGGTGGGCTTTGGTCCTGGTCCTACGGCCTACGGCCCGTAGGGATCCGTATGGAATTCCCAATCGAGTTGGGAATGACAATGTTATGTAATCCCGTAGGGGTCAGGTTACCTGACCCCTACAAAATCCCAAAATTATATTGACAACCCGGCCCACGTTCTTTTCATTGCCATAGCTGCCTTTCGTTTTGGGCGGTGATATCCCACCCCCCGGGAATAGAGGAGAGGCACAGTGCCTTGAATGATAATATTATGGTTTGGCTGAATTACAGGGTTAGCGTGACTTGGCGGGCATTTGCGATTAAAGGACGGTATTTAGGATAAATACTTTAACGAACCAGAAATTCTTTATTAGAAGGAAATCGTATCATGGGAAAAAAGGTAAATAAGAAAAAAGAAAAATTGCTAAAGATATTAGGCAAAAGGATGGAACAAAGCAACGTTGCTCTATCGAATATTAAGGAAGGTGTTAGAGTAATTCCCCAACTTGAGGAGGCTAGAAAGTTAACATCTTTGCAAATTAAAACAGTTCAAAATGTTCCTGACCAATTTGAGATTCCAAACGAAATGATAGAAATAACGGAAAACGAGAGTCAGTTGTTTGATCAAATATACGGCCCTTTATATTCTGAAGAAGTTAAAATTGCTACTGACTATTCACCAATAGTTTCTGGCTCTTCATGTGCCATGGCATTTTATCATCAAGTATCCCAAGAAGATAACTATAAGAAAACAAACATGAAATGGGCAGAAGAAAATATTGGTGAATTTATACAGTTGAATGATGAATTGAATAGAAAACAGGTAACGGAATATTTAATCAGAAAATTGAATTCTGATGTTGCAGATGAGTTTCATTCGGCAATACAGGATTTTGCTAGGTTGAAAGCTGGTATTATTAAGATTCCCGATTTAGCATTTAGATTTAGGACTATAATGGAAAAAGTAAAGGGCGAGCTTAATGTAAAACTGCTATTGCCAAAGACCCAAGTAAAATCAGGTAAAATAATAGAGGAGTTGGCGAATAGATTTACAGGCGGTATTGGTAGTGCTGATTACAATCTGTTTTGCTCGGAGGATAGGAACTTCCAAGAATTTCATTCTAAACTTACTGATATTGGGAAGTTTAAGATAGTTTATAATTCTTCGGATTTCGAAATATTAATAACTAGGTTTATTGACAATTTATATGCGATACTTAGCATTTTGGCAAGACATAGGCCTGACATTTTTAAGTAGGGGCAGGTTACGGCCGTACGTTTCAGCACCTGAGCGAACACAGAATAGGAGCGTTTATACGATTGTCTAGTAATTATAGTAATAAGTTCTGGCAACCTTATCAAAGCAAATGGGAAAGGCTGAGAAAAATTGCATCTGGACCATTATGGGGTTTGTTTACTTTGATATTTGGTTTTCTTTCGGGATTATTTATCGCCAATTTATTTTACAGCAAGACTGCAGCGGAGCTAAAAGAAGAATTAGTCATATCAGCAATATCTGAGATAAGGGTCAATCTGGATCCCTCCGCTTTTCAACATTATAATGATTCATTATTCGCTATCGATTCCGGGCATCCATTTCCATATCTGGAAAGCAGTGCGTTGAGGCAACTTATTATCCGCCACAATATATTCGATATACCGGATTCACTAAGACTCAAATCATTGCTTTATGACATGAAATTCAACATTAACGATTTTAATACAAGGATAGAACTAAGAAATTTATCTATCCTTAGGGGCAGTAAATTCGTTGTTCCTCATAACGTTAAAGCTTATAACTATTATCGAGACAAGATCATACCAAAATCTAATGAGCTAATAGACTTTCTAGAGTCAAATCTTGAGTCGCTCATTTCCTGAACATATAACTGCTTACGTATCTTATTAGGTTCTCCAAAACCCTTATTGATGAGTCCCTCTACGCCCGGCTTGTCTGCTCGAAGAGCTTTATGGTCTCATCCTTCATCAGAAGCCAGATGGTGTAAATCCCCAGCGCCGTCCCGAAGGGGAAGTTGAGCAGCTCCAAAAACCCGAGTATCAGAACCAGTATTCTGGCCCAGGGTTTCATATACAAAAGCGCGATACCGCCTATGATCCCCGGCACGGAGAACAGAGACAGCATAAACGCCAGCGAGGTGCCGACAATGGCGGTAATGGCTATGGCCTCGGAATCACCCGAAATAAACCCGCCGGCGAGAATCACCATGAAAAGAAGCATGGCCACCATAACCCCGATGACACTAAATACGATATGCAGCCAGGCCAGTACAGTTACGTGTTTCTGCATCATTCACTCCCCTAAAATAGATTCATTACCCTTTAAGATACGGATTTGAGCCACAGTGTTTCAAGTATTTTTCTTCCCTCAGCGTCCCCGGGTGTGGCAATCCCAAACTGGTTTGGGATTGAATAAAGTCACAGCCACCCCCAAATAAGCCACCCGCCGCGGCCAGATAAACTGGCCGCCTACAAAAGCAACGTCATTGCGAGGAGTCCCGCCTTTGGTGGGACGACGAAGCAATCCCATAAATTCTATAACGAAGGAGATCGCTTCGTCGTCTCCCCGCCAAAGGCGGGGTTCGACTCCTCGCGATGACATGTTCTATACTTAGGGTGCGGAGACCTGACAACACTTGTCCCTTCACTCCACCACCTCCACCCGCTCGGCCACCACCGTCAAACCGCTGATCTCGTTTTGCACCGTGCCTGTAATGTCCAGTATGGGCTTTCTGAATATCCGCTCGCCCACCCGCTGGTAGACGTTGGGAAACAGCGTCACCTCGAACATATCGAACTCATCCTCCATGGTCAGAAAGACCATGTTCCTGCCGTTGCTGGTCTTGATCTTCTTGCGGTCGGCCACCAGCCCAACGATTTTTACCTTCCTGTTCTCCAGTCTCGGCAAATCGATGCTTTTTATATGGCCGTTCAATGATCCCAGCCTCTGTATCGGGTGGCAGGTAATCGCCATCTCCAGTATCTCCGCCTCGGCCTTCAACCGTTGATCGATATCGAAATCCGGCAGATCGGGGCAGCCAGACGGCCTGTATAGGAAGGCAAGTTCGGGCTCCGGTATCGTGAGGTTATCGAGCATGGGATTGCCGCCTTTCTGTTTCAGCCTTTTTTCGCCGTATATCCTGTGCAGCCAGAGAAGGCCGGGCCGGGTCCGGCCGAGACAATCCAGCGCCCCGCATTTAATGAGGCTCTCCGCCTCGTCGGTGGACGGCCGGGCGCGCTTCAAAAAATCAAACAGATCGGTAAATCTTTTGTTCTTTCGCGCCTCTATTATTCTTTTGATGGTACTCGCTGACAGATTCTTGACAAATGCCAATCCGATATAAAGATCGTTGCCGTCAACAAAGCACACGTCGGATGGGCGGTCGATGGTTGGCGGTTTCAGAATAGCTCCCCATCGGCGGGCCTCCTCGGCGTAAACCAGGGGACGATAATACCCGGCGAAATTACTCAGCATGGCGGCCATATATTCTATGGGGTGATACGCTTTAAGATAGGCCCCGCGATAGGAGAGCATGGCATAGGTGGCGGCATGTGCCTTGCAGAATCCATACCCGGCGAATTGCTCGATCATCTCGAATACCTCGATGGCAATCTTCTTGCGAACGCCGCGCCGCGCTGATTGTTTTATAAAATTCTGCTTCATCACGGCGAAATCGCGCCGCGCCCTGTCTTTCGTTATAGCTCGCCTCAATAGATCCGCCTGCCCGGGCGTGAATCCGGCCAGCGCCTCCGCCACCTTCAGGACCTGCTCCTGGTAGATGATATTACCTAATGTTTCCTTCAAAACTGGTTCCAGCAGCGGATGGGGATACTCCACCGGCAGCCTCCCGAAAAGCCTCTCTAAAAATACCTTCTTCATTCCCGATTCGGAGGCTCCCGGCCTGATCAGCGATAATGCCAGCGTGATATCGTTTATGCATTTCGGTTTCATGGCGATCAGAAGCGCCCGCAGCCCCGGCGATTCGATCTGGAATATGCCCACCGTCTTGCCTTTCTGCAGAAGCTCGATAGCTTTCGGATCGCGATCGGGAATCGTTGTCGGCCGTTGGCCGGTTTTGGTCTCGATTAAATCTCTTGCCTCCTCGATAGTGGAGAGGCCGCGCTGTCCCAGAAGATCGATCTTGACCAGGCCCAGATCGTCAATCGAATACATATCATATTGGGTGATGGCAATCCCCTTGGCCGACATCTGGAGCGGCGTCCAATCGAGCAGTTTTCCCGGCACGATAACGATGCCGCCGGCATGTATCCCCAGATGACGCGGGTAACCCTCGATCCTCTGCGCCATCTCGATTATTGACCTGTACGGTTCCTTATCGACGGGCAGATGACGGCACTCGGGATTGGTTCGCATATATTTAGCCAGATTATCGACCTGGCCCCCCCAGGGTAGCCGTTTCGTGAAATCGGATATCTCATCGCCGGACAGCCCGAAAGCCTTCGCCACCTCCCGTATCGCCCCCCTGAGAGCGAACCTGTTGGTGGTGGCGATCATTGCTACTTTGCTACGGCCGTATTTCTCATAGACAAACTCCACCACGTCGTCGCGACGTTTCCAGCAGAGATCGAGATCGATATCCGGCGGGTCGGTGCGGCCCTCGTTAAGGAATCTCTGAAAATACAGGTCGTGCTCGATGGGACAGACTTCGGTTATACACAGACAGTATGACACTATCGACGATGCCGCCGAGCCACGCCCGACACAGGGAATATTGTTTCGTTTACAGAAATCGATAATATCCCGAACGATCAAAAAATAATCTACAAATCCGCTGCGCTCTATCACGTTGAGCTCGTATTCCAGCCGTGAGACAGCTTCTCCGGTTAATTTTTGATACCGATCCTGAAGCCCGGCGAAGGCCAGTTCATAGAGCAGGCGGCTGTTTGTCTTGCCGGTTTCGTTATTATAGGTAGGGAAATTCAACCGCCCCACGGGTAGTTCGACGTTGCATTTCTCGGCGATCTCCAGAGTTGATGTGATAGATTCCGGGAATTCGGAAAATAGTCTCAGGAGATCCTTTTTCCCGCGAAAATAAGCCTCTGGATTTTCAGTCCTGTCATTGCCTAATTGGTCTACCGGCACTATCTCACCAATCGCCCGCAAGACACGATGAGTCGGATAATCTCCCGGGTCGAGGAACGCTATCGGATTGGCCGCTACCGGCGATATTCGAAATTTCCGCATTTCCCGTATCGCTTTTTGCAGGCGTATGCGGCTTTTCAGATCGCCGAAATTGACCAGCCCTAAATAAAGATCATCCAAGAATATCTCTTTAAGAATATCGAGATTGCTCGTCTCGAATGCTACTGCCACCAGTCCGCGGTAATAAAGAGCTATATCTTCAATGGACGGCGACTTTTCATGGAGCTTCTCGATAGTCGACAGGCGGCAGAGATTCCCATATCCCCCAAAATCCCTTGCGAGAAACATCAGCCTTCCCGCCTCGGTCTCCATTTCCAGACCGATGATCGGTTTTATATTGTATTCCTTTGCCTTGCAGTAGAACTGGATCGTCCCGTAAAGCCCTCCCAGATCCGCTATCCCGACTGCTCCCATTCCCTGGCGGGCAGCCTGCTCCAGAAGCGCGTCAATCGTACACACGCCATGCAGAAATGAGTAATTACTGCGACAACGAAGGGGTACGAAGTTCGTAGCCATCGACTACCTCACGGAATTTTCCGCCTAACGGCATCGTTCGCCCTGTAAATACGGCGTGGTATCCCAGGCCGGCGCGTACCTTATCGAGACTGCGCGCCAGATCAAACGGCCGTTCATCCTCGAAAAACCTTATTTGACGGAATGCGGGGGAGAGGCTCATAGCCGTTATCCCAATATGCCGGACACCGACCTTGCGGGTGTAGATTTTATCGAAAAGTGCCGTTACGTAAGGATAGATTTCGCCCTCGGAGTCCGATGGGGAACGCATCGTCCTGCTATCGTCCGACGATGAATAGTCGACATAGCGAAGCTTGACGGCGATCCTGCCGGCCACCAGTTCGCGCTCTCGAAGCGTCTGGCAAACACGCTCCAGGAGATAATATAATGTTCCCTCCAGAAAACTCCGGTCCACCGAATCCGCATTGAAGGTCGTCTCGCGGCTGATGGTCTTCGGTCTGGAGATCGGTTTTACCGGGCGGTTATCTATACCGTGGGCATAATCGTGCCACTCCGAGCCGCGGACCCCGAAAAGCTCTACCAGGACCGGACGCGGCACCTTGCAGAGATCTCCGGCCGTGTGAACACCAAGCTCGGCCAGAAGTTTTTCAGTCTTGTATCCGACATTGGGCAGTTCCCTTGCCGGCATCGACTGCAGCATCCTGTGCGCTTGGCCGCGGCTTATCACGGTCAGGCCATCCGGTTTTCTCATGTTGCAGGCGATCTTCGCGAACATCTTGGAAATAGAGATTCCTATCGAGCAGCGCAGGTGCAGCCTGTCCCATGTCGCGCGTTTCAACGAGGCCCCGAGCTCCTTTGCCGAACCAAACCTGTTCCCGCAGCCGCTTAGGTCGAGATAGGCCTCGTCCATGGAGACCGGTTCAACCAGCGGTGTATATTCATCGAATATTTTCTGTACCTCTCTCCAGTAATCGAGATAGATCTTTATATCGCCCTTAACAAATACCGCCTGCGGCAGACGGCGGTACGCCTCCGACAACGATAATCCAAAACCTACCCCCAGACGCCTGGCCTCGTATGAAGCACAGATGACGATACCTCGGGTGCCAGGCTCTCCACCCACTATTACAGGCTTGCCGATCAAATCCGGGTTCAGTGCCTGCTCCACCGATGCCAGAAAAGCGTTCATATCGACCAGGGCGATTACTCTCTGAGTGACGATTTGCCTCTTGCTCATGTTATTTTCATAATACTGCACAAATGTATAGCTGTCAAGCGAAAAGCGATATTTTTCTTAAGCAGCGGGCCTTATGTTGCCTTTGCTGTAATACTTTAGATAATCCCGTTATCTATCTAATATAAATAGGATTACGCTTAGCGAGGGTCTGTTAAAAAGCTTTTCCCGGGGCGGCCGACGATATTGCCGTTGCAGTTCGTAATCACTGGAAAGCTCATCTCCGCGCCTCTCTTTCGAACCGGGTATCCGGCAGCCGATATAATGGGAAAGCATCTAATTAACGCTCCATAATTAAAAAGGAGGGAAAATGGACTATCCATATGCACAGAGTGCCGAAATGCCGATGATCTTCTGGTTTATTCTGTTGGCTGTCTACGCTTATTTTGCCTTCAGCATCCAGATCATCGCCAACAAGACCGGCACCCCGAACGGCTGGATGGCCTGGGTCCCGATTCTAAACGCCGTCCTTCTCTGCAATGTAGGCGATAGACCAATCTGGTGGGTATTGCTGATGTTCATTCCGCTGGTGAATTTCGTCATAACAGTTATGCTCTGGATGGCCGTTTCGGAAGCACGCCAGAAATCACCCTGGCTGGGAATATTGATGATCCTGCCGTTTTTAAACCTGATCGTGCCGGGTTATCTGGCTTTTTCGGAATAGGAATTAGAGTATATGAATCGGCGCAGTCGGCGAATGTCGACTGCGGTTTTTATATGCAGGAAGGCCAGAAGGTCTTCACCAATTGGCTTGACTGCCACAAAACCGACGGCTATATTAAATTTAAAGTATGCGGGCGTAATTCAGTGGTAGAATGTCAGCTTCCCAAGCTGGACGTCGAGGGTTCGACCCCCTTCGCCCGCTTTTTGAAACAAAACATCCGGCGCACAAATCATGCTCTATGATAGCGTATTCTCGATGAATCGCATGGCCGATACCCCCCAGCGGTTGAGGCATGGGGGGAAGCGTTGCAAATCTTAATTGACTTGCCGCAGTTGTATAGTGTTCAGGTCGCTGCGGCCAGGCAGGTAGAGATCTATTCAGTATGAGAAACTACAGTTTCGTGTTCTTCTCTTGTGTTTTTCTGGCCTGATTGTTCCAGCAATATTTCAAGTTCGGCAATCCGCTCCATTAAGCTCTCTCTTTTTCCTTTTCTTCTCATTACCCAGGTTCTTATAAGCAGCCCGCAAGATAAAAGGACAAGTATGCCGGAATTTATGTATCGCACCTGATCACTGAAACCAAGCGGTCTGTCGTAGAAGCCTAATGCTCCGCAGATACCCACGGCAAATAGCATCATTATCCAAAGCATGTTTCCTCCCCTGATTACTGGTAGCTAATATGTTAGATCGTCGACTGTCTGGCCAAAATTCACCTGGTCTTAAGATAAGATCTCCTATTAATTTCATATCAGGATAACTGTTTCAATCTTAAACATACTTTAAGAAAATGACGACAAAATGACGATAAATGATAAAGTAGATAGAATTATCGAAGGCTGTGTGGTGAGGATAATATAGATTAAAAACACGAGGCTTTTTCAGTCTCGTAAGTCAGAAGCCCTGTGCTCCTGACATCAAGGCTGTTAGGGTGTCAACCATAGAGGGTCGACACCACGAAAACATCGTCTCCCGCTGTTTGATCTTGAAAAAGCTTCTCTTTTAAGACATATTGCATTTTCGTGGATTAGTTGCTGCCCTGACGGCGTATCGGAAACTGATTCTTGGAGCAGGTATTATGTCCTTGCCAATAGTCGCCATCATAGGCCGGCCCAACGTCGGCAAATCGACTCTGTTCAACCGGTTGGTAAGAACGCGCCAGGCGATAGTCGATGGCGCTCCCGGGATAACCCGCGACCGGCTATATCGGCAGTGTTCCTGGAACGGCGTCGAATTCATGCTGGTTGATACTGGCGGCCTGCTTGTCGGCGCCGACGAGGTCCTCGAGGCCAAGGTCACCGAGCAGGCCATGATAGCAGTGGATCAGGCGGATGTGGTCGTCTTTCTCCTCGACTCCAGAGTAGGCGCCCTTGAGGAGGATCTTCGTATCGCCCGGGATCTGAAAAGATCTGATAAAAATGTCATTATCGCGCCCAATAAGATCGACGATCCGTCTCAGGAAGCGGCGGCCTCGGAATTTCATGCTTTGGGCTTCAAAACGGTAATAGCAGTTTCGGCTCTGAACGGCTTGAACACCGGCGATCTTTTGGACGCCATCGTTATGAATCTCCCTGCAGGACGGGAGGATGAATTCCACGAGGATATCAGGGTAGCAATCGTGGGGCGTCCGAATGTCGGCAAATCCTCTCTGGTTAATACCATGACGGGTAAAAACGTAACTATCGTGGCCGACCTGCCCGGCACCACCAGGGATGCAATCGATACCCGTTACGAGATAGACGGATGCCAATACGTTCTGATCGACACGGCAGGGTTAAGAAAGAAAAACATATATAAGGATCAGCTCGAATTTTATACCACGTTGAGAACGTTGAGGGCCATCGCCCGATGCGACATCGCGGTGATCGTGATTGACAGTATCGACGGATTGGTTACGGGAGATTTGCGGATCGCAAACAGCGCCGCCGAACTTTTTAGAGGAATAGCCTTTGCTTTTAACAAGTGGGACGCGGTTGAAAAGGACGAGTTGACCGCCGGTCGACTTCGCCGCGCGGTTGCCGAAAAGGCGCCATCCTTCTCGTATGTCCCGGTGTTGTTTATTTCAGCTCTCACCGGCCAGCGTGTGCCCAGAGTCTGGGAATCGATCCAAAAAATATCGCTGGAACGCAAAAAAAGAATTCCTACATCGGAATTGAACAAATTCGTAGAAGAGATTATTGAGCGTAAACCTCCGCCGGCCAGGAGAGGAAAGTTTATAAAAGTGTTTTATATAACTCAACCCGAGGGCGATCCTCCAACCTTTATTTTCTTCTGTAATTACCCTAAATTGATCGATAGATCCTACATCCGGTATATCGAGAACCGCATCAGGGAGAAATACGGCTTCGAGGGCACGCCGATAAAGATGATATTCAAACACAGAGGATAATCATGGCGACTGTTATCATAGTGTTGGCCATAGGATATATCCTGGGCTCCATTCCGTCCGGGGTCTGGCTGGGCAAAGTGCTCAAGGGAATAGATATCCGAAAGCACGGATCCAGATCGATTGGTGCCACCAACGTCTTCAGAGTGCTGGGCGCAAAATTGGCGATCGTCGTATTAGTTCTCGATATGGCCAAAGGATTTTTTGCCTGCTATCTGGCATTTCGTCTCGATCTGGGAGACACGATTCTAATATCCGGACAGCTTGCTGTCATTGCAGGTCTGGCTGCTATACTGGGCCATCTTTTTCCGATCTTCGCGCAATTCAGAGGCGGCAAGGGTGTGGCTACGCTCGCCGGCATGTTCCTGTTCTTAACACCGCTTGAAATCGGATTCAGCCTGGTCGTCTTCATCCTTACCCTGATAATCACCCGTTACGTGTCACTGGGTTCCATGCTGGGGACGATATTCCTTTCGAGCTCTATATTGATTGAGCGATACTATCTGGGCTATCCTCACGGAGATGAGATCTCAGGCCTGGCAGTTTTACTCGTAATTCTTGTGCTTTTCACCCACAGGGCGAATATTCGCAGATTGTCCAAGGGTACAGAAAACAAATTTGGTGCAAAGAGATGAAAATAGATTGATTATAGAGATTAATAAAAAGCTAACGGGTGGGAAAATATCTAAATCCGGAGAGAAAATAGTCGCAATTGCGGGATCGCCGGGCTCAGACGCCGGCAAGACTGATAGAATGATGATGGAGACATTATGAGCTGCAAGAATGTTGCTATTCTGGGTGCCGGCAGCTGGGGCATCGTTATCGCCAACCTTCTCTATCGTAATGGCCACACAATTAAGATCTGGGAGTTCGATCCGGCCGCCTGCAACGATCTGAAAACGACACGGAAGCTGCCGTCGAAATTGCCGGGCGTAAACCTCGAGGATCGCATAGATGTTACCAATAGCATTGCTGAATCTGTGGTTCAGGCCGATTTTGTATGCTGTGTGGTGCCATCGCAGAGTTTAAGATCAGCTATTCAGGGTATTGCAAATATCAAGCTTGATAAAAAACCTATCTTCGTAAACCTGGCTAAGGGAATCGAGGTCGGTTCGCTGAAAAGAATGTCCGAAGTCATCGAAGAAGAATTACCGGTAGAAATTCGCTCGGGTGTATGCACATTATCAGGACCGTCCCATGCCGAGGAGGTTGCCAGAGAGATCCCCACGGCTATTACGGCGGCTTCCGAAAATATCAGGGTCGCTGAAGCGGTGCAGCAGTTGTTCCTGACTTCCAGATTTAGAGTCTACACATCAACCGACCTTCTGGGTGTGGAACTGGCGGGATCTTTGAAGAATGTAATTGCTCTGGCCGCGGGCATGCTCGATGGATTGGGAATGGGTGATAATACGCGGGGCGCCCTTCTGACCCGGGGTCTGGCCGAAATCGTTCGGCTTGGACTCGCCATGGGTGCGGACGCTATGACATTTTCCGGGCTTTCGGGAATCGGTGATCTTATAACGA
>SDBT01000509.1_pt1 | contig 61859 bp, 68 predicted proteins | sample 2277101 | NCBI WGS metagenome assembly SDBT01 (sample SAMN10404973, study PRJNA504765) | marine sediment metagenome | isolation source: marine sediment core GS10_PC15, 103 cmbsf | place: Arctic Ocean: Southern Knipovich Ridge | collected 2010 | reverse complement strand
CGTCGTCCTGGATGACACGCAGGCGCTAGCAGAATGCTTGCATGTTCTATTGGAACCAAACACAATCACCGAATCATTGTAGAGATTGAAGCTGATGGGGTCGAGCCTTGCAATCAGCAAGAGACTTAAATATCACCTTCATCTCATCTACGAATTTCTTGAAACAACCAGGAGCTGGTTCTGGGTTCTCCGCACAGTTCCGGTTGATCCCACAGATATCGACATTATTCTCATCGGACCAACTCCGCAGAAAATCTCCACTGTCTGGGTGATCAGTTCGAGTGATCAAACTCGTGTCGATTATATTACCTTTTGAGTTTACTCCGAGGAGTGTATGCCGCTCCACAAATGGGTCATCCATATCGACATAGGAAGGTCCCCCACTGTCACCGAAACAGAGTGCTGAACCATCGAGACGCTTAGTGATGAAGTCATACCCATCAAACCCGACAACAGTGCTGATACCGACTCTTAGGATACCATCTGAGCCGTTCCCATCACCGCTGGTACACCCATACCCTGTGAGGATGATATCCTCGCTTAGACCGGGAGTTCCGCCGATGTCAGCATATCTAACGGATATCGATTTATTTACGAGACCAAGAGCAATGTCGTGGTCAACTCCAGGGTAAAGAGGAGATCTCGTCATCACCGCTTCAAAATCCTGACCATCATATCTGAATTTACTAATTGCTCCTGTGCCGGCACAATGAGCTGCTGTCAGAATCACCCTTGGTCCTATGAGTGTCGCGGTGCACAGAGCATTACCAGTCTGAATTTGAACGATCTCTGGATATTCACCAGGCGATGCCGGCCTACCGTTTATCAGTGTAGGTTGTAAGGGATCATTAACCTGAAACGGTATCAGTTCATATCCCTCGGGGACTTGGTGGGTAGCATCAGCTCCAACCAAAAATGTGATAGATCCAAAGATCGGAGCAAGGAATAACAAATAACGATATCTCATAATCAAACCTCCTACTAAAAAATGAAAATTTCCAGCATGAGACTTAATTATACAGGAAAAACTATTAGTAAAGAGTCCACCTTAAAAAGTGAAACCCACCCTTTTTCTTCGCCTTCCCCAATATCCCCGAATGTGTGTTTCGGAGATTATCAAGTAAATTGGCTACATGGTCAATTAAAATATTCTTTTTCCGAAAATTGTTAAAAGATAGACGCTATTTTCATCACGTATGCGATATCTGATTGCTGTATGTTTGTCCAATCTCTTAACTTCTTTCACAAGTGAGGTGATATGGACTTTAAAGGGTGGGAGTTGTTTATCTCCAATCATCTGGAAAAAATGAAATGATTCTTTAACGAATGGGTTCGCATAAAAAAAGCCATTATATGTGCAGAAAGGTTCATCCGTTTTTGGATGCACAATTTTTAGGGTTGAATATATTTTATCATCTAAACCATCACCGATTATTCTCTCACCCACAACAGGTACCTCTCAGCTGGAACAGAAATTTCACCAATTCCTACATCAATACAATCCCAAGGGCCAATCTCGTCATCACAAATCCTGATAACACCTGGACCGTTACCAATGAACATAAAAGCTTCTATGTCACGTTGTATGTACATAGAACCTATGACAGCTACAATTAAACCACCAACAACCACACCAAGAACAACACCAAGAACAACATCATGAACAGCTTTCATAACAACATTCACAACAACTCCTTAATTTCACCAATAGCCTTCACCAGAAAGTTAATATACCGATCTTCATCCTCGAACACAGCTTTACTTTCACTCGTTTCAAAGTTCGCAAAAACAGGTTCGAACAGCATGGCAAAAGGAACACCACAATCATCATGCATGGTTTTCAAATTATGGACCCCTCTCCCCTCCGACATGTATTTCACACCATCCGTTTCAGAATTATCGTCAAGCCGGTGAGTATGCCTCTCCCGAACTCCGTATTCCTCTGCGAACAAATCAGTGAAAATATCGGCCATGATAGCATTATCATGGGCTCTTGGGCCATCCTTATAGACAAGCATCTCGACACCGTAGGCTTTACCCGAGAAAGCATTGAAATGAAGCTCCAGAGTCACGTCTGGCTTAAACAGCTTGATGGATGGACAAAGATCCTTATATGGACCTCCAAATCTTTTAAATCCCTTAACCTCTAGTAACGATTGGTATTCATCATTGCAGAGTTCAACGACTTTCTTGCCAATTCGAGAGTTAAACGTGTATTCTGACTCACCTAAATAGTTGTTAGCTCCGCGCCTCGTTCCCGAGTGCCCTACTATCAATGCTAACCGTTTCATATGGGTTTCCTTTGCAGAAATTCCTATTAATGTTTTCAACCACATAAGGCTTTTTTGAAAGAATTTGTTCAAGATATTTCCCCCTATACCGAAGAGTCTTTTAAGAGGCTCAATTCGAGACCTTTAAACACGCAGATTATACCACGAAGGAGGTGTTTAAAAATGAGTGCGTACAACGCCAACCCATGGAACATATCAATGACCGATGACTTCCATGAAAGATTTGATGGGTACCGTCTGCATTTCAAAATTGTTCATGGTATCACTCTGACAAAATCAGAATTTGCTCGATTCCTGTTTGAGTCTTGGGAAAAAAGATATCTCGAACTTGTAGAGGAAATCGAGAAAAACACAGAGGAATTTAATGATCTCACCCCAGGCGATTCCACGGTGAAATTAATCAAAGGAGGTTAATTGCTTCGGTCCCTATCGATCTTGTTAATAAGTTCTGCCAGAAGCCGAGCGGTCGTTTCCTGATTTCTACTGATATCCCGAAGCATCTCAACCATTTTTTCTTGCTCGACATGAATTGTTTTCGGTGTGTACCAGATCCGCCTACCCTCATCATCGACCATGTCATGCCAATCGTGGAGGTCGTCAAGCTTCTTTTGGTTGTCAGGGGAAAGGATACAGATCTGCGTTTGCTCTCTGTTACTCCATATCCATTTAACGGCTTCTATAACCGCATACAGGGCAGCAATGCCTGCTACTTCTTTCTCCATCTGATTCGATCTCCTAACAGGGCAACATAGATAAAATAGGATCTCAGTTGCTATTTTATCTCATTTGCTCATATTAAGATTATTTATTCTGATTGTTCGGTCTCCCCACCAACAACAGGTGGTGGTGTTAATGCTTGCGCTTCCTTAGCTTCACATTCTTGCCGGTGTTTCTCTTTGATATGAAGCTTTTTAATTTCAATTATAGGTTTGTATTTTTCATCATATATCTCCCTATGCATGATAGCCAATTTGTGCTGTCTGCCATCTTTTAGAAACAATTTTTCCTGCACAAGACCAGATTTCAACATCTTTATACTGCGGTTTGTCAGTACAAAAAGCATTTGAACTTCTTTGACTTCATCAAGAATGATTACCTCAAGAGGAAGTTCTGCTGCTTCACCACTCTTGAAGGATCGATTTGGAGACCTTTTTTTCTTCTCTCTCTTCATTTTTCTGTTCCTTCAATTTTCTCAAATAAAACTCATCCACTTTAGATCTAGTCTCGTCCTCAATATGATACTTCTCTAGGTATGATTGGAATTTATCCTTATCACGCACTGCCTTAACCACATCAATAGAATCAATCTTCATAAGAGTCACAAGTTGATAATTTGATCTCAACTCTACTGCATTATCTTTTATTGCATCCTTCCACCTGTCAGGGATGTCATTTAAAATCCGTCGATCATAAAAAAACCCCTCAACACTCGGAGTCCGACCAGCCAGAATTTTGGCAAGCTTTTTTGGAAAACCAAATATTCCTTTGATGTTGTCGGACTTATCACCCGTTAGAGCTTTATAAACTCTAATCCCTTCTGGAGGAAAGCCATATTCTCGTTGGAATGACCTTTCGTCGTAGATAAGATTCCTCTTACCGACATTCATCCAGAGGACACGACTCATAATGAGTTGAGCCCAGTCAAGATCACCCGTCCATAACACAATCTCCTTGTGTGTTGAATAAAACCACTCTACAAGGTTCTTGGCTACATCATCTGCCTCATAACCTTCTGCGCTGGCATGGTGAATCCCATCATATGTAAGCATCGTTTTCAACTCGGGCAGCAAAGAATACAAGGTTGATCGATTTTTTTCACTTTTGTCTTGATCTTTTTTTGTTTTTGATTTCCTCTTGTAATCAGGATTAATCAGACAACGCCTCTTATTATCCGAATCCCACAAAAAATATATATCATGCCTCGGGTAGCGTTTTCTCATGAACCGGACAGATTTAAAAATTCCTTGATAAAAACCAACGAACAAATCATCCTTGTATGAATCCTTACGAGCTTTCATCACATGATAATGTCGATAACAAAGGTGCATCGCGTCTATCAACATGGCTCTAGGTTTTCGTCTACTATCTGTCATAATCCTTCTTTTCTCTGTTCCTTTTTCATGGACTCAACAATGTCCTCACGGACAGCATTAACATTCTCCATTTTTCTATCTTTTGCTTCTTTTGGTAGATGTCTATACCAGTACCAATCCATCATAAAATCACACATCAACCGCATGAATCTAAGCTTTAGCAACGTGTTCATTGCTTACCCCAATGAGCGAGGACCAAACCAATAGCATCAGTGATATCGTTTTCCTCGTAAGTGAACTCAGTGTTAAATCGTTTATTGACACAAGCCACGACTCGATGCTTGATGTCACAGAGATATTTGTGATGGGTTTTGTTCCTAGCTTCGGGCAAAAGAGCTTCCCTCTCTGCCTTATTCAAGGGTTTAATCCCCAACACTTTTCTCCAAGTCCCCTGATGGTAACAAATCGCTTCCAATTCCAATTTTTGATAGACAATTTCTTTGACCACACCATGAATCTGATATAGAGCCTTACCAATATTCACATACCTGATAAATAGATCCTCAACAATCACCGTATCAATCGGATATTTAGAAAGTAGATGCTTGATATGATTTCTGATCCTATGCAGATAAGCACCAGTAGCTTGAGCCTCTGGATTCTTAATGAGCCCAGTCTTAACAATACCATCAGAACGATCGAGGACTGCCCAACCGAAACTCCTCAAGGATATGTCGATTCCTAAATACAATTAATCACCCACACTCATCTTCCTCAAAGAATCATAGAATTGAGATGTTGATACCTGAAAAACTAAAGAATGGAGTCCCTTATAAACGTTTAGGAGGATATTATGAGTAAGAAGCAAACCTATCTGTCATTGCCATTGCTGCATAACGTCCACCGAAAGATGTGAGATGCCCGATCTTGACTGCAAACTCAGCGAAAAGTTTCCTCGACAAGACAAGCAGATCAAATCCTTCTTTGGTGACGTTCTGGCTATAGAATTTTTCTCTAATAGCCGCATCTGTAACATCACTTTCAGTCCATACTTCTAACCTAAAATCATCAGTCATAACTTTATTCCCTTCAGTCCAATAATCCCAATCTCCAACGGGATACGAAATCGATCCAGGTGGAGGAATATCGTGATTTTCACCATCATCAGTCATCATACGAATAGATCCATCTTTTTTGATCTCAACTATTTGTGACCATCGACTTTTATCTGACCATTGAGTACATCGAATCTTGTCATCGAGTTTGAAGTCAGTAAGTTTCATCACATCACTCCGGTAATTTAGCACCACCACGTAATTGATTAAGAGCAAAATCTATAGTTTCAAGATAAGGTGCTTCATTGTTAGCAACCTTTAGACGAGCCATCATGTAAAGAGATTCAACATGGAGATCGTTCAAAGGATATCCTGCCTGTTGAAATGTCGCGTAGAGCCACTTATAGGCTCTAATGCTATTATGATTTCCAAATTCGTCATAATGGTTACCACACACAGGACACATCAGACCCTTCAGCTTGGCCTTACCACCTACAAGTTCTCTCGGTCTACACTTCGCACATACACGATTAAGCCCAAGCTGTTCCACCATTTTTGGTGTCATTATTTTTTGTGTCAATACAGTCTCTCCCACAATTCCCATCGATCCGCCTCATGCTCAAGATCCACAAGCATGTCTTCTCGACAACTAACATGATGTTTTCCCCTCGACTCAACCTTAATGATGTAACCACCATCCTTAACATCAACAATCCGACCTTTGAAAAATCTGTCCTTAATCTTATGTCTGATCATGACTTTCTTTCCTATATCCTCTAACCGGAACAAATATGACTCCCCTCACTAGTTTTTTTAACAGTAAGAACACAGTCAAATAACTTGTTGAACTTTTCATCCTGGGAGATCACAAAGATCTTTTTAAACCCAATTTTGTCAACCAGTCGTTTGAGGAGTTTAAGCAATGCCTTTTTGCCTGTAGTGTCAAGACCCATTGACACCTCATCGAGGAATAAGGATCTGATCTTGGCACCGGAACGGTTGAGCATGAAGGTAGCATATGAGAAATGAATCGATAGATCACCTCTCGTCTGCTCACCACCACTACAAAGAGCATATTTTTTAATCAAACCATCAGATTCAAGATCCATGTTGATTTCATCTTTGAGGATGTTCTCTTTGGTGTCTTTATCTTTCTTTTTGGTTTCCCTTTGAGTGTTCAATTCGATGTTCATTCTACCGAGGGAGAGATCTTTAATATAATCTTGAGCATATGTCTCTATTTCTGGTAAAGCAGCCTCGATCAGCTGATGAGGAATCTCTTTTGATAGAACCTTGATGCTGAATTGGAGAACTTGCTTCCGGTCGTTAAGCTCATTAAAAGAATCCTGGGTATCCCGTATCTTTACCAGTTTTTTCTGTATGGTTTCTATATATTGTGTGGCAATAATGATGTCTCGTTCTTTTTCAGAGACATAGCTTCTCGCACCAGATATAGATCTATTCAGCTTTTCTAGGTTGACTTGATGGGCCATCACATCAGTATTTTCTAGCCTATCGTATTCTTCTTTAAGTTCCTTGACCTCTACTTCTTCATCAAATATGTTCTCATCCTGATGTTTCAGATCTAGTTGAGCAGACTGAGACTCATCTTCAGCAATTTTAAGAGATTTATGCTGTTCCTCAACAACCTCTCCTTTACGTTCAATCTTAGAGCCTAATGCATTGGAGAGTTCACCAAACCTCTTATACAGACCATCTGTCTCTCTTTGCTTTTGCATCTGCTTTTGAAGCTTCCTCTGAGCTTTTTCATAAATCGCAACACTCTTTGCTATTCTAAAAAGATCTCTATCTAGCTTTATAATTTTAGTTTTATGAGCGTCCTCTGATCCTCTGGAACAGTTAGGACTCATGAGAGGACAATCACCTTGGAAATTATCCTTCTGAGACTTTATGACCTTTTTCTCACCTGTTAGAGTAGCAATCACCATTAGTTGTTTTGTATTGGCTTCTCTATAATCATTTGGATCAAGCTCAATTGCATCTAATGCGCGATTGGTATCACTTCTTCGATCAACTAAAGACACGATTTCTGAGTCACTTATCCTGATCTCTTCTTCATATGCCTCAATTCGACCTTCCCAAGACTCAACCCTCTTCTTAATCTTAAAGCGATCTTGTCTTAAAAGTGTTAATCGACTCGATGTAATCTGATAATTGTCTTTGATGACCTTCTGGACCTCTTCCTTAGTCTCAGCCCTAGCAAGCTCCTTAATCGCTGTATCACGCTCTTTTTCAATCTTAGAAACCGTTTCTTGACACCCTTTAAGCTGGACATCATATTCACATTTGTCTTTTTCAGCTCGATCCAATTCATCTTCAAAATGTTCAACTGATTTTCCTTGAAGATCGTTCTCAACAGATCTGATTTCAGCATCAACATCAGCAAGTTTCAGCTTCTGAACCGCAGCAAAATCTGACCACTTGTCGAGATAGAGAGCTAAACGTAGGAGGTTTGTCTTATCACCAGAACTCGACATCGCAAACGTGTTGGTATTCTTTTGCTCAAAAAATGCACTGTTGATGAAAAGATCGCAGTTGGCATTCAAGATATCCTCAATCTTCTGCTGAGTCCTTTTGAGAGCTGTTTCCTTCTTTTTAGTTCTCTTGTTAACACCAGCAGCGAGAGTATAGTTGTCCCATTTCTTCCGATCTTTAGAGAAGTGGACCTCAAGAGCAGAAGGACCATTGAGAGCCTTTTCTCGCATCACACGATAGAAACCTTCGTCCATCTCAAAGATGTATATAATCCTAGCCTTTCGAGCACGACTCCCATCTTCGTAGAGATGAATGATGTCGTCTTTGAGGAGATCCTTATTGAAGACTCCACGAACTCTACCGTATAGACACCACTCGATTGCATCTAGGAGCGCCGATTTGCCTGCCCCATTATTATCTTCATCACCAGAAGAGGTCTCAGAGTTGATCCCACGAATGAGGACGATTGAATCGAGCTTGGTGAAGTCGATATCATCATCGGTATATGAAAGGAAATTGTGCAACTTCAACTGTGTTGGGATCATGATCTTCTTCTCATCTCAGATTATTATGAATCTAGTTCTGTTAAACCTATCCATCTTTTGACACCCATTTCTCACCGTCCCATTTCATCGGTCTCCCAGTCTTTTTCTGGTCTTGGGGCTTCTCATTCTTTTCCAAATGGTCTAGTAAATCCTGCCAATAAGATGCTTCCCGAGCCCCATGGTCCTCCTCTATTCCTGGGTTAGTAGGACATCGGCACCGCTTCAAAACACTGTTACATGCTGGGCATCTACGAATGCAATGTTTAGCCACCAGCTGCTTCCATCTCTTCCAGACTGAGCGATATGTGGCATTCCACACATTCATAACGGTCAGTCTCAGGGCAATAGACAAAACTAGGATGCTTTTCACACCACCCCTCCCACTCGTCGTCCATGAGACCTCCACTCTATCTCAATTCACATCTCTCTCTTTATCATAAGAACCATCAGGATACACAATGTACACAGTTTTGGATTGCCGTTCTGCTTCACGTATAGTGCTCCATGTACCACTTCGCATTCTCTCTTTGTAGCTATCAGGTGTTGCTAGCAAGACTTCTGTATCTTTGACTATATTTTTATTGCGTCTCAAATACTCTAAGGGTTCTCTGTTAACGTGGCTTTTAAAGTGTGCACGTTTTGCAGGATTGGATGGGGGATGACCTACAACATGTATATCCAGTTTTTTAGCAATTTTTGCTATAGCCTCATCTGCCTCTATGCAATCACCATGGTGGAACTCTGTTGTGCCCCACTCCACAAGCAAATACTTACAGGTATCTTCTTGTGCCTTGGTTATGACGGTACTGCTACCAGTAAATCCAACTTTCATGATCCCTTCCTATTAATGCTTTAAGACTGCTTATCCCTATCAATTTGAGCCCAACTAGAGCCTCGCTGACTGTTTGTTAAATACGATTCCATCAACTCGTCGAACAAATCGTCTAATTCCGCAAAAGCAACTGTTGTAGGGTAAATTCCTACGCTGTTAGGATTGTCGAGCATTTTCGATATTATCGTCGTTCTCTTAGCGACAAATTCATTTTTATTCATACTCTCCAGCTGACTTGTTTCACGGCATTTTTCAGTTTTTTCTATCCCTTCAGAAATCGCAAAGTAACGTCCAGTTCTTAACCAGTGCTCATGCTCAAGCATCTCCTCTATAATAGAGGCCATTAGCGGATGCTCTGCGCGGTTGCTATTAACAATACCCTCTAAAACCTTTACTCTATTTTCAACCCATATTTTTCTGGGCATTCCAAGTTGGTCTTCGGTATTCATATTCATACTCATATCTCTCTCATTCACCTTTTTAATCTTTTCTAATTCTCTGGATTATACCTACATATACTGCTGTAACGAAACAAAGACCCCATTCCCAAGGACCAAAATACAAGCTCCGATTAACAACCCAATAGAAGTAACCATAGATGCCATACATGATGACACCCGTAAAAGTGATTGAGATGAATCTACCTAGCTTGTATGCCGTCTGTCTCTCAAGACTTTTCATCCCTTACTTTCCTTATCAATAATATTTTCTTTTTAGGTAATATGGTTACATTTGTGCCTTCCTCAATAGGACTGAGGCATCTCTTCCCCTTTCCATATGTACGAACACCAGCACTTAATAAGAATGGTTCCCAGCGCCTTCGGACTCTTTGAGAATCAAAGAAAGCTTCTTTCTCGATCACAAATGTCTCTTTTCCCAGAAGCTCAGACTTGAATGAAAATCTTTTATCAGTCTCCTTATGAAACTCGATAAATTCATCTGCACGAGCAACGTATTCATCTATTCCTTTTTTCAGAATAAATGGCAGCTCATGCACTCCACCTTTATAAGTGACAAAATCAGCATCATCAGTATCAGCCCCTGCTGCTATAACCATCCTAGCTGCTTTTACAATACTCACACCTGGATAATATATCTCTTGGAGCTTCTCATGTGTGATGAACTTCGCATGTTCTTTACCGAAATGATTGATTGAAAACTTCTTACTTTGACGTTCTTCTAAATCAGCGAGACGGACGTTAATCGGAGCCATCCCACCAAGAACCTTGTCGAGCATTTCCATACTTCGCTGGTGTTGTTTATCCATCATCTCACCAATAGTAGTGAGATATGGATCAACTGATGCCTTTTTGAAATCGGGATTTGAATATGAACCAGTTTTTCTGATAGATGGGAGGATCGTATGGGTGACTCTCTTCGTTAAAGCCTCTGCTTCCGGTAGGTTAGAGCGAATTATCAGTTTATTAAGAGCACCTTCATTGATGAGAATTATCTCTCTATAGCAACCATCTCTAGTCAACACACGGCGTTTCACCGTGTCTTCTAAATTAACATGAGTTTGTATTGCCTCACTCGGTCTTTTATACCCCAAATACCTCGCTGTCTCCGTTCCGAGAAACATCGGTTCGCCATCAATCAGCATGTAAATCAAGCGATCACCAGTCTCCGTATAGACTTGAAGCCGTTCATCTTTGAGAGATTCAAACACTTCTGAAGGCACATCATCAGTTATTTCAGGATCAACAGGCTTTTTTTCCTCTAGGACTGGCTGTTCCAAGCATTCTTTTTTAACTAGAAGAATCTTTTTCTTCTTACGCCTTTTGATCTTCTTAGGTTTAGGTAGGCTTTCTTCTCTTTCTTCGAGATCTGGGATCAGGGTTCTAAACACAAAATAGTGCATATTCTTCGATAACTTCATACTACGATTCGCTAATTCATGAACACCATCCTTATCCAGACAAACAAAATAACGTATCTTATCTGGTTTTGATGATGAGAATGGAAGAGTAGTCTTACGACCATCAGCGATAGTTTGTAGCCGTTGACTGGTATTATGGTTGACCTTCAACGCCTTACAAAGATCAATCCCAACAACAAACACTCTCCCTTTGTCTGTTACCACACGAACAGATAACTTCTCATTAAAAGGGATTTTCTCATAGTCCTTCACCTTATCCATAACGAAACTCCTTATAACCCCACTGCATTAATTGCCGATTCAGATTCACTCAAAACCTGCTTTTTGAATTCATCAGGAAGGTTCTCCTGCTTATCAAGATAGCTCCTGAGGATGTCTATTGATGTCATGGAGGGATTGAACTTCAATCTTGCTTCAGACTTGACCCTCTCCTGGTCAAAGATGATTGGAGCATAGTGGAAGATCTCTCTACCCTGAAGGTGCTGATAAATGGCTCTGAGATTGAACTTCTCATAGCATTTGATGGTGATTTTAAGGAATTTGTTGTTGAGCTTCATATGTCTTAGCTTGCTGATAACAAACTCTTCTATAGACTTATGATCTGCCTCACGCGCATCTAAGATAATGTCCTCGAAATCACGGTTAGGGATCAGAACCTTACTGATTGAACCCTCATTAAAATCTACAACATTGAAATACTTCTTTTCTTTTTCGCCAAAATTTACTCTGTAAGGAGAACCACAATACCCACCAGCAACACCTAAATAATCATAAGATATATACTGATGGATATGACCGAAGGCGTTGTAATCGAAATCCTTGAACGCTTCGATAGGTATTACAGCTTCATTGACTTCTAAACCCTCAAAAACCTTGTCAACAGTGTAGTGGGAAACACAAACATTGATGAACTCATCATCATCAGCATATTGATCATTAAACTGACTAATCTCTGAGAGGATATAGTCCCTAACATCATCATGTGTTTCAACCTGAAGCTGAGATTTGTAAAAATATGGAAGACATAAAAACCGGATTGGATACCCGACATCATCAAACTCGAAGACCTCGATCTTCTTATCTGCAATATGGAGATGGGGAATCTCAAGAGCCTTAAGGTATGAGATGGATGTGGTACACCCAATGCTGGAATCGACATCATGATTTCCGGCTATCATAATAAACTCGATCCCAGCACCAGTGATACGCTTGACCCTCTTCGCAAATTCTTCGATGGCTATCGAGTCAGGATTTCTTTCCTCATTGACATCACCAGCATGAATAAAGAAACGTGCTTTGTTCTCAATCGCATGGTCGATGACAAAATCGAGGCATGAGAGGGCATCTTCAAACCGACGATTGAGCCCTGTCTCTGGATTTACACCACCATATTCCCAATTGCGAATTTGTGTGTCACTCGTATGTACCAACATTTATCACATCACCTTATGGCTTTTCTACATTGTTCTGGAGATTTACTAACCTCAAGACACTTTCTCATCGATTGTTGTTTCTCAGTCTCTTGATTAATCTCACACTTATAAATACACAAAACTATAATAGCGATAACGATTCCTTGAACAACATTTTCGACATTGACCTGATTCATCACTTTATTTTCCTGTTGCTGCTTGAACCGCAGTGACTGGCATAATTCTCTGTTGAGCACCTTGGATAGCATCGGAAGCGACCTTAACAACCTTCTCGTTAGCCAATTCAAGCTGCTTTCGAAGATGATTGTTTTCTTCACTTAGGATCTCAATTCTTTGAGTAAGCGTCTTACTCTCAGCTACAGTCAGATTCCCTGTATTTTCGATCTGTTCCTTGAGAGCCCGAACTTCAAAGGTATTTGCCTTATTCGCTCTCTCAGTTGCTTCTCTGGCCGCTTGTTCCTTGCCTTCTTTGAGGGTATTTGGGAACTGCTCGACCTCTTGTGTCAATTGAGTCACGAGAGTCTCGTTCTGAATAACCGCTGCTTCCCTGTCATTTAGTCTAGTATTGGCATCCTGAATACCTAGGGCAATCGCTCTCTCCGCAGCTCCACGCTCATCATTAATATCTTATTTTTTACGAGCTTTGAGAAGACCACAACTATATTCAACCTCCTCAGTCCTACGTTTTGATGATTTCTCATGCTCTTTTTTCTTGTCTAAATACTCTCGATCAAGCTCCTCAATCTCTTTTTCTTTCTCAAGCTTTGATAGTTTCATTTGAAGTCCGTGTTTTTCAGACTCTTCTCTATTCGCTTGGATGAAAATAGCTAGACTATCAGCACTCTTGATAACACCATGGACGGTCTCTAGCTCATCACGCTGAACATCAATGGCACTATTGATGTTTTCAAGGAGTGCTTTTTTATCAAGGATTGACTCCTCAATATTCGAAATCACCTGATTAGTGTTCAATCTAAGATCAGCCAGCTTCATTACAATATCTTCAGCAGAAGTATTTGATGCTGTTTCAACCATCTCAGCAGCTCGTTTACTAACCACATCAGCTCTGTTGTCAACTCGTCCAGCTTTCGCCTTTTTAAATTTCGCTTCCATGTCTTTGTAAGCAGTGTAGATGACCTTCTTTGTGTTCTTTTCCGTTACTTCCGTCATGCTAAATCTCCGATATTCGTTGTTTAAATTCACCACACCAATCGTGATCTGCACTCACAATTGGGAATTCATAATCAGTTTCATTTGTGACTGTGTTCCATATGGTAATTGGAGGATAACGACGACAAAAATCAAACTCATCCTCATCAACACATCCCTCAAAATAAACACAATCACGACACTTACTCATTGTCATCATCATCATCAGCTTCATCATCTGATGGGAGATCATCATCTTTTCGAAAATGAACATCGTCTTCAATAGGATCACGCACACCTGTAGCATAGGGGACATGACCGAGATCATCTGCTACCGTTTCAGCATCAGAATCATCTTCTTCACCATCATCAACATCTGGTTGACCGATGTGACTCATCGGGACACCGTCTAATATATTTGTGATGTATTGGTCGTTATCCTCGTCCTCGATAAACTTCAAGAATCCATTGTAACCTTGCATCTTCCTCTCATCGGGGAGAGTGACCCATGCTCCAACATGGATCACATCTTTATTCTTCAGAAGATTCTTATAACGGCCATGTTGCAGATCAAATCCAATACCAAACCTAATAAGGGATTTAAACTTTTTGAACGGTGGTGCAATCTTATTTTTAACAATAGTCACTTCTGTATTGTTACCAATAACCTCATCACCAACCTTCTCTTGTCCGACGTGTTGAACCGCTATGCGAATAGAGGCATAGAATTTGAGAGCATTACCACCAGTCGTACCCTTCTTAGCTCCAAAACCAAAGTTGATCTTGTCTCTAGTCTGGTTGATAAACATAAGCACTGTACCGCTCTTACCAACCAAACCAGCCAACTTCCTTAACGCTTTACTCATCATTCGTGCTTGTTCAGCCGTATTCTTATTGGTGTCAATCTCACCATCAATCTCACTTTGCGGCGTAAGAGCTGCCACACTATCAACAACAATAATATTTGGCTTACGGTTCTCTTTAGGTATTTTTAGGACCTCACCCATAGCAGATTCAGCTATGTTCAAAGCCATTTCACCAGAATCAGGTTGACTGATGAGTAATTTATCGAGGACAACATCGAGCTTTTGAGCGTACTCAACATCAAGAGCATGTTCGGCATCGATGAACTGTGCTGTACCACCAGCTTTTTGACACGCAGCAATCGCATGGAGAGCCAAAGTAGTCTTCCCAGATGCCTCTGGACCATAAATCTCAATGATACGACCAGCAGGATAACCATCAGCACCAATGGCTATGTTTAGTTCTGGGATGCCTGTGCTAAATGCTGTTGGAACCTTATACACACCATCCATGAAGCGCATGATCGACTCTGGACCATGTTTAGTGGTCACAGCCAGTGCAATCCTTTCAAGAAGAGGTTTTTGAGTCGGCAATGATTTTTTAGCCGCCTTCTTCTTAACGGGAACCTTCTTCTTCTTAACAACCACTGCTTTCTTCTTCACAATGGCTGTTTTTTTGGCTACCAGGATCTTTGAGGCTGACTTTTTCAACACCTTTTTCTTCACTTTTTTCTTAATCTTCTTCACCATCTTCATATCCCTTACCAAATTCTTGTCCACATTGAGCACAACTTTCAACGTCACCTTTAATCAACGCTTCACAGGTCGGACACTCGAACTCTATCTCCTCCTCTTCCCCATCAGGATCTGGTTCAGGCTCTGGTTCAGGCTTAATATTTATCAGAGCTTTTTTCTTACTCTTCTTCTTACTCGGTGGAGGATCAGCAACGACTTCTTCTTCCTCCTCCTCTTCTTCTTCTGGTTCAGGCTTAATATCCACCAGAGCTTTTTTATTACTTAGCTTGTTCTTCTTCTTACTCGGTGGAGGATCAGCAACGACTTCTTCTTCCTCCTCCTCTTCTTCTTCTGGTTCAGGCTCTGGCAGGAAATCTCTCGTTGAATGCTTCACGGCCAAGACCTTCTTCTTCTTCTTCGAGACACCTACAGCTCTTTTAGGCGCTGGTTTGACCTTAACCGCCGCAACCCCCTCCTCTTCATCAACCTCCTCCTCTGATTCAGGCTCTACCTCTGGAGGTTTCTTTTTTGCTGCTTTTTTAGACTTCTGTTTCGACGATGGTTGCTCATCATCACCCTTCTTTTTCTTCACACCTTCAGTGAGCCAACGATTGATCGTCTCAGCTTTTGTTGGTTTTAAGAGTTCTTTGAAGTCATATCTCTCGTAAGCTACTTCTTCCTCGGGAAGATCAAATTTCTTATCTTTGTAAACCCGATAAACCGTGTCGAGTTTCTTACCGCTCTTTTTGACTCGGATGTCATAATCAAGCCAATCGCCATTTTCATCGACACATTCTATGAATTCATCAAGCTGACCTTTATGTCCTGATGAGATTCCTGCCTGCTTTTCACTCTTAGATAAAACTTTGGTATGATTATTTTCAGCACACCAATCATTTTGTCGATCAATGACATTCATGTACGCAAATTGTTTTGCACCCCAAGAAGCTGGGAATCCCTTTTTACGATCTGCCTCTTTACCTATGATAATACCAGCCTGAGAAACTTCCTCTTGACTGTACTCGTCAGAGTCATTCCAAATCGACCAAGCATTCTTCACAAGTTCACAAATATCGCAGTATTTAGGATCTTCTTCTCGTTCCATCTCACCTTTGTAATCACGAGTACAAACGGAATGCACAGGTGTACCATCAGCAGCCGTGAACCAATGTTCCCAGACGAAAAATGGCATGTCGTCCACTATTCTGAACTTGTTATTACCATCACGAATGACCATCCGTTCGTAATCATAGCCCTGAAACTTCGATTTGTTATAACGCTGAATTGCCAATAATTGCTTGATATTCGCCATTCTAAAAACTCCCTATTTTTCTTTAACTATCTCTTCACATCGCCGATGAACCGTATTGACCACTTCCTCCCAAACACGTTCTTTTGCCTCTTCAATCGTCTCCCCAGGCTCTATATCTGACTCGTATCCGAACCCAACCCAACAACCATTGAACGGTTCGAGGGAAAGATTTGTCGATATTCGATCATTTCGAGCTGTTGTCTTTGCACCAATTTTCACACTTTTCTTGTATTGAGGTCTGACAATAACGTCCGTAATTTTACGTCTCCTAATCTTCTTTTTAACTTTCTCTGTCATCCTCTACTAGCCTCCCATTCAACTCTCATAGACGCCAAAATACTCTGCAAGGTTGATTGATTCGTCTTCACAGCATCAGCCACATCGGATAGGTATTTCCATTTTTGCTCTAGGGAATCGATTTGCGCTTGACGCTCCTCTAACTCATCCCCTTTTTCATTATGAATATATAACTTATGTTCCCTGACTGTAGCTTTGGAACTCAGCTCATGTTGGGCAATAAGGAGAGCATCATTTTCAATTTTCAGATGTTCTTTCTTCGCTTTCGTATAGATAGCTTTGATGATTCTTTTCTCAGCATGGAGATGGACTAAAACAGGGAAAGAAGCAGACATACACCTCTCAACCTTATCCTTATCAAGTTCACCACCATTGGAATTGACCCAAGACTTCACTTCAGATTTAACAAAATAAGTAAAGTCTCTGATATCCATATTTAGGCATTTTTGACCACTATACACTGAGTATGTTTTGATCCTCTTCTTCACACACCCTCCTTGAAAACTTTCGCTTTCAGTGTTCGGATTCCAGCTTCTCTTTTGATTTTTATTTTTTCTGTTTTAGAGAGAATCTTATCGGCATTTAACTTTTGAAGGGTCTTGGATCTGATCTTTTTTGGATCTTGAAACCACTTCGTAAATTGAACACGCTTTTTCTCCCTAGATGCCGTTATTTTGGAGCTGTAACAACCCCAATCATCCTTAGGTAGAGCAACCTCAAGAACACGCTGGAGGAGGGCATAAATCTTAGCATCCCAATAATAACTAATCGATGCTGTTCCCTCTTTGTACCAGTCTGGATGGACCCCAAATACACTCGGCTTGTCTTCTGTGACAATATATGGGATCGGCATTCCAACATAGCACTCCATATCGAGAGACATCATCTTCATTGCAATCATCGCGTGGATGTTTCGAGTCTTGTATTTGTTTGGATGCTTAGTCAGTTTCTTTCGGACAATGATATCTTCAAGTTCAAAATCACCATCATGAAACGCATTCATTCTCTCTTGAATCCAGCTGTGATAAAAAGAACTAGGATTATCCTCCTTTATCAACATCTCGACAAGCTCACGTTGCCATTTCTTCCCTAAAGGAATGGTGTCTCTCTTAATACATTCAAGACCTTTCACTATAAACTTATCAACCGTTTTCCCATCAAGCTCTATGAGCTGACCAACATAATTCTTTTTCTTGATAAGGAGCAAACGACCAAACCGCTTCTCAAATTCCAACTCAATAAAATGTTTTTTGATCCCAAAATTCTCATCTAAGGCATCATCGTAAAACTCATGAAGCTCCATGAGAAGGTCATCAATCCCATCACGATCAAGATTGTTACCCCTCACAAACACCGAATCGGTATCCCCATAGATGACATCATGACCTTTTTTCTCAAACCATTTCTTAGTATGTTTATTGAGCCATTGACCACCGAGAGTGATGGCTTCAGCTATTTCTTTCCGATAAAAACGACCATACTTGTAACCCATGAGACCGTACATAGAGTTACAAAGCATCTTGACAGCGTTCTGCTTTGCATTGAATGCTTTATAATCCGTACTTCCGGCCTTATAAGTCATCATTTCAGTCTTGTATTTTTTACGCAGGTCTAAAAGCTGTTCGACTGCACTCTTTATCGTCGAAACACTTCTCTCGGGAGTCTCATAATATTGATCGTTCGCTGATTTTAGATAATGATGCCAGTTTTCAAGATCATGGATCTTATCATGATCATTGGGCTCTAAGAACGTATCTGGTCCTATGTTCCATGTCCGAATAATCGAAGGATATAATGCCTTATAATCAAAAACATAGACATCATCATGATTACCGCATACAGGATCGAAAACAAAGGCACCAGCAATATCAATATCAGTGTTCGGGTCAAAACTCTCACTACATCTAGTACATTGAACTGCACCGACAATCTCCTCTACAGGCTCATCCGTTTGACAGACATGATTGCATTTCGGACATCTGATCTGATTTTCCGAATATTCAATCGACGCAAAATGGATTCCTTTATCCCGAACAGACCGTAAAATGAAACAATCCAATAACTCAGAGATGGAGGACTTACTTGGGAAACATCCAGTGATCTGACACTCAAGAATAATCTGATCAACTATGTTGAGAACCACGTTCAAATCATATAGGTTTCTAGCATCCATGATGTTGTATTCTTTGAACTTATCGAAATTAGTTTGATAGTATTCGTAACCTCTACCACTGCCAAACTTCGGACCCCCATCAAGTTTCCCATGTCCCAAGAAATACTTAGAAATGAAATCGAGACTCCATGACGTAATATCGGATTCTCCTGCAAACCTCTTGATAAATATCTGCATCAAATCGAGATGAATCACTCGAAATCGAAAATGTCCATAAGCATCATCCATGAAATGTTCTTTGTATCGAGCCAGGATGTACGGCTTATCAAAATTATCAGAATTGTATCCCACCAGGATATCATAATCCCAACGAACGAAATCATGAAACGCCTGTAGGAGAACCTCCTCATTTTCATCATGGAAAAAGAACTCCTCTCCGTCTTGATTCACAGCAGCAATCGTTAGAATCTGATCCCGACCAATAACGATACCTGGATTCCTGTCATCAGTCTCAATGTCATAATAGAGGATCTTATAGTTGTCAGCGACTTGGATATTCTCATCAATACAATATCTCTTATGAGGCTTGAGATCAGCTTCAAAACACTTGACACCATTCTGACCAAAGAGTTTCTTTATCTTTTTGGTATCATCAGCTCGATTGCTGTACCTCTCATTCAGATTTTTGTTGGTAACATAGACTCGGACCCAGTTTTTACCGTCCACCTCAAACCGGACGACATCAGACAACCGATGGTACAAGGTCCCAGCCTCAAGACCACTAACAACTTCACTACCGAGAAGCTCATAGTCTGTCATCGTGATGTAGAAATACCAACCACCGAGGCAATAATCTTCGATGGTCTCGTATCGTAGTCTCCCATCACCATCTCGATAGCTCAACTTGACAGCATCACTAGCTGTCCAAGCATCAAGATATTTGATTTTATCAACCAACAAGCCCATTCAATCAATCTCTCACAAATTCCTGATCAATTTGATAATCATGGAAACAAAGATTCGAATTCTGCCGACCGATCCGATCCTTGGTGACACTCCATGTCATTCGACAGCCATCGTAAGGGAAACCACAGGCGATTCTTTTGATGTCACCGAGGAATGGGCTCGGATGTGGCACGTTGCCTCTAGGATCAAACTCTAGCGGCTCACATGGGAATTCCTCATTATCCTCAAACGGGATTCTATGATCTTCTCGAATGCCATAACGAATGATAAACGGCTCATCCACTGCTGGACTCTTAACCCAACCACACATCACAAAATCGTTATGGTCTATATACGGTAAAGCCAAATAATAGAACTGTTGAAATCCCTGTTTGGAAATCACATCTTGGAGTGTGTCAAGATTTGTCGGCATCTGTTGTCGTTCGTCATCATATTCTCGATCATATTTATAAACCGTTAGACGATCGAGATTCTCAGAATCAATGAACTCTCTGAAAAGATCTTGAAAAGAACCTTCATCATGAACAAGAAATGATTTCGGGACATTTATACCAAATCGATCCATGTGATCCCATTGATCGAGCTGCTCTTGCAATAGAACAGATGTTACCTGCATAACCATTAGCTATACCTCTCTAATGAAAAATAGCTTCTCATTCGTGCCTTCCATCCGACTTTCCTCGACCTCATGACCCTTAGCTTTGGCAAACGCAAAACACCGTCGTCTGGCATAATGAGATGCCTGAATATCAGTCTTGAATTTTTGCTCGATCATATGAACAGTCACACCTTCAGGATGATCAAAGAAGAAATCGAGATAATCATCCATCACGAGATAATGTCGAATCACCCCTTTTTTAGTGCGAGGTCCTTTTTTCTGTTTTACTTTTTTCTTTTTTTTTGTAGATTTTTTCTTAGTTTGCCGCTTTCGTTTCGGAGGTTTTTCAACAATTGGCTCGGGTTCCGGTTCTGGTTCCGGCAACACCTCCTCCTCTTCTTCTTCTTCAGGCTCGATCTCAGGCTCTAGTTCAACGTCAACTATCTCAGGTTCTTCTTTCTCACTATCACCATCATCACCGACAGAATTATATCCCTCACCACAAACGTCACAATCAAAACCATTGTTTTCTTCGATCAGTGATGACTCAATCTGATTCTTACAACCCTCAGTGGGACATTTCGTAAACGAAAGACCACATTCCTGATTGGAACAAGTGTCATCCTCATCGTCCTCATCGAAATAATTGAAAGTCCCACAACCAAAACAGCGTTCGTACAATAAACCGCAGTTTGGACACGAAAACTCCCAATTGCCTTCCAGATCGGATTCTTTTATAGGGTGTCCGCAATTATCCCCTGGACATTCAATACTTCCCATCTAACCCCTCCAGCAAGAGCGCCTATTTTCACACCCTAAAGCAGTGATCACTTTCGTTTTTTCATGGTCTTTTAATTACGAGATTCAAAAACGTTTTGACCTAATTTCGTAGGCAACACAAACAACCCCATTGAGACATTTATTGGTGGGCTTTTGCCCCTGATCTAATTTTATAATTGAATTGCTCAGACGAATTTACGACCTGTTTCATAGATATGCAATAGCTTTTTGATCAGAAAAAATGGAACCCTTGTATGGCATGGAAAAGAACTTAAAAAAATATCTTTGAAGTAACATTTCGTGTAAAAATTGGAGTGGTATTTATCATTTTAAACGACCATAGAAAATCAAGATCATCATAACCATCAGAGCATCGTTTTATCGTCATCATTTTTGGTCATCGGAAGCACCAAACAGAAAACAAATTATAATTTATTGGACCCCGAGAGTATTGTTGGTTTGTTTATGTGCTACCTTTTTAATCACTAACATCGATCTGTCACTGATGCCGCCTAACATCCAATCCTCTCGGGAGTGTATGTGTGGACATCAAGATGTAGCCGGGATCATTCGAAAGGGCATTAGAGGCGCAGTGAGGACTTCCTAGCGATACCCCTTGTCATCGAGTAGACCAGTAGAGCTGATTTATGACTTTAAACTCATCAGATGGAGTCGGATCAGATTCAATCTCGTCTTTGACAAGAGATGTGACCATTTTTGGTGGTTCAGGAAAATCATATTTATCATCGATGAGAACGTCCTGATACGGGATGTTTTTATCGATAATCTTTTGGACCATTTCACGACCACAAAATTGACCAACCTCATCGATGTCCTTTAAGAGTCTATCGCCTGAGTAGATGGACTTCATTCTGCACACATATATTTGGAATTCATGGATCAGTTTACCGAAAGCCTTGAAGAGAATCTCACCACCTTTGTCATCATCGGGGAGGATTATAATCTTGTCGTGATGCCTGAATGTTTTTCTGATCAGATCCAACTTGACATCACCAAGCTGATTCCCAAGACAGGCGTAAGCGTTCAGACCGTACTCTCTAAGTCTCATCGCATCAGGACAACCTTCAAGAAAGATAGGCGTCCCACTGATGGGTTTGTGGAGAGGCCAAATAGATTTCGAGAGAGCTGAGTGTCGGGGATAAAGGTACCTCTCCTCATCCTCACCTACGATCCATGTTGCCCGAGCTGCGAAAGTAGTAAGTTCATCGTCTCGATCATATACTGGGAAAATAATACGATTTCTAAAGTAACCATGCTTACAATAACCAACACCGTGATCAGCCAAAAGACTAAGAGACCATTTCCGTCCTTCGATATACTTTTTGATAGAATCCCGAGCCACAGAAAAATCAGTTTCGAAATAAGCAGGAATAACCACCACAGAGGTATCTCCGTCATCATCTTCTACACCCCCTGTCTTGTTTTGTTCTCTCCTTTCTATTATAGCTTCCAATTGCTTTGTCGTGGTAGTTGATGACCATCCAGCATATTCTTTCACCCATGAGATGGCTTTTCTGAAACTCAATCCTTTAACTGCTTGAACAATATCAATGATATCGCCTTTAAAATGACACCCATAGCAGTAGAATTTATGGCTTGTAGTCCAATAGTGGAATGATGGTCCAGAGTCGTTATGATCTGGATGTAGGCAGCGCATCGAGTAGCTGTCTCGGCCAATCTTCAGCTTATTGACACCCATGATTTTAAAAAATTCTTGGAGGTCAAGCTCGTCCTTCAGTTCTTCGAACATCTCTCAAGCTTTTCTGACGAAATGCCCAACGATTGATTCCTCTGGAAAAAATCTCTCTTTTACATGGTACTCATATGTTGTTTCACCAGTATCTTGGATTGTAATCCTGATTGCTAGTATGGGTCCAATTCTTTCATGTTTGATACCAACACGAGATATGTGCTCAATTTCAACAACGTCCGAAAGATTGTATTTACTATCACCAATAATTTCCATCGCATTCATCCCCCCTTTTTACCCCTCTTCGGCTTCATTACTTGTAGCATTTTTTTGAATACTTGCTCATCTTCCTCAGTACACTTCACAATTTTGGTAATTTCTCCAATAAATTTGGCTTTGACAGTGCCAGTACCACCTTGCCTCTGCTTACCGATAATGATCTCCATCAGATCGACATCAAAATCTTCCTCGACATTTTTTGAAAGATAATATGCCTCACGATAAAACAAAAGGATCAAATCTGGAATCTCTTCAAAACCACCACAGTCTTTTAAATCTGAGATTTTTGGTCTCTTGTCATTCCGCTCCTCAACTTTTCTACCAATTTGGACTACAATAGAGAAGTGAACATTCAGATCACGAGCCATGACCTGAATCTCATTGAGCATGTCTGTATAAATATCATTAGTAGTTCTGTTACCCATGCCGTAGGGCTTGAGAATCTTCATAAATAGATCGATGAAGATGACCTTGACACCATACTTCTCAACTATATATTTCGCATCTCTTCTAATATCCTTGAGGCTTCTACCTGTCTGGTCATTGAGATAAAGAGGTTTACCTTCTCTGACCTTCTTGACCCGTTCCTCTTCTCTTAGATTGACCTTGGTCATACCATCTCTTTTAATGAGCTGGCTCAGTGGTATCAATGTCTCAATCGCATTCCAACGGTCAGCCATGGCAGGCCCATCCATCTCAAGAGCAAATAGAGCATTGGGTATTTTGTTATTTCCCATCCTGATCATAGAATTAGCGACAAACGCAGATTTTCCCATACCCGGTCTTCCTGCTAGGACAGAAACCCTTCCCGGTGCAAACCCCTCGGTAAGAAAATCATTAAGAAATCTAAAACCTGTGTGACCAAAGAGTCCCTTTTTTCTATTTTTTAGGTCATGGTCATGCTGCTCGTTCAACTCCTTCATGTTTTTAAAACCACGATGCTCCAAATCAACGCTCTTAGAGACTAACTCATCGATCTTATCACTGACCTCACCAATCTGTTCAACCTTAGCTGAAGGGTCTCTGGCTAACCTGAGTAGCCTTTTAACGTGTTGGGTGTGGACCTTGTATTTCACATAGTCCGACTTCAGCTTCTTGACATGAAGTCTGTAGGTTTTTCTTGTTAAAATATCACAGTAGGCCTTTTTAAGTTTTGAGATGTAACTTAGACCGCCTGTGGATTTATCTTTTCCTGGGTAGTCGTACCGATAGACATCGAAGATGTCCTCATTGACTTGAACAACATCTTCGATAGCCTTATTGATGCAAAACGCTATGACCTGATGATTTCCAACGAGGAACTGATCATGTGTTAGATGTTGGGTGAAAACCTCGCGGCATATCTCATTCGATAACGCTTGGCCTATAATGAGTTGTTCGTTTTTTGTGTCGGTTAGAAACTCGTCGTCGTCATCGCCTTCACGATCGTCGTCCCTATCAGGCTCATCTGTTTTTGGTTGGAAGCACCCCTTACCTATCCCTAAGCTTATCTTCTTTTTTGAATCTACCATGGAGGTTCAATGTCCTATAACACTTGTTGAAGATAGATGGAAAATCACTTGGAATACCCAGTCTCTTGACCTCCTCTTCCGAGAAGAGATCTGCAATCTTTTCTTTTGATATGACTATCGTTGGTTTTCCAGCCTTCAATCTACCGCTAAAGATGTTATAGATCAAACTCCTGCGAATATTAGCAGCAGCAAAATAATTGTTGATAAGCTCGAACTGCTCCACGATTAAAACATCAACATCGATGTGGTCGTTGAGATCAAATACGATCTCATCGCCATCGCGTACTGTATTGCCATGAATCCTATGAGATAAGACTACGGACATTTCAGGAATGGAAAATCTGTGGCACATAGCGCCTTGAATATAGGCTTCACGAGCGATGATATGGGACAGGATAGTCTTACCGCTGTCCATGGCACCAAAGATCATCAAGAACCCACCTTTGTCAACCAACTCACCGTCTATGTCTTTGATGATTGTTTCCACGAGGTCCAATGAATTTCTATTTCGCGCATAATCGAATTTTTGAGTTTCATCAGGCAGCTCATAGTCAGATAATTCATAAAAACGTATAGGATCTTCGAATTGCTTATTCTTTAAGAATTCTTCTCTACGTCTACGATTAGCTCTACAAGTGCTGCATTTGACTGTCACCATCTCACCAGCTGGGATACCGTATTCATCCTGCTGCTCAAGGGTCCTACATCTTACGTGATAGGTTCCTTTGTTTCGACATTTTTTGCACGATGGTAACTCAAGAAACTGCTCCTCAGAGATCATCAGGTAATCTCCAAGCGTCGGACTTAGTCTTGCGTGTTGCTTTTTCTTCTTTGAACTTAAAAAGCTGATTACGAACAAAGCCCATGAAATACTGGACCGATATCTTTTTTCGCTTATTTTCATCGTTCAGATACGCTGAATATCGCAACACGGCTTCGTAAATCACATCAGGAGGATAACAGGCAAGGTCATTTAAAAACGCGATAATCTTTTTAGACGGTCGCTTGTAAAACAGTGAGTCGATAACGTGGTTGAATGTCTTGGTCAGTGCATCGGGATTTAGTGGATTTGTGACGCAAATACTTGTGACCAACTCGTCGATTGATTCGTCGATCCCTGATTTATTTTTCACATATGACTCTTCCCGAATTTCTCGAAGTTCAGACATCCGATTTCCAACAAGTCGCAATTTCCTGTTTCTAAATGTTTTTGCTGTTGACTGGTCCATGAAATCTCCCTCGGATTTCCAAGGTCACAAAATTCCAAAATTTTGACCACCAAAAAACGACTTCGAAAAAAAATAAATTCTAACCGGAAAATCGAGTTGTTTTGGTATGGTTTTTGCAATGTATTCCTGATTCTTATTTATTATTATATATATATTATAATGGTTCGAATGTTTGCGTAATCTTGCATGAATCGACCTAATCTTGCATGAAAAAACCTGAAAAATAGGTAAATACCAGATCAAGGTTTAGAACAAAACCTGCCGGTTTCGTCCAAAACTGGAAACCTTCGGTTCCCCATTTCATAGAGAAAAAAATCAAAGGAAACTCAACACCGAAAAGGGAATGGAGAGATCCTGTTTTGATGATTCAAATGTCTTTCAAATGCATATTTCCATCTCAATAAAAAACCTGTCGATCATGGTCTGTTTATCGTATAGGTTTTAGTTTAAAGTGTCGCAAATTTTGCTACTAATCAAGTCGAATCCTACTCATTTAGTAGCATTTTTACACTTTTCATAAATCATATATGTTTCTTTTTTTTGAAAATCTGACAGATGTTGGTCACAATCCCGATTCGGTTTATGATATCAACAACTTAATCATGCTTTTGGTGAGGAATTACATGGAACTACCGGGACTATGAAACGTACACGTTGTTTCCGATTTTTAGAGAATCGTCCTGTTTTCCTCTTTCATGAAACCCCAATGCTTAAAATATCTCTCGATATTCCTATAAGCTTGTTTAAATGTTTCAGTCTGAATTCTGACGTATTGTCTATTATATTTGTTGAATTCCATTTCGTAAACATGGTCCCGATAGATAATAATTTTACCATATTTCTTCCCTTTATACCCCCTTCTCACCCTTCCAGAGATCTGTTTGATGAGACCCTTGTTGTTGACATAAGAAGCGACATGAACAGAGCTTAGAATCGGTATATTCATGCCTGTACCGAAGATGGATGTATTAGCCACCAACACGTCCAAGACCCCATCCTTCATCTGCTGCCTGACGCGGCTTCGGTCATGATCCGAGTTCTCTCCAATGATCAGCCCGACCATCAATCCTTCCTTCTTAAGCAGCTTGTAGATGTTTTTCAGGTGGGGGATTCGATCAGACACTACCATCGGAACAAAACCAAGACTCAGATCTACCATTACGGCATCAACGATGAATTTTGTCCTATCATAATCGGAGTAAGCTACAAGGGGAAACATCTCGATATTGCGGTCAATGTGGACATAATTCAGCGCGAAACCAGTATCAAGAAATTCATATTTCAGTGGGACGATCCGACCAGTATCCATAACCTCTCCATCGGTCACCTCAAGCTTTATAGGACCGATGTATTGCTTGAATATAAATTCCTTCCGGTCCTTCCTATATGGTGTTGCTGAAAGGCCATGCTTGGTCTTCGCGCTGAATATATTACAGGCTGAGATAAACGTAGGAGCTGATGCCTTATGGACTTCATCGACAATAACAAGGCCGAATTTATCCATAATGGCCTTCCGGTCCTTTTTTTTCAGCCTGGTCAAGGTTTGAGTCATAGCGATCGTTACATCTCCTACTTTTTTGACACCACAGCCGAGATACCCAAGCTTAAAGCTTCCTCGGGTGAGTGCCTGTATCTCCTCATCCCACTGTCTAAATAGATCCCTCTTATCGACAATGATGATCGTAGAGACCTGAAGCCTCTCTATCGCACCAAGAGCTGCGATTGTTTTGCCACCACCTGTTGGACAAGAGGAGACGCTGTTAGTGTAATTTTCGATGGTGTCTATGATATCAACCTGAAAATCTTCAAAGCCTCTAAAATGCCCGATTCTAGGCATCTCAAATTGGATCTTATAGCCTGTTGATCTTTTATCAACGCAGACAATCAACTCTCCATTTTGCCTTGCTATTTTTTTGATTTTTCTTATACGTGTTGCTATTGGAATGGCAAGATGATCATCGTGTGTCTCATACAGATAGATGTATTTTGGTGGCAGCTCTCCAATGTAAAACCCTTGTCTCGCTCTCGATACGGACATTCCATATGACGGATTTTTGAATTCTAATTCTTCTTTTATGTCATTGATGGAACCTTCTTTAGCTTTATAAATCCGCATCATACTATCAAGAATTATTAGCAAATCTCTTCTCCCAATGTTCTACCTTTTTATGTAATGTATAAAATATATTGCACAATTGGTAGCAGCTATTGAGATGAGGTTGAGATATGGAAAGGGATTCCCACAACTGGACATGGGATCGATGTATGGAGATGTATCACTGCAATAAATGCTTGCTAGAAGTCAAGCACCAATGGAGTAAATATTGGAATTCAAAATGCGAGGAGTCATTAGTGGAACACATTACTAATGACCCAACGCAGAAAATAACGGAATATGCTGTTTAAACTACAGCATGTCGAACATGAACCTTCAACGTTTTCCCAGCACCTGGATCTGCTGTGAAAATAAGATCTATTGCACCATCCACTACGCCTGTAAATCCGGTGAGTGCGACCGTACTTGTACCACCACCAATAGGTGTAATCGCCAAGATCTCATCCGTTGCCAACAGACCAGTGACTGGCAGGTCTGCCTCAGTTGCATCACCACCACCAGTCGCATCTGTTGTCAATACCTCGATGTTGGCATTGGTGATGATGTCATTGATAAGCTCTTGAAGGGTTTTATTTGCTAAATGTCTCTGTCCCTTGGTCAAACTTCCATGGCCTTGAAATTGCGTTTCTTTGGTCAATGCTAGTGCTACCATTCTAAATTCTCCTTATTTACCTATACCCGTTAACTGAATGTGTCTTTCGACGATTTTACTATCAATATACTTCATCACGCCGTTCTGATCAGATATTAATACTTGAAGTTTCGCCGCTTTCTTTTGGAGTGCGGAGAGATACTGTTTCAACTCAGACGAGTGACCAGCCATCACCATCTTAGCTTTTAATCGGTCCTGAACAAAATCTTTCATGATCGCATCATCTATAGTTTTAGGATCTGAGTCCAGATATTTCTCGATGATCTCTTTTCTTGAGATTGTCTCTTCTGCTTTCACATCAATCACTTGATTCTTTTCCGGTTGTCCCACGTCTTATCTCCTTACGCCATTGGTCCAAGGATTTTTCATCCTCACTTTGAGTGATGTCCTTAGACTTGTTATCAGAAACCATTTCTGAGCGGTCATCGAGGGCTTGTTTCTTCGAAGATTCATGCACTTTCTTCTTGAAAAAGCTTAGAATCTTATACCCCAAGATGACTAGAGCTGCTAACAGGATTATATTTGATATTCCACCACTTAATCCACCAGAAAACAACCCTAATAATGATGTAACCAGTTCTTTAATTCCCATCAATTATACCATCGCCAAAATCCATCCTCATGAACACCGAGCAGATATCGGCCTTTGACAGTATAAGCTCTAACCTCATATCTCTCTTCCGGCCGATATCGTATTATCCCGATCTGATACTGATTATAAGTTCGGTCGTTTAATTCAACAAACGTCACTTCTGGATCGAAATCAAGAACCAATCTTTTACCTATTGGTATGATGACTGGCTCTTGAAGGATCTCATAATCAGTATCAAATATGTTGAGCATAACGCTAAATACCATGTCATTATTTTGATCGAGTGGGACGATAACACCATGGTATATGCACGATTTAGTGTAATCGAGCTTGTCTAGGAGAACACCACTAGTAGGATATCCCCCCATGATCGATTTCCCACACCCAATCAACGAATAAAATCCCATCTCAGAGTCACCAAAATCAAGAGCTACATCTGGGGACATCTCCATTCTCTCATGAGGCTCTCGTCTCGACTGAATTGGTATAATACCATCCCAATCTTCAGCTAATCCGAACATCCTGGCTGTCTTTTCCCCATGGGTTGGTTTGATCAAAACCTCACCATAAAAACCATAGACCTTAACGATAGATTCCTCTTGATCATCATATTCTGGATTCAGCATGATCGATAAGAGGCAAGATTGTTTAAGATCTTCACCGATGAGATCAACTAATGGAACTGTGACCCACTCACTATCATCGTAATCGTAGTTCCAATTGATCTTACATATCTCACTAACGACTGTAAGGACACCATCTTGAACTGTCCTAACCTTTAGGGTGATACTTTCTGTTTTATCATCAGCTGTATAGCATCCGTTATTACCAACATTGAGATGATCATTACAGATCGTCTCAATCGATTGATAGTCGGATTCAATCGACGAATTGTTGGGATCATGACGGAGCTGAGTGGTTTGACACCCAACCGCCATGATCAATGGAAAAACGCATTTAGCTAACTTTTTCATCTTCTTTTTTCTTCTTTTTGAACGCAGCGAAATATCTTGGCAGATAACTAAGCTGTAGCGATGCCAACTCCATACCTTCAGCAAGATCAAGATCTTCAATTTCATCTGGAATCTTTCTCCAACCATCATAAGCAGCAATGAAGATTTTTTTAAATTCCTCATCATTTGTGATCTTATCCCATATTGCAGTCGCATCATCAAAACCAACACCATCTCTCAAACGTTCAGCCATAAAGATTGCAGTCTCATTAATCCCAATGACCGCTTCTCTAAGTTCCTTAATTCCTCGCATGATCAACCCTCCTTGGTTTTTCATAAAGATTATTACTATCTCAATCTTACATTATAAACGTACAGCTTTTAAAGAAATACTTAATGGTCACTCTCCAGTGGTGATGCATAATTTAGTGAATTCTGTGAGCAGTTATTTGGCTATATATACTGGCAACGCCTGCGGCACTTCCACTCATCTTGCCGTTCACATAGTAGACATCTGCTACCGAGATATTAATGACAAAACTAGCGACTGCCATGCTACCAGGCTCTACCGGTGTGAATGATACTCTACCATTGGTCTGTGGGAAATCTCCAGGGATAGTAAACACATTCCCACTATTCACCGAATTAGAAGTTGTATCCCAATTCCATGTGAGGGTTGTAGCTCCACCTGTCGTGACATCCCAGCCCAGTATTATAGTCACTATCCAATTGCCAGCACCCAAAGATATCTGGTCTATTTCGTGTTCTGCCCCATCAGTAAATGCTACACCCCCTGAATTAAACTCTGAAATAGCCTCCCCAATTTGACCAGAACTGGCAGGCGTTCCACCACCACCTCCGACAACACCAGCTGCAAGAGAGGTCCCATGAGTGGTTTCTATGTCTGAAATGTCCGATGTATTTGTCGAGACTGCATCTGACCAAATTGTAACCCCTGAACCATTAGTCTGTAGAACATCACCAGAGTCTCCCGAGTCGGGTGGCAACTGCATAGTGTGATTTTCAGAGATTGTAACAGGCGCGACTAGCTCAACCCAGTTTGTTGCACTAACGTTCCAAAAGCGTACTTTTTGCCCTTCTACTAAACTGATATTATCATTTTCAATCCGAAATTGTTGTGCACCATTCGTGGCAAAGCCTATTTGATTACTACCAGCCGAGAACATCCCTTTGTTATTCTGCCCTAAGAAGCCATAAGTAAGGTTTCCAGCAGTGGCTGCACCATCCTGAAGTTGTAATTTGGTATCAAAAGTTAAGGTGCCAGTACCGTTGGTAGCTTGTAGAACTGAACCTGTAGCGCCTACCGCAGTGGGTAGGGTCATGGTGTAGTTAGTGATACTACTGGGAGGGGCTATCTTAATGGCATTTGTATTACCAGAGTTGAAAAGTCTTAAACTTATTCCGTTCTGCAAACTGACATCTGAACCCTCGATCTTGAGTTTAATTGCACCACCAACACCTAATCCTAATTCATCAACACCTGGATTATAGATACCTGTGTCAGGATCTAATAGGAATGAATATGTAAGGTTTCCTGATGTTGCTGCGCCAGCAGCTAGCTTTAGATTAGTACCAAAAGTTAACGTACCAGTAGCGTTCGAAGCTTGTAATACCGACCTATCAGCTCCTACAGCACCTGGCAATATCATATTGTAATCAGTTATTGAAGTGGGGACTGATATTCTAACAATATTTGTCCCAGCAGGGTTCTCCATTCTTAAGTCAGTTCCAGTCTCCAAATTCAAATCACCACCAGAGATAATAACTCTAACTACACCACTAGTAGAAAATCCTAGTTCACTGGCAGCAGGACTGAACATACCCAAACTAGTATCGACGAACGCATAAGCAGGGAGTGCAGCGGTTCCGTTAGCTAGTTCTAGTGCAGTCCTCCAGGCCGTGTTTCCTGTAGCATTGAAAGTTTGAAGCACTGCATTATCGGCACCTACATTATCGGGCAAGATGAACGTATATGCATTAACCGCTGCACCTGCACCAAAAGTAATCGCATCAGAATCGTCGTCGTCGAAAAATTGAATATCTGCGCCAGTTTTCAACACAATATTGTTACTGGTAGTACTCAAGCCTTCAGGAAAATCTGGAGGACCATCGTTCGCTAGGTTCGTGACTGAATCGATCATTAACTGATCGGTGTCCAATTCCATAACCTTGACACCATCAATGAACCAGTTGAAAATGAACCCTGCTTTTTCCTTGAATGGGCCAGCAAAAACAACTGCTGTCACCAGCACCGTTGCTCCTGCTATAGCTGCTGCTTTTGATTTAGACCATTTCATCGACTACTCCTCTTAACCGATTAAACATATAATTCTCATATCAACCCCTCACATCGAGACCGTTATTGGTTCCAGCATCTGTCGATGTGTTCGTGATTGTGCCAGCTATAGTTCTCACAGCAGCGTTCACATAATTTCTTTCAGAAGCAGCAGTAAGATTAATTGCATCGGTGATTGTCAGACCAGCATCGTTTGCTGAAATCCTCGTATCATTTATATTACAATCGTCTGATTGAATTCTCAAGGCAGCAGCCTGTGCTCCTGCAACAGCGACCTCCATATGTAATCCCTGGATGTCAACCCTATTGCCTGTTATAAGCCATGCAGCTGTAGCGATAATACCAGTGACTATGATCTTCACTCCCGGCATTAATCGAATTCTAATATCACTTAAGGAAATATCTTCTTGAACGGTGATATTATACCCACGGAGAACCAATATCGAGTCTCCAGCAACGGATGCTGCCAATGCCTCAGTTACCGTTGCGAATGATCCTGGTCCAAATCCAACAAACTTAGTATAGCCACCAATGCTTATTGGGATAGATGCTGGTAGTGGTGATCCACCTAGAGCTAAAGTGTATGTTAGAGTTGCTGATGGTGCTAAACCAATCCAATCAAAAAAGATTGTCGTTTTGTTGAAATCAACCACAAGTTGAGTATTATCTAGGATTCTAAATCTTTCAGCTGTTACATCATGCTCAATAAGAACAAGACCTCTTATATCCTGTGCATTAAGGAGTCCATGTGGAACAGAAAGGGTAAGAGCATCAGTGAATGGTCCAAAATCCTTATCAGTTTGGAGACTACCAATGTTTCCACCAGGCTTGTTAACAAAAATCGCCTCACATCTCAGTGTTTCGCCACCACCAAATGTGAGACCAATACTTGTATAAGTGATTGTTGTGTCTGTTCTATCAACGAGACGGTCATGATCAGGAACGATTACCTCAGTTACAGTATCATTGTAGTAAAACTGGACGTTCTGAGGTTTGCCGCTAAGACCATGGACAAACACATTGGCAGCATCGGCTGAAGTGACCGTATCTGAATTGTCCTCTACTTGACTAAAGAACTTCCCATCGAAGGACTCCCTAACAGTTGGAGTGGTTCCGAAGCTCGATCCAGTCCCATCCCAAGTAGAATCAGACGCACTAAATATTCGAGCGACTGGTAAATACCTGAATGAGTTCGTATTAAATGGATCTGTTGTGAGTATCGCAAAATCAGATTCGGAATTGATCCTGATAACTGGTCTATCATTGTCTGTTAATACGAAGGGGCTCTCAATGGCATGTTTATCAATCACAAGCCAGTATGCGGTACTCGCAGCTGGTCCTGATCCTAAAATCGTGTCGAGGTTAATGGTGAACTCAACTGGAAGTGAGGCTTGGGTTGTGCCGCTACCAGCGATAAGCATCTCACCAGTCATGAGCTTCTGCTCACCTTTATCGATTGTCGCTATAGCACCAGTGATCTTTTTGACCCTGAAATCATTTATAGCTCCTCCCCCAGATCCAGAAGCACCGAAGAATAATGTATCTTCCTCGATAATTGCTTGGATATCACCAGGAGTCGTGGAGATGGATTCAACAGTTGTTTGACCAATTGGTATGCCACCATCAAATAATGGCTCACTCGTATCAGCGTCAGCAGCAGCTCTTGAAGCAAAATCAGCGGTTGGAACAATGACTTCAATCTCATTGTCAGAGTTAAGAATGAGGCCATATTTGAAGAACCTGACCGAGAGAGATGGTGTGTGTGCTGTGAAGTTATCACCAACAGATACAACTCCTGTCCCATAATCTACGGTCGCACCAGCAAAATCAACAATCTCTGTATTAGAGTTGATGAGACCAACTTCTTCAGTTCCTGCGAGGGTTAGTCTTGCAGCTGCTATGTTTATTGCTTTATCGGGGGCATTATTTGCCGTGATCTTTAAGAGATCTCTTGATTTAGTTCGATCATAAACTTCATTTAATGAGGCATCGACTCCAGAAACTTCTACACCACTCGAAGGGGTTGTGAAGACTGCTCCACTCTGAGTTAATGACTCAACCGCCTTAAAGATATTTGTTGTCTCAAGAATTCCCACACCACCTCTGAAGAGATCGGTATCGGCTGCTGCTGTACCATCAGACCACTCTGTCTTGCCATCTGCTTGGACTAAGAATCTGGAGACAGCATCAGCAGTCACCAATGCTTCAAAGGCTGTATCTGTCGCTCCTGCTCTCTGAGAGGAAAACCTACCAGTGGAGACCGCAGCCCCTGTGATTACGTTGTTGAGAAGGACGGTTAACAGACCAGCAGAGTAAGCCAATTTGTCATTATTTGTTGGATCACCAAAATTGATCTCACTCCCGATTGCCAGATTCGCGTTATCGGTCCCACCATCAGCATCAAAATGGAATATATTGGTGGAGTCATCATATCTAAGTTTATCATCTGGACCAAAATTCAGAACCCCACCAATCACGGCATCATCAAGCTGACGCTCCTCACCCTGCTCAAGCTGCATCCCACTACGAACTTTGATCAGGTTTCCATCTCGGTGAAAAATCCAGTATCGATCGGCTGATTGGAGACCAACTGAGCTTCTGGGTGTAATTTGAAGAACATCGGTACCAGCAACGAACGGATCTGGGATCTGAAGAAAGGCAACCTCATCATCAGCAAGAGTGACATTCGCTGCCAGCACCTTAAGTTCACCAGAGGTACCAAAAGGACGATAAAAGAGATCTGAACTCCAGCTAACATTACCAACAACAGAATCACTATGTCGGATAGTTCCATCTGTTTCTAGTACAGTGAAAATCTGAGGGATGAAACCACCACCGCCTGCTCCACCTACAAGAACTCGACGATCAGTTTGGTCGAAAACAACTGGGCTATTACCAGCTCCAGTACCAGTTATGATCCCAAGGAATATAACCTCATCGATCAATCTGATATCAGTGTTTTTCTTAACGGAAGGCCCAATCAGCACAACCTCATAATCGTTCGCACTCGTCGATATAGATGTTGCGCTTTGCCCTAACCCAGTTACTGTCTCAACGAAGTTATTCACACCATCATATTGAACAACGAGATCTTCGAATGGCGTGATTAGAGTTTGAGGCCCAACACCACCACCATCCTCTGTGGCTTTGAGAAATACTTTAACGGTTCGGCCTGTGTTATCGGCGTTGATTTCAGTAACAGAATTAACCCTAACGGTCATGGTCCCATCACCATCATCAACTACTAGGTCTGGATCAGCCCTCTCACCAATCGCCTCTTCGACGAACACATATTTGATTTTCCCAGTTCGGACGTTGATTTCAACATCTGCTGGGACCGTCGTTTGTTGAAGCCCAACAAAGTATTCTATTGCTATTGTATTCTCAAATGGGACCTGGTTTCCCAAAGATGGATCGAAAACCACATCAACACCAGTAGAGTTACTACCCTCTAATGGTGTTGAGACATCAAAAGTGTCAGGAGCTGAACTCGAAAGCACACCACCTCTAAACACACCAGACTCAGGGAAGATTCTACTGTAGAGATCTTCAGTGAATTTTCGCAACAGCAACTGAAAATTCTCTTCCATTTGTTGCTGTGGCAAAAACTTTTTCAAATAAATACTTACAAGTCGATCCCCAGTAGACATTCTATCCCCCTATCCTGAAAAGCCTGGTACTATCAGGTCTGTCTCAAGTGGTTGTTCAAACATTTCAACTTCATTAATAATCATCTGGGTATCCGTTTCACTTTTAAAGCCAAACCTTCCCGATGGAAATTCAGTATCAATCGTATCGAAGATCACATTCCTATCTTGGTAGCATAGTATTTTTATATCATTCGAAAATGGATCTTTGAACGTGGAAACAGTCAATATGTAGTCTGTGTTTTCTTCGATATCAGCTTGAACATTTGCTACAATTAATGTCTCCACACCACCAACAACTTTGACAAGAGAGAATTCCCGATCACCTGTAATCATTTTGAAATTGTAGAAGTTGTTGATGTCTTGAAAGCTGAAAACAAGACCAGCAGTTCGATCAACCAGGGGTATCCTCATGCTGGACTGAAAATATATATCTTTAAAATTTTGTGCATTGATGACATCGACTATCTCCAATGTATCTGGTTCCATGACCATTTCAAGTGAAGCATTAACTACTGAACTCCCCTGAAGAGTAAGAAAGTTACCCTTCCCTTGTTCGAACTTATCAGCAAGCCTGACAAATATGAGATTTAATCTTTCTGATACAGGTCGCATTAAATTTATGATTCTTTTAAGGAGAACCCTATTGAGACCACCCGTACCATCATCTTGAATTCTTATATCTGTGAAAAACTCGTCAAGAGCTGGCTCTATAAATTCAATAAAAGCATTCGCTGGAATTGGGAGAGTAGCATTTGCGGTTGGGTATACTTGATTCAGAGAAATTCTAAAATTATCCAACCCGGCATGGAGGAATCCAGTAGTGATGTCTTTTGTGCAGACGAATATTTTACCAGTATTGGTCAAATCACCTATGGTGCTAATATCTTCTATCGCAGTTGATTCAGAGCCATTGAACCATAAACGGGCCTCATCATCATCTCTATTAATAGTAAGAGCAACATGCCGAAAATTGTTATTAGACAGGTCCAGTGCGCTACTAAGAGTAAAAGTAACACTGTTAGCTCCATCATTGAGTACAACAGTGATCTCATCTGTTGATGTGAGGTACTGTATCGAAATCTCTTTGGTGCCTGCTATTTTAGAAAAAAGATAACCATCATTATCAACAGCAAATATATCAGCGTCCACACTCGTTTTAATGAAGCATTCGATTGTGAAATCACCAGAGAAGTCATAGAGGATGCTATCATTAATTTTCATATAACCGTTGGTTGGGAAAGACTCTATAACGGGTGGACCACCAGGGATCACAACACCTGGACTACCAAACAACACCCATTTTAATGATCCAATCGATGCACCATTGTTAAAGAATACATGCTCACCTGATGGTGTTCCTGGGTTTCTTATTGGTGATCGATCAGTGAAAGTATTTTCGAATGGCATGAGGGCAACAACGATGTTGTCTGTATCCTCTGATCCTAATACTCCAGGGATTGAAATAAACCACGAGTCATCTCCAAGTTGAGATTCTCCCAGCACTTGCTCTCCGACGATATAGCGAAAATCAAACCAATTGAATATCCGAACATTCGCGCCAGTGAACACCCTGATGATATCCTCATAACCAACCTCAAGACCCTTCTTTTTCCAAAGAGCAACGGCTAAGGATATAATCTTTCGTAAATCCGCATCACTAATATCAGAGGTGATATAGTCAAGTTCTTTTGTGAATCCAACATGATCCTTTAAAAGTCTAGGTTGTGGTGTCAACGCAGGAACAATAAGATCATTAAGTTCTAATAACTTGTTCGCAATATTTTGTTCCCAAAGAGTTTGCGGTCCTATGAGAAAACGCTCAAGGAAATTGAAGGTGTTTTTATCACCATCTCGGAGTGGTTTGTGCAAAAAGGAAAATAAATTATGACTAAAATTAGGATCTATTTTTACCATGTTATTTCCCCACCCTCCCTATCAAACAATAATAATCGTCAATGTTCCAGCAAGCGGTAATTCTTTTGCAGCCAGATCAACATCAGCAGCTGGAGTCGTTATCGTTACATTTTTAATATTCTGTGGATCAGTATTAATGATTTCTGAATTCAAAATTGCTATTGGGACTAAATCATCAAAATCCCATCTAAACGTCACACCATCATCAAATTTGGCTTCAGGATTAAGCAACGCGGCAAGAGCATTTTCAATTACAGCAGCAGTGCCACCTTGAACAGTTGCAACAACATCTATAACTCTCGGCGTGTAATTTACTGATGTTGCTTCATGGTTTGTTAAACCGACACCTTTTATATTATCAGGCTTACTACCATTGAAGAATTTTGAGAGATCATCAAGCTGAGTCTGAGTCAACAATGCACCACCAGATCCGACCACGATATTTTCTATCGTTTTGATTCCAAATGTTTCTTCTAAAGCCAGTGCCCTAGTGACAAGCTTTGAACCAGCATCTGTTGTAAACTCCGTCGATAGGAATTCATAATCATCAGGAGTGATAGCCCTGTTTCGAACTCTGAGTGTCGCTGGACCAGCAATTTTTAATCGAGCAAGATCCTCTTGAGTTGATCCTTCTTTAGGTTGAAAACCTGTTGCAGCTCTTGGGTTAAAGACTCGGTTGATGAATGCGATACCAGCTTTATTCACTGTGATGGTTCTTGCACCGACATTACCATCGTTAGCTGCTCCACCAGAAAAGATCCTATAGGTCGCTCTTATGTTATCAACACCAGCAGCAGGGGTTTTACCATTCTGACCATCACCAAATTTAATCGTTGCAGTATCGTCAGCAGTCACCTCAAGGGTGTAGTCCTTAGAGATCTGAGTGGACGTTAAGAAGTTATCTTGGCTATTCCAAGCTGAGAATCCGGTTCCTTCATTGACCTCAATCACAAGACTTTCAACAATCAATGGACTGAAAGATAGTTCGAATGATTGGCTTGCAGATCCATCAGACGAACCTAGAGGATCTTCAGTTTTTGAATCCCCCTGCGTTACAGCAAAGATGACATATTGTTTGTCTGCTGTGATGTCAATCAAGTCAATTATTGGATTGGTGAAAGTCTCGGCAACATCAATCACTCGATATCTTAACGGGAATCCTTCAAAGGTATTGATGTTCTTTTTTGTCCAATTTTGAGTAAGATCTTGCGGTATGTTGTATTTTAGAATTCCATTTTGAGTGAAATCCTGAGTCCCATCATCTACATTTGAGACCTCATTCCATTCGGCACCGACGATATATTCGTTTTGATCAGTAGAGACAACGACCTGACCAATCAGACCAATAGTTCGTACCTTGTTTAACCCACCATCAAAGATGACATTCACAAGCTCACTGACACCATTACCTGTAAATGTGACCTGTAAGAGTGCACCAGTCCTGTCTTGGACTCCCATAAGTGAAGTAACAACGAACTCAAGGTTCGATCCTAGATTGGTCACGCTATCTGGAATGCTGTCTTCAACATTCCCATCAAAGAATTCCCAAACCCCAGTAATACCAATACCGTTGGTATCAAGGATGAACCCAAGCGCATCCCACATAGCCGTCGAGTGTGAGACATAAAATAGACTCCCTGGAATTGGATCTAGGGTCATGAGTGGGAAAGTCGCACCAGTAATGATGGATTGACCGGCTTTATCCAGACCAAATCCACCAGATCTAAATGCAAAATTGGTGGAATCTGAAACAATTTCCATGACGAGGCTTGTTGCAACAACCGTCCAAGCCGAACTTGTGAAGTATGTAGATCCACCAGCACCACTAGAGTCCATTATTACTCGATTTTCTGTAGCACCTTGAACTGTGACGACGATCGTTACATTAGCATCAACGTCAACTGCATCCCCGACAACGCCTATTGCAACCTGAGTTATTGTGACCGCGTTAGTCGATACCGTTGCTCCGAAATCACCAAGACCATCGATATCTACTTGAATTTTCGTAGCGATGTCTTCGTTATCATCAGCCTTGAGGATATCAACCTGGATTCCGGTCCTACCACCAACTGCTGGGTCTGCTTGGACAAAGGTTCCATCAGTTACATTTAACCAAACGTAATAATCGGTACCACCAACAGCATCCAATAGAAAATGTAAACCATCACCATTAACATCGTAGTCATTGGATAGATTCGTGCCTTGCGTGGCAATCGTTGGTGTGATGTTAGCATCCACATCCACCGCATCGGCAACGGTTCCGGCATCGGTTTGGGTGATCCTTGCAGTGTTCCCACCGTTGAGAAGTGCACCGAAGTCTCCCAGAGCATTGAAAGCAATAACAGTCTTCTGAGCTATCTCAAATGTCGTGTCTGCCGCGAGAATATCAATCTGTACATCAGTCCGACCAGCAACTAGTTCATTGGTACCCTGTTTAGTTGTTGCTACAGCCGCACCTGTTGAAACATCAGCCGAGTCTGTCGTGACTCCCTCTACCGTGGTATTGACAGTTGCTACAGCAAGAGCGGACAGAGCATCAAAATCACCGAGAACATCTATGGGTGTGATGAATTTGAGGGCTAGAGCTGAATCAGTATCAGCACCGATCACATCAATCTGAATTCCCGTCCCACCAGGAGCTGGATCGGCCTGTACATTCGCACCATCCGTTACATTTATCCATGCATAGTATGATGTCGCGTCAGCAGCTGAGAAGAAGGTCACATAGTTTGCGGCACCAACTACATCATGAGTCGCACCAGTCTGACCGGAAAAGTCGAATGTTGAGGTCTCGAACTCACCGTCAGCTTGAGTCTCAACACCATCAGTGACGTTGTACCAGCCATAATAGTTCGTACCACCTTGTGCATCCATGAACCAATGCTTCGCAGCTCCTCGAACATCAAAGAATCCGGCATTGTCATTGATGAGGATGTCTGTGACTTCCTGTATAGCCGGATTCGCACCATCATTGATATCGACTTGAGTGACTTCAGCAGCAGCGTTAGAGACCCCAACAGGGGACTCATACTCAAGAATGAACCAATATTTCGTTGACGCTAAGATCTTGGCTGTTGTTGCGAAATCAAACTGAAAATCACCGAACGCTCCAGTGATTGTAGTAATATCAATTAAATTGGTAGACGTTGCGATCACAGTTCCATTCGGTGAACCGCTACCATCATCATTTTCAATGAGACACCTTACGTTCCCAGTCGGAGTCCCAACTTTTTTGAGAGAAAATACGAGATTCTTAACTGTTCGGTCGAATGTGGGTGTGAAGTCATCTGCCCTTCTCTCAGTTCCAGTGTTCAAAGCAGCGTCAGTTCCCGATGCTGTCTGGTCCACAAGAGTGGTTTCGAGAGTATTATCGATAACCGAGACTATGACCGACACAAGCTCATCACTAAGGAACGAGATGATTGCCTTGTCACCTTTACGGTATGCTCTTAAAAGATTTTCTATAGCCACATCTGTAGAGGCATTCAATGCATTGACGAAATTATCGATCGTCTCCACCAGGTTTGCACCGATAGCAAAATTGACACCAGGCTCGAAGTCCACCCCAGCAACAGTGATCGTATCTCCAGCATGAAAGGTGTTTGCCAAAAATTGAACAAACGCTGGATCAAAACTAAACACATTACCAGCTACATCTGTTGGTTGGATGATATTATCTTCATTCGCTTCATATAAAACCTGGGGAGAATCATCTGTCTCCACCGTTGCGACCTGTGTGCTGGCAGGGATGAAATTTGTAGGAGTTTCGAAAACCGTTGATAGCTCAACCACAACATCAGCTAGTGCTGGTTTTGCTTGTTCCAGAATTACATCGATAAGTCTTAGATGCGACCTCACCGATTCTAGCAATCTAGCGGTTGGCAGCAAAGTTTCCGTCGCCACCACGTCTAATAAAACGTTATTCAAGTGACCCACAAGAGCAAATGCCCGGTTGAGTTGTGTGAACGGTTCTTCGTCCGACTCATCCGTTATCTCGGGGACGTTTGCCCTTGCGAATATCGTTAAATTCCTAACAAAATCAGGATAATAAAATCCGGTAAAATCGAAGTCAGGAATCTCAATGAATTCTATCTCAGCCATTTGACGCTCCTGGGTTTTGTAGGAATTGGGAGAATTCGAAAACCTCATTGGTCTCCAAATCTATCCACTCAAATTCCACTCCAAATCCTCGATCTGGGTCTCTAACCACTGTTAATGGTCTGTCTGGATTAACCACTAATATTTCGACGAACTTATTCAATATTCTTTGGACCTCGGCCTTGATCTCAGAACCAGCAAAGGCATCATCTAGTTGGAACACGGCACGTTCTTTCACACCAAGATCTTGGAATGGGTTTTTATCATCACCAGCAGAGAGGGCTTCTCTTAGAATTTTCGCTTTTTGACGAGCGTTCCTTAGAAACTCCGTTCCACCGGATCGACTTGCCTTGACTGGTGTGTTCATACCTGTAGCCATTTAGATGGTCTCCTCTCTATTACATTTTACACAGAGAAGAATCATGTCACCGCCTTTTATCTTCGGATCTTTATTTTTCAGCTGTTTAGTCAGCATCTGATCTTGGTATTTATCTTCCTTACAACGGAAACATTTCGCCAAATTCCTGAAGATATGCTTTGGTGACTGCTCGTCCTCGTATGTTCTATCAAAAAAGCTCATGCTAATACTCCTGCTGGTACGACTGTATTCGGAATAGGTCCAGCTGGTGCTACAGGCGGTACACTAGTTGTGATTATTATCGTTATCACTGAGTTTGCTAAAGCAAAACTATCACCTATCCCATTACCCATTGCTCCTGCAAACCCTGGCCAATCTTTTCCTACAAATCCGCTACTGATACCCTGAGTCTCTATTGATGAACCGACTGATGCGCCTACGACTGCAATAGATCCAGGTACAATAGAAGCAACACCAACGAATATTGGAGCATGGGCTGTAACTAATGATGCTAAGGCAACTTCTTGAACAAGTCCATCCCCTACAGCATTTGCCATCTTAATCATGTCTGGAGTCGGTGGTAGACCAGTAAAGCTGACGATCTGCGTCTGTATTTGAGATGAAACAACAGGACCGACTATGCCAGTCAATCCAACTCCAGTTCCAACACCAGTACCAGGAGATGTTTCAGTTTCTAACGTGTTAAATGGTTTACCGAGAATTTGCAGCATCGAACCATTCCCTATCGCTTGCGTATAGAGAGGCACCGAAATACCGATCAATCCAGCTGCGGTAAATGCAGTCAGAAGATTAGCTGCGAATGTTGGTCCCGACATTGCCATTGTTTATCTGTCCTGTATCTTATGTAGGAAATCAAATAGTGGTTCTACGTGTTGCTTGACTTCACGGTTGTAGCATTTCATGCAGAAGTCCTTCTGAACGTTTTCCATTCCAAAATTAAGAATCACGATTATCGCTCTTGGTTCGAGATCTTTCATTTTCTGAATCTCAAGAGTCTCAACCCGAGAGGTCTGTGTGTTTTGCCGACGAATGATCTCAGTAACTGGAATATCCCTCACCACTTTCTTAGTAATCTTTTTCTTAGGATCTTTGGGGTTTGGAACCTCTAGTGTAACTGTTTCTTTTTGAGTAATGGGTTCCGTTCTGGGATGAATAACCCCAGGTGTTCCACACAAATCACAACACCATTTCACTCCCACTTCACATCTCCCTAAATAGGTGTAGAAATATCATCCTCGAAATCTGTAAAGATCTGTCTTATCGTGTCTGCTGTCTTGACGGGTGCTGCTGAAGGCCCTGGACCTCCTCCAATATAAAGCATAAAGAATGTGTATCTATGTAAGATAAATTCCGGTCCCTGAAGTTCAGGATTCGGTAGTGCTGCTTTGATAGCTTCATTCCCACCTACAGTTGGTGGAAGATCAAAAAGATATACACCAGCAAGTGATTCAATGTCCGCGAGTTGATTAACTACTGCTATGAATACATCTAGGACCTCATTTAGATCATCCAGTTTCTTTATAATGAGATTAATCAAGTTTATCAAACCCTCTGGAACCAGAGTATATCCTTTAGCAAGAGCGAGTGTTTGTAAAAGCCGCTGTTGTATAGCTCCAAGTTGGCCGATTGAATTAAGCCTCATAGAATCCCAATCAGCACCTGTCGATCGTGGTGTTGTATCTTGTAGTCTTTCTAGTTTGTTAATAGCAAATTCTATATCTTCGGTTGCCCATACAGTAAAGAGTTTTTTAAGTAGTTCGAGATAAGCATTCACATCTTTAACTGTAATCAATAGACCGAAACCAGAAACTGTTGCGCTCTCACTAAAATTTGGTCGTTTCAGATTTCCCTCTACATCAAGATCGCCTGGATCATCCAGTGATTTAATAGCTAGCTTTATTGCTTGATCAGGAGTGATGAATGTTACATTATCTTGATCTGCTTCATTATCAGCTTCTCTATCTCTTCGGAGTGTTTCATTGCTTATGGTGAATGGATTGATTATTAGCTGAAACAGACCTGCTCCGAACAAATCATTTATCAAGTCTTCTACAAGTTCGATCAATTCATTCATAATTGCTGCAAAGAGATCATTACCCAACACAAACAATGCCGATGCTGCTTCTAAAGCTTGTGATAAAGGACCAAGCACACTCTGGACGTTTGTTGCTGATTCAGTTAATAGTGTAATAATCGGCTCTAATTCTTCCGGTAATGGAACTAGAACCTTTTTCTTAGTCCACGTCATTTGATATAACCTTTGCTTTAAAATCTTCTGGTCTCATCTCTCTCATATCTCGTGCTATCTGCGCTTGCTTGTTGACCTCATTAATATGCTCTATCGTCTTATTTGCTTGATCTTTTTGGACCTCTGCTGCTTTTTTAAGTAATTTGGTAATACGTTCGATTCTCTTTTTAAGAGGATTAAATGCTCCACCTTTTTTCCAATTTTTCTCACTCATTTTGCTATCACCTTGAATGAAGGAATGGATGGTGCACCAGTTATGTTATCAACCACAGGATTATTAGCGAATGTTAGAATCCCACCTGTGGCCAGATCTCCAAGACCTGCACCACCTAAGAAAACACCAACAGAACCATCAATAATGACATTACCTACGGGATCGATTTGAACACTACCACCAACCTGATTACTCATAACTGGTGAACCTGCAATATCAACCGCGAATGAACCAAGCGCATTACCAAGAGCAGCTGAACCAGCTAATGTCGATAGATCTATATTTCCAGCAGCGACCTGTACTGCAAAATTACCCAGAGCTAAAAGAAAATTCAGATTACCTAGACCAATAGTAGTGTTAAGTCCTGTTCCATATATATAATCACCATCAAAGCTAATAAATTTCCTATCTGTCCCAGAGATTGTTTGTTCATGGTTCGAAACAATCGTCTCTGTTTTTGATCCACCAATGTTGTGGGTGTAACCACCTCCTGTTGTAATCTTTCGGAAACCTTTGGACTCATCATCGATCTGTTCTGGTTTTGCTATTGTTTCATTGTATTCTGGTTTGAATGCTCCTTGGACTTTAAGGATATAATCACCACGAACCTCATGGATGAAATTACCTTTAGAGACATGTCTGTCTGTTAATCCTCTTACTTCTAAGAGTCTATCCTTTTGAACAGTGACACGCTGCTGTCCACCTACTTCTAGGGTGTGGTTCTTCAGAACCTCTTCAACCTTATCCCTGATGATTGTCTCTAACCAACTACCATCAAAATCGATCTTTAGCTTCGTCCCTAAAGTATGACCAAGTTGAACAAACTCCTGACCAGTGGTCTCGTCAAATATAAAGAAATGACCTTTGGTTGAGACCCATCCCATTCTATTTGGATAATTTGTTTTAAAAAGATCATCTATATCATCTTCAACTGAGTAGACACCACACTGGTAACGCGGTGATGGGTGTTCCAGGTGTTCTGTGTCAATTTCGATTTGAATCACATCACCAGGAGCTGGGACAAAAAAGAATCCTTTGTTTTTCCCTGCAAACGGGAAGCATGGTTCTGCTGGTGCACCAAACTCAACACCGCCTGTTAGGGATTCTGATTCAAAAAACACAGCTCCTCTTAATCCATCTTCGAGGTCTGGATCAACATTCCTGGTCACAATCCCTAAATGTAATTCCCTAGCCATATCAAACCACCAGTTTTACTATTTTACGGCACTCGATATTAGTTAAATAGGGTTGACCATCTGCTTGGTTATGAACAACCCTATTTAAATAATAGTTGCCGTCGAATGCTTCACTTAATCCTTTCAATTCCACCACAATCCTGGCTTTCAGACTTTCTACACCGATGAGCACACCATTCCCTGTGATGAAATCATCTAGTCGTTGTTTAAGACAGGCTTCTGCAAATATCTTAGCTTCTTTCGGATTCTGAAAAGGTATCGTTGTTATAAGTTCAAAATGTTGACCGAATGATGTGAATGTTAGATTTGAACCTGATTGTGCTTTAAAGTTCTTTGTTTTGTCTGGACCTTTGAATTTAGTATTCTGTTGTCCAGTTGTAGGATCAATATTTGTAACGAATGTTTGGATCTTCTGTTTTGTCTTCCGATTAAAATTTCTGAACTGAACATCAGTCACTTGATCAACTGAATTCATCTGAGGATTAAATTCATAAAGTGTTTTCAATGGCTCATCATCATGCTCAAAATATGTAAATGTGAATTTTGGGTCTGAGGTGTCATTTGGTTCACTTAGTATAAATTTAAACTTCCCTATCTTAGGATCAAACTCATTAAAAAAATCCAACCCTTTACTATTCGCTAATGACTTCAGGAATTGATAATCTGTTTTACCTACTGTTTGTGTGATCTCTTTAACGATATCTTTGTTTTTATCATTAATATCTTCTACGAAGATCGCTATCGGGTAAGCTTCAATTACACTCCTAAAGATCTCACTGATCTTCTTATTAAACGGTCTAGCAGCAAAATGTTTTTTCTTAGCTAACCTATGGAATGGGTCATATGCGATCACTTCCATTGTGATACCGTCCCTACCAAACCGTGGAGTCACTTTTACGATCTCACCAACTCCAACGGTTTTCATGCTATTCCCATAACCCATGTCAACTCTAAGAAGGTTTGGTGGGTTGAACATTTTAGAATCTATAATATCTTTCACATTTCCTTTTTTCGTGAATTGTAATGCTTGAATATTCAATCTGATCTTATCGAAAATCTCGGCATCATCTTCGACACTGACAGACTCAATAAATTGAGCTATCTCAAGTGGTATCAACTCATTATCGATATACACTTGAAATCTTGGTGCGAATGGATCTCGTGCCGTTGTCATTATTTAAAATACCTTCACTATCCTACGATTTCTCTCTCCAAACTTAGCTTCTCTCACAGTTCTAGCTGTCTCGTTATTCCTTAAAGCTACCGATTGTGGAGTCACCTCAATCTGGAATATTTCCGTGTTATCAACCAATATAACTTCATCTCCTGGTTGGAGATTTGCTTTCTCTGGTTGGGCTCTCCTTAAAATATCACCGACAAGAGGATCACCATATTCGAGCTGGGCAATTGATTCGAAGGTGTCACCCTCCTTAGTCGTAATGGTTTTTCCTTTTCTATGAAGAGACGCACCAAAGATACTAATCAAAAGGGAAGGTGAATCACCTAAAAATGTACTAACCGCCTTAAGACCTTTACTCAAGCCTGTGATGTCTGAGAGCTTTGAGAATCCTTGTTGTGGGATGTTCTCTATCCTTCGAAGGACTAGCTGAAATTCAGCACCTTTGATGAGTCCAGTGTCTGTGATCTCATCGTACTTAACCCCCCCAACAGTGACGACAAAACAATCAAATTGTATCTCTTCACCCCATTGGAAGCGAAACAATGGTGCTCTGAATAGTTTGGGATCTTTCTTCGTTGCTTTTTTAAGTGCCTCTACATCTTTACGAACCGAACCAGTGTCAAGAGGGTCAGGTCTGAATATCCTAGCTTTAAAGGTAGATGTGTCACCCTCACCACCTACCCACTGTGGGAATGGTTCTTTATTATTGACTGTGGATACGTCTTGTATCTTAGCACCAGAATTTTCTGTGTATTCTAAAGGAGCATACTGACCTTGTATAGTAAACGAAGGATTATCCTTGTTTTGTAAGGACCACGATTTACGTCTCAGTGTTCCTCTAAATCTTGCGCCTATAGCTGCAAAACTAACCATTATCTTGCCTCTGTTCCTGTTGGTGCTCGCTCGACTAGACCCCTCTTGAATCCGTCTACCTTGACACCTTGTCTCTCAGAATTTTCACCATTGGCTTTTGACACTGCACGAGCAATCGTCTGACCGTCACATATGATTTTACTATTCACTACGATTGGTTTCTGATCTCCATCTTTGCCGCTATCTAATATTTTCCTCAAGGTTGCAAGGATACCATCATCACCACCACCACCAGCTACTACTTTAGATCTGTTCGCTGTTTTATTTGCTGCCGCAGCTGCTTTTGATATTCTTGAAATCTCGTCCCTTTTACGTCTTTCTTTGTTTTTTGCTATTTCTTCTTTTGTTGAGCCTCTCGATATTTCTATATCGAGGAATGATAAGAATTTACTTTCTGCAAAATCCCCTATGCTAGTTGGAATCTCTTTAAACTGAGCTTTCACTTTTTTGATTAAGACAGCTATGATCGCTATAATTTTTGGGACCATTTCAGCAAATACTACATGCACACGAGTCTGAAAAAATAACAGTCCTTGTTCAAGCCCTCTAAATAAACCACCTTCTTCATTCCCTTGTTGGAATACATTAAAGGTTTCCATGATAAAGTTTTTCAGTTTGAAGAATGTCTCTTTAACTCCAGCTACAAAACTCCCTTCACCTGTGAACAGATCACGAATGAAGCCTATAACCACTCGTGCTACCGTTACGAGAGTTCGTAAACCAAATGCAAAACTTTTTATAAAAATAGAGACGGCGAATCCTATGATTTTAAATGCCGTTTTAAAATTGAAAACCATAACTTCCATCACGTTTTTCACAATAGCACCGATGAAGTTGAACGTTGTGAGTACTCCCTCTTTGAAACCCCTCATCTCATCATCACTACCAAAAACCTCACTGAAAATGTCTCCGATGTCTGAAATTATCTGCATGATATCAGGACCGACTGCCTCGATGGTAGAGACAACCTCATTCCAGATCGTTTTTGTGATAGATAAAATGCTCTCGAACGCTGATATAGCGATGGAAACCAAACCATCAAAAACGATTGAAAATACGAATGCAATTCCTTCAATAATTGGAAGAATGACATCTAAGGCACCACTAATTGCTTTCTTTATTATAACAAAGGTGGTTATGAAATTCTCTTTTACGTTTTCAAGATTCAGCCCAGTGAATCCTAGATCACCTATCTCCGAGATTTTATTTTTTATTTTATTTATTGTCGGAATGAAAAATTCTATGATGGTGTTCCAGGTTGATATAAACTTGTCTTTAAAGTTGACCCAGAGGAATGTTAGAATTCCCACTATCGCTATGATTTTTATGAATGCAATTAATAATACTTTTCCACCAATCTGAGCCATCAACACAAATCCAATCCTAACAGCATTGAATAATATGGTGAATGTGCCTTTCAACAATCCAACAACCCCAATAATTGTGTTGAATATACCGACCACACCCAACGCTATCTGACCGAAAACAAAGAGCCCTATCGCCATCGCAGCCAGTATAGGAGCAGCTATGGCAGCGATGATTAGAAATTTAGCTGTAAATTTTCCAACGTCTTCTGCTGATAATCCTGTTTGTTTTTGGAAGGCTAGGAATTTCTCTTTTATGAAAGCAAATACCGTTTTCGCAACATCAATGACCTCTTTGAACCCATCTTTAAAACCTTTTGCAAACTCCTGTGCCAACGGGATGAATGATATGAACTCATTTTTACCCTTTTTGAAACCGTCGATAGTCCTTTTCATCTGTTCAGGAGACAACTTTTGAAATGATACCGCTAAAATCGCAAAAGCATCTGTTACCGTTTTCAACCCTGCTGTGAGATCATCCAACAATAATGATCCGATCTCAATTTTCAATCCAGTGATGGCACTTTTAAATTTTTCAATCTGACCAAAGAATGTATCTAATCGTGTCTGTGCCATCTCCGAGATAACACCATTTGCTCCAGCAATTCTCAATCTGAGCGCGACTAGGTTTGGTAGAGAATCCCCCACTTTTAAACCCATAATGTCTGCTGTACTGCCAACTTTTATGAAGCCGTCTTGTATCGTCTTAAGCTGTTTTTCATTTTTAACGGTAAAGGTCTTTTTCATCTGTGCTGCAAAAGCACCGAGAGCTACATTACCACGAATACCTAAAAGCTCAGTTGCTTCCCTTGCTCGGTCGAGGATTGTCATCTCATCACCACCAGATTGTATCACCTGTTGGATGCGAGCAAATATCTCTTCTAATGGGAGAACCTTATCCCTAGTTTCAAGTGCAAGATCCCCAAGTGGTCCAAAGAATTTTAATGCTTTTTCACTCGGCCTCTGCAATTTTTGTAATGCATTGCGGATAGCAGTACCAGCTAATGTACCCTTAACACCCACGTTTGAGAGGACACCTACAGCTGTTGAGGTATCAGCAAGACTCAACCCAAGTCCCCTCGTAGAGTTTGAAACCAGCTTCATACCTTCAGCGAGATCGATGATGTTTGTATTGGTGAGTCTTGCGGTCTGAGAGAGAATATCAGCGACATTTACGGCTTCTGTGGCTTCTAAGCTAAACGCTTTAAGACTTGAAACGACAATACCTGCCGATTTTGAAACACTGATATTGTTTGCCGCTGCTGTATCAAGAGCGGCACCTAGTGAATTGATGATTTCCTCAAGAGTGAATCCAGCTCTTGCAAATTCTTCAGCTCCTTTATTACTCTCGGATGCAGTGAACCTTGTTACGATACCAAGTCTTTTGGTTTCAACTGCCAACGCAACGATTTCATCTTTGGTACTACCTGTAACAGCACGAACATCAGCTAATGTTTGCTCAAAGAGTCCAGCCTCTCTAACCGCAGATCCTAATGCTATAGCAGCAGGAGCTGTAGCAAGGGCAAGACCTCTAACACCCTCACCTATTCCAGTGACACCTCGACCGAGGGTATTGGCACTTGTCTTCAACGACCTAAAGCTCTTTTGAATAGACTTTATCTTACTCTGAACACCAGGTGCGCTGAAGTTTAATCTTGCGAACATTTCAAATGCCATGTTACCCTCGCTTACTGCTATTTTTTCATAGCCTCTTCTTCATCTTCCTTTTGTTTTTTAAGCCGTTTAAACCACCATTGCCGTTCTTTCAGATTCATCTTCCCTACCTTTTGATACGTCATACCAGGAATATGATAGAGCAAAACAAACTCTTGCTCCCATAACTCCTCTAGTTCGTGGGTAGTGACGAGCTGCCGAAAAAATGGTCGTAACTCCAATCCAACTGACGATAAAACTTAGTCGGACAGTATTTACATTTAGCCTCTACAGCTAACTTAGGACCTGCGTTATGCTGTTGAATCTTATTCGATAGACGCTCTATATCTCTTTTTCTCAATTTCTTATTGAGAAGATCATAATCTGCATATCCTTCCTCATCATCCCATCCAACGATTGAGTGTCGAAACATCAAGTCCATGATCATTCCTTGATTCGTCGTCACCTCATCGTTTGCGGTATCCATACAGCTCCATGGTGTTCTCTTGAGCTTCAGTACCTTGATCTCATCTGCGTCTGTCTCTTCTAGTTTAAACGGTTTTTTCAATTCATACTTGGCTATTGGGTCATCGGCTTCCTCAATGACCTCGATATCGAGACCTTCAAGAGAAGCTGTAATGTCCTTATTCATCCTGGTACAACCGGGACATGCAACGTTTAGTCTAATATTTTCATCGAGCTGGTCGTATCTTAAGTAGACCCACATATAGAGAATATTCATCATCGGCATATCTGAGAGATACGCTATTTGCTGCCAATCCTCCAATTTGCTCATATCTTGACCGGCACATTTATTGAGCATCAATGCTAGAACTTCATTGATGAGTGGTCCCATGTACTGGATCTTCCTTTTAATTTCTCCGATTTTTTTCTCTTCGTCGAGACCCCAGGATTTGAAGGTAAAGGTAATATCCTCTTTACCTTCAATGGGAATGGGAAGTTTGCTACCTAGCTCTTTTAATGTGATGGTCTTCATGAACCCTCCAAATAAATATTTTGTGAGAGAAATCTCTATATTTTAATGGACAAAGGTAAACCAATTCACCTCTGCCTCTTCGATCAAAAGTGGGTAACCCACTATTTGTGAGTTACCTATTCAAACTCGGTAGCTTTATCGAGACTGAAGGTCCACTCAATTAGTGCAATATCTCCTGCATTTGTAGTGTCGAGATCAGGTAATTTTCTCTTGGTTATCCAAAGACCTCTGATAGTGTATTTACCTTGCTTGCTACCACTTATAGTCTTATGGATCAATGTCGCTGTCTTTTTGTATGTAGACTTAACGGGATCTTGACCTTCTTTAAACCAAGTGTTGAGTGCCGCTCTCTCTACAGCATGATGTAGAGGTGTTTTGCCAGTAAATTCAGATGGTAATGTTTGACCACCAGATGCCTTCGTTCTATCAGGAAGATCGATAGCTTCAACTTCTGTTTCAATACCTGAAAGATCTGAGAAAAAAAACGTTTGACCACTCGCACCAACACCAGTGATCGTAATCCTGAAACTATTCACTGGCACATGGTCTGTTAATATACTCCCTTGCAATGCCATAACTCCCACTCCTTTCTCTTAAAAAGTATTATCCTAACTCTTCAAAAATTCCGGCTTTTCCTATCGTGATTATCATTCTCTCGACAGTATTTACGATTTTCATCCTTATTTGAGCGTTCAAATCACCATTGGCCGCTGTCAGTGGTGTGTTTATCTCGGAATCAATCTTTATTGAAACAGCTTCTTCAATCGAGTCTCCGTCAAATGCTCCGATATCAAATTGATCGGTGAAGAAATTCAATAGAGTCGTTGCTGCTGTATCTATAGTGTCACTATTGTTGATCGCAAAGATGATGAAATCGAAGTTCTCCTGAAGGATATGTTCGATGTGGCTGAGATACTCTCTCTGATGTTTGAACCTGAAAGCTGAATCGATGCTGATAGTCCTATCACCCCAGATGATGAAGTTACCATCTTTCACCTTGATGACGTTGATACCTTGTGGATTCAGAAGTTCTTCATTCAGTTCCCTCTCACCAGTTGGAACCTTGAGAACTCTGGGCAATGTTACGTCTGTTCCAGCAGCTGCCTTATGGAAGCCTTGAAAGTTCTTAGCAACGAGAGCTTCTCGACCATGAATCATTCCTGCTAGGGAGACTAACTTCAAACCACCTTCACCTTGAGGATCTGTTACCGATCCAAATGATGGGAATGAAACAACTCCGAAATCATTTCGACCAACTATATCGTTGATGAATGCTTCTGCTGTCTCATCTTGCGTAGTCGCTGCTGGGACTTCCACTCGATATTGATAGTTTCTAGCCTCTGCGTATGCAAGCCCTGCCTTAGCAACAGCTGTTGCTGTCACACCTGGGGTAGCAAGCTTAATGAGACCTTTATTCTTGGTGGAAAGTTGATTGAATACACTATCAACAGTGCTCCAAGTATCGATGAAATCCTGATCTCCAACTCCAGCAACTCCATCGTATCCACCAGCTAACTGAGTCGCGGCTTGAACGATATACTCATTACCAACATCAGCTTCAGCAGTCATGTCAGACCCAGATCTAACGGTGATCGCATTTGGAGTATTAGAAATGATTTGAAACTTAATACGTCGATCTGATTTATCAGGAATAAGGAATCCACCAACAAGACCATTCGCAGGATAGGGATCACTGATGATAGTGATGGTATCCGGTGGAGCAAAATCATCTGTTATATTTGTGGAGTGTAGAGTTCCACCCATTAACCATGAGTTTGGTGCAGGTAGTGGTTTTCCAGTAGTGAGTACAGTTGCCGGTAGATCTGGTTGATCGATAGCAGTGTAATCCCACGTCTGATCCACTCCACCAATCATCTGAGTTTCGGTAAAATTAGCCGCTGATTCAGTGAACTCAGTACCAGCGTTCAACAAGTCATTCGCGTCTAATCCAGTGATGTCGATATCATCACCACCACCAGCAACGTAAGAGAATCTACCTGCTGCGTAGGTCATCGCATCAAGGAAGACAATCAAAGCATCACGAGTCAGAGCAGCACTAGCCCCGATCAACACCTCAGTAAGTGGGTCCGTCACAACTGTCTTGAACGTGATAACCTTTGTCCCAGTAACACCATCAACCGGCGAGAAGTCAAAGGTCAAGGTATCATTGTCACTTGGATTTCCATCGAACGTTATATTTCCAGCTGGACGTGTACCACTAGCAGTATTCGTCAGTAGAGAATTACCAGCTACTATTGCCGAACCTGGGTCTTCATCGAATTCCGCTGTAGCATTATTAGCAGGGCTTACTTGAATCTCGGCAATGTTGTTAGTCAGAACCACAGCGGTTAGACCAACTGAGATTCCAGCAAAGTTCGCCGGTCTGGTGTCAACCCCTAAGGTTCCAGTAAACAGATCAGTCAACTGAACCCAGAAATTGGAATCATCATCATTCACTATTGATTCAAAATATCTTGCACTGATCGGATCTGAGCTGAGATTATCATATTTCTTAACAAGGATATCATCCTCGAAGATCTTCATTGCCCATTCTGTAGTTGGGTTCTCAATTCCATCCTCAAACAGGACACTGAGTTGTTTGCCTTCATTTGCAAGAACAACAGCAAATGTAATATCACCACCACCAGAAGCTGTAACGAGGTCAGATATGAGTGAATCTGATGGGATGGTAATCACTCCAGCAGTTGTATTCGATAGAATCTTGAACGCTTGACCTGGGAGTTCAGCTAGGATGAGAGTCCCATCTTTCCACTCATCAAGAGTTACTGTTTTACCAGTAGATAGAGTGGTATTACTTATTCCAGTCCATTGACCGACAACAGTTTGTTTCTTCCCTGCCCAACGACCAGCATTATCAGCATTGGCTGTTATCACATCTTGTCTTAGTGGGGTTCTTCTACTTTTTATCGTTAATGATGAGGTTAACTCAGTCCCATCGGTCACCCGACTACCAAACATTTCACCAGCACCAACACCAAGTTCAAAAAAATCGAAGATAGCATCAGGAGCTAATGATTCTGGGATAAAGGAACCGATTTTGTTTCGAGCAGCAGCTGTTGTTGTCATCGAAATCAGCTCACCGATTCTACCTTTCTGAAAGACACCAGAATACCCTGTAACACCAAGCGTTGCAGGGTCGATTTGCTTATCAGCTTCTTCTTCTATGATCACTACGCCAGCACCGAGAGTAGGACCAAACCTACGTTGCGCCATAACAGACACCTCCCATTAAAGAGTTTTTAAAAAACTTTTCACGGAGTTGTGATGTCTATATTCACTCGTTGTACTAAGGGAACATTAACGGCTGATAATTCGTACAAGACGATTCCTCGGATGTCGAAAGTCCCGGTGGCTTTCCTAAGATTTCCCGAGGCCCCTTTTGCTTCATATTCGATTCGCTTGATGACATTCATCCCGTAAGCCTCATCGAATGCAAAACTGAAGAGTTGCTTGTTCGACTGGAAGAACTTTTCTATCTCTTCCATCAGCCTTTTTTGATCCCTATTCGAGTCAGTGAATACAGCGTATCCAATTCTCAGATCAATCTGTGCTGGCGGCAAAACTTGTACCGCAGTCATGTTTGTGAAGTCCCTAATCACCGCTCCACCAGCTCCTGATTCACTGGTAGCACTGTCAACTCGGAAACCATCACGCCTTACAATTTCTTCAACTGTCTCAAGAGCTACTAATGGAACTTTTGCAATTTCAAAATAATCTTCATCTGTGTAGTCAGCTATCTCTGGTACATATTGTATTTTTAATTTGACAATTTTACCAGCATCGATGGGTACAGTAGTGGTTACTGTGCCTGGAGCATTAGTTTGCCCATCCTGATTTAAAGCGCCAGGTGTGTATGTGTCAACGATATTATTTTTTTCAAGAGGATCATCTGTCTTATTATAGATCCTCAGAACATCGATGATGTTGTATCCATCATTCTGTAATCCATACTCTACACCTGACAAATCAAAACTACTTGTGGTCGTGATCACTGAAGCCACAGCATCGGTACATGGCCTAACGTCATCGAAAAGTTTGATCAGTAGGCTCTTAAAAAGGTCTTCATAGACTTCGAATTCAAAAAGACCCAGCATGTTTATGGATTCAAGCTTCGGAGTGATCGTAATGTCTGTAGTCAGCATGTTAGTGAGGACCGAAAGGGCATTATTGTCGAAAGGAAATGTCGAAATGTTCGTCTGAATTTCCAGTTCGGTGTTCCAATCTGTAGCGCCAGCTGTGATCCATGCAGCACCATCAAACCAAATCTCTCGCAAACCGTTGTCAAAACGATATCGCAATGTGGTTTCAACGGGTTCATTCCTCACAGCCTCAAAGAATGTCCACTGTTTTATGCCATTGGGTATCATAAATGTGCTGCGAACCGTTAGGTCAGTGTCTAGTGGGAATGGATTTGCATCCTCAAAACCACCATTGAGTTGGACATGACCTGGTGCCGCCTCAGTGTTTAAGCGGATCTTGGTGGGATCAGACAATATAATATCCGGCCTCTGCTTGTTCTCGAAGCAAAATACCTTAATTAGTCGTTTCAAATCACTCATAACGCACCCATCTTTCTATAGGCTCGCTTCACAGCATCTTTCCAATTCTTCTGAATCTTTGCTCTAGTGAACTTACTATTGAAAACTGGTGTGATGAACGGCCTTGGAGGTATCCTCAAATCACTAGATTTGCCTCTGCTTGACGTTACTCCTGGTGGGTTTTCAGGGATTCCAGCCCTCCGCATCTTCAAAAACAATAATCGTCTCATCGGACCAGTCAGTTTTACTGTGAAACCTTCCTCAAGACCCTTCACAACCGTTGATATTTTCATCCCATGTGATGATTTTTGGTCTCTCAAAAACCCAACGGTACCAGTGAAGCTACTTTGAAGTTCTACTTCGATTGCTTTAGCCATATCACCAGAATCGACAAGAGGAACATTGGTGTCTTTTAGAGCGAGAGTCAGTGGTGAGTTTGCTTTCTTCCCAAATCCTCGGCTCAAAATACGTCTTATAATCGAATCCTGAACGAGAATGAGATTATCAGCAGTCGCCTTTCGTACCTCAACTTCGAGGATTTTGAAGTGACGCGGAGATAGGAATTTCTCGAACTTCTTGGTGTTTTTGAATGTGATTGTAAAGCTCATGGGTTTCTGTCCTCGAAAAAGACAGCTAGGAGTGTGAAACCCCCTTGGTCGGTGTATTGAGCAGCAGGTCTTTTGCCCACGACATAATAATCTGTGTCCAATTGAGCGAGTTTGATGATCCGATCACCCTTAGCAACATCATTAATTGTAAGAGATTTGGCAGCGAGGTCCACAATCCTCAATAAAACATATCCATCTGAGTTAGGAATCGTTCCTCCGATACCCTCACCCATCTGACCCTCCAGATCTGAACCATCGAGGGAACCTTTGACGAAAACTTTTCTATATACAATCTGAGCATTGATATTGAATGATGGTCGTCGTCTGATAATATTGAGAGTCTCTCTTAAGATAGGATCATATTGAGTCTCGGTCGTATCGATCCGGTCAATTGTGATCAAAACTGGATTTAAGAGATTGGGAACAACCATTTTAAATCACCACATCGGTAAATCTGTCTCGTTTATGATCCTCGGTTCTCGGGAGATCCATGATGGTTCCACCAATTCCAACTGGACCTCTGAACATTGTTAGGATCCTATCAACCGCAATGTCCCCTGAGATCGCACCACTAGCTCCTCCACGCACGTCATCCGGTTGGAAGTATTCGGTCTCATGGAGATCGACCTTCTCTCTCTTCTTAGCTCCTACGCCTGCTAGAGCACTCCCTGCACCCAGAGGCACCTTCAGATAATTCACTGTGAGCATTAAACACGCATCTTTGATGAGTAGAGGGGTTGAGCCATCCTCCTCGACATAACCAAACGTCCCATCAAATTCGTTGTAAGCAGCTCGGATGAACGCTTGTCCAAAGGTCTCACTAAACACAGTTCTCACGCCTGTCTTGATTTTGATTCTGGGATTTCGCCTGTTATCAACACCGGAGAAAATCTCGTAATCCAATAGGTCAGAATTGGTAGTCTCATCATTCAGTCTGATTGCCGTGATCGTGATAATAGGAACCCTGAAAAGCATGACATTCGAGTTCTTACCTTCTAATCGAATTGTCTTGGCTCTGGGCTCAAACCATTGTCTGGTCTGTAGATCGATGAATTCCAGGGCTCTTGCAGCAGCATCCTCACCCCTTTTCTTAGGGATCGCATCAGAATGTAGAAATTGAGCAGCACCATCAACGATGAAGTTCTCTGCACCTGTTTTGGATATACGAACCTGATTACCACCTATGACATCTATAATCTCATCTGAATATCCAGCCTGACAAACAGCATCTGTGATAATTGGTGTATCTCCAGTGAAATCATAAATATCCCCACCAGCATCAACTGTTTTATTCGATAGAACGGCATCCGTTATGGTGATGAGGGGATCATTTGATACCGCTAGTCCACACAGCAATTCGTCGTAGGTGCAATACATCGTGCTTTCCTCTTAGTTATGCGTAATCGCAGAACTCTCTAATCCAGATTTAAAATCTACTTCTATGGTGCTACCATCATAAAACCTGAAATATTTTTCGTTATCACTTGCAATGATCAGGAATTCTCTTTCAGGAATCCTACTCACATCTGGTCTCGACCACATTTTAGTTCCTGAGTTAGTCGCACCATAGCCAATATCTGATGTTCCAATATAGTCAATGTCATGCATCAGACCAGAAGCATATACGAAGTCAAACATAGCCTGACCATTGGTGTTGGCATCTGGTATGACTGAAACTGCTGCAAGGAATATATCGTAACTTCGTGCTTTCTCTGCTCGACTAGACCAAAGACTTCTCGACTCATAATTTCCCGATGAATCTATTGCATGTGATTCGAGGAGGTAAATATCATCGGAATGTAAATGTGTAACAATATTGTCTGGGTTGTATATACTGTTTGGGTATGAGGGATCGTTAACTGTACCGAGAATATGATCTGGGTTCCAAGCATTTGCTATTACACCCATGCCACATGAATGCACAAATCCTACTTTCTCAACACATACCTCTCTTCCATTGGTAGATTCGTCACCGTAGTCATAGCCCATCTCATCAATGAATATCATATCAAGATTAAGGACTTTCCACTGAGCTACTTTATATTTAAACAACTCGGTTGATTGGAATAAACTCACATACCCACAGAGTTTTATATCTGGGTTAATCTCTTTAACCCTTAGAAGGATCGTCTTGGTATTGGAATAATCTGGATGTGTTGCATCTTGAATACCATCACCGATAACGATACACCCATATCGTGCTAGATCTTGACTCACTTTCTCATTGTTCCACCCATGGATACCGCTGTTGAATGAGTTGAGATATCCATAATATATCAAGAGGTCATTTGGTCTCTTCATATTCTTCTCCATTTTATAAGTGTTGCTTTATATTCCGCTTGAGCGATGGCCGCATTCTCAATGAAGTTGATAAGTTCTCTAATCAGGTTGATAGCGGAAGTTAAATCATCCTTAGTCATTGTAGCACCAAACACCACTGTCTGTGGTGAGATACCTGCAACTGCTGCACTGATCTCTGAAGCCACATAAAGATTATCAGCTCGTCTTGCCATATTATATTGTTCTAAAAGATCCTGACAAAAAACTATTCCCCGATCTGCAAAATCTTCTGTATCTGAAGATAGAGCTGCCCCCAATACAGCATCACCGTGGGTCACGTTTTGAATAGTGACTTGGTAATCAGCTTGCGTCACAGCGATATTTTCCCAGAAATTATCCAATTGCTCGACCAATGCCAATATACTTATGACTTCTGCCTTTGTTAGTTTTGCTGTAACAGCAACAGGATCTGTTCCAGTTCCAGCGGCATCTGTATTTACTGATCCCTTCCAATATAGATTATAAAGATCCTTACCTTCATTCCTCATAGTACAAAACTTGGTCATGAGTTCTTTGATATCTGCTTCTAATACTGATGTGATAACTTCCATCTTAATTCACCCCCACAATAACAATTCAAGGACACCATCATCCAGAAGCGATTCGTGTGTTATTTTCGTAAATCCTCCTCGAACACCGAGAACAGGAAGTTTGTCCTGTTTTTCAAGGACGATAAAATCACTTATATTATCTTCACCGAATGACATCTTGATATCTGTTAGACCAACGTTTTTTATTAAAGCGTATGAGATCTTCAAAGGGATAGTGAATTCCCTTCTGAATTTCCTCACTATGATTCGTTTAGTTTTTACTTCCCCTGATGGTAATGTCATCTATCTCTCCTAGAAATCTCTCTCGAATCCAAATGCGATAGCTCTGAACTGCACCATTCCAGATGTCAGATCATCCATAATGGAAATTTCAAGAAAGTCATCAGTAGCAAATGTACCTTGCTTAAAAAGCTGGAATGGTGCAGCGAAGGTCAAAGTTGCTCTAAAATAATCTGTACCGGAAACATCAAAAACATCAAAGTCACTTGGACCTCGTGAAAATATCGATCCAAAATCTTCTGTAGTGTGAATTGATGGGAATTCTACTTGGCTGTCCCTGGAACGAATTGTTAAAACCACACCGTTTGTTATGCTTGTGTTCTTTGAGAGAAAATTGGTGAACTGGATTCCATTTCCAAGCGCCTCAAACCGCAATGTATTAAAGAATCTTTCTTGTGTCGCCGATGCTTCGACTCTAAATGTCACTGGAGTTCCTAACGAGCCATTGACTCGCATATCTTCGCTACCACCATCAGCGAAGAATTCGATAATTCGACCTGTTACATCGCCTTCTCCAGCGGTAACCGATCCAGATATACCAAGGACACCTAAAGTTGGATTCGCAGGGTCACGAGCTAGTGAGGTGTTTTTCTGCCGCTGGACAATCGAATCAAAGGCCCGAGTTACTACAGTTGTTCCGGTAGACGTTGCATCGAAATCATTAATATTTGGCCGTTGCCCTGACGGACCTGGAAACCTCGAAGTGATGTACACCGTGACAGCATCTAAATCCAAACGCCTTGCGAAATAATTCATAGCGAAGTTAGCATCACCATTCAACTCTAAAACATGGCGATTACCTAAGTCAGTTTCATCATCACCAACTAGGACAGTAGTTGTTACACTAATGGCTGGGAACTTTACAGGATCATCACCAGCCAGAATTGTAGTTGTTATGGTGTCTCCAGCAGCTCCGACTCCTAGACTATCTTCCCTAGTACCAATGAATAGCCAGGTGTCTGCTATAGGGTCCGATCCTCTCAAAGAATTAACGGTGACATCTGCTTTAGATCTTAACTTTCTCTCACCACCCTCTAAAATAACATCAGCTTCATGAATACCATCACCACCAGTTATAG
>SDBT01000508.1_pt1 | contig 61875 bp, 93 predicted proteins | sample 2277101 | NCBI WGS metagenome assembly SDBT01 (sample SAMN10404973, study PRJNA504765) | marine sediment metagenome | isolation source: marine sediment core GS10_PC15, 103 cmbsf | place: Arctic Ocean: Southern Knipovich Ridge | collected 2010 | reverse complement strand
ATCTCCCAAACGACTTCCTCGTATAGTTTCTTGAGTGAACAATGAGTCCCATCAAACTCCCAATCCTCATCAATATTCATTACTTCGCCACGAAACCTGTCCAAAAAAGGTATTCTGCTCATTGTCTTATTCTCCTGCTAAATACTCTATAAATATCGTTCCGATTACCACAACAACAATAAGGGGCCATATTAAAATCAATACCACTGCCTGAGCATTTCCTTTCTGATGAACCTCGCTTGCTATAAAGCAAAGTACATAAGCTCCTACGATTAAATACACAACCCCACTAAGCACGCTTATCATTATTGCTAACATCATGTGTTACTCCTTTCATCTTTATCACTAATTCAATTAAAATGATTACTCCGGACCGAAAAACATAACGTTAGCGCACTCTGCGGGATAAACATGAAACGATGACAGGTTAGCTTTATGTACAGAGCCAGCACTGAAACAAACACAGGTCGTAATGCATTTGCTACGGAGCAAAGGGCAATAAGGACGCCCCCAATCTTTCCGTGACTGTTCTAAAACAGCATCTGCTTCACTTTGTGTACTATAACGTTCCACTTTCTTCTCCCTTCGTCTTTATCACTAAGGTTAACTTCTCACACCATATTTTCCATTGCTTATCAAGGTATGCAGTAACAACTTTATCATATCTTTCAATCTCAGCTTCACTGTTAGGCGCGCATCCCCCCTCCTTGGTAAAGAAGCACTCATAAATCAATTCGTAACAACCACACTGTGTATCCCCATCGTTCAATACATCAATCAATTCATCCCGTAAATATTTGTCAAGTAGTTTGTATTGCTCAGGTGTCAGTATCGCTGCATCTTCAGCATACGGATAGTCTGCACGTTGGAGTTTATGCTGTAATGCAGTAATTAGCTCCATACGCTCAATGTTATCTTCTGTTAACTTATTACGGTCATCGCCTGTAGGTGTTGCGAGAATTACCAAGTTAATTATATGTTCACTCTCTTCTAACAAATTGACAACCCTAACAAGTAATGATCTATCCATTTCTATTGACTGTATCTGTTGTCTCCTTGTGTTCATGTCATGCTCCTTCCTTGTTTTAGCCCGTCATAGTACCCTTGAAGATAGAGCCTTTTCTTCCTCATGAGCATATGAAATATAACTCCCTGATTGAGTTTCGTTAACCTCATCAGCAACACTATCTGGCACACCAAATATTTCTTTGTCATACGAACACTCCTTTCCGCCAACCGCATATACATGCGTAGACTTTAATGACTTCACCATCAGGTAACTTTGCTTGGTCAGCCTTGATACGTCTACCACAACGTTTGCATTTTATCGTGTTCATATTATGTTTCTTTTACGTGCCTGTGCCAATACCTGGTCAGCGAGCATATCAGCTGCTACCTCATCACCATCGTCTAAGACGATTATCTCCTCTTCCGTTAATGCAACAGTGAAGCTGTCCTGCGCTTCCTCAAGTGCAGCCGCCAACATTTTACTCTGCCCGATAATCTGTTCTCTGCAATTACTAATCGTCTTCTTGAGCTCACCGTTCTTCTCGAGCTGGTCATTGTACAGTCTCTCGTACATGTTCTGCTTCTTTTGCCTCTTACGCATCCTGTGCTCCTTTCCTATTTGGTTTCATCTTTAACTGGTTTCTTGAGTGTATTATATAAAGCTACACTGTATGTAGCACTCCGAAATGTAAGATAACCATTATCCACTTTGCTCTTCTCAGTTTTAAAGGCAAACAGAATCCATAACCCTACAACAATGACAACCCCGAAAATAACCCCATGTAGAAATCCTCTTTGATAATTATCCACCGTTTCTGCCCTTTAGATTAAATTGTATTCGACATCAAGTGTTTCTCTTAACTCCTCCGCACGACCTTTATCCAAAGTATATTTTACCATCAAAGTTTCAATACTGTACTTCAAATGCTCTTCTATCAGTCGCTCTGCAATGATACTATCAACAATCCTACCTAGTCTCATGTCCTCTTGTTCTTCTTCTGTTAACTGCATATCACTTGGTGACATCCTGTGTGTCCTCCCAATGAATGATGTTCGGATCAACTCTTCTACCCGCTGCTAAGCAATGAGCATACCAACGGTAATACAACTTCTCAGCATCTATTGTTAGATCACCTCTTATGTTATCAACCTTACCTTTATAGTAACCGACATCTCGCATGACGTATTGCCGTTCGCACACCTCCCGTAGACGGATGACGTGGCTCAGTTCTACTGCTTCGTCTCGGAGTGTTTTTTCATATGTCCTGCCTGCTCTGTACCCCCAGATGTAGAAGGCAATCATCAATCCGAGAACAACACCATAGGTAAGGAAGTCCTTAAGCTTTTCCATCGGGTGCCTCTGGTTTCTTTAACCTACCATAAGATGCACCGCAGTTAGTGCAGCACATGAAGCCGTTCTCATCTTCTTTTATTTTTGCTGCAGGTTGTCCATCATCAATGCATACGGTACAATACACTGGCATCTCAGTACATGCAGGACCGTACTCATCATAGACTGCTGTGGCTGCGGCGGACGTCTCTTTTTCAGGTTCAACTGGACCGTCATCTGGATCATATTCAGGGTGTCCACCGTGAGGTGTTACCTGCTTTTGTTGTTGGACAGTACCCAAGAAGTAGGCGTCTGAGATGCCGCGGATGACATATGTGTCGATGAAGCGGATAGAGTATTGCATCGGCTTTGGGCCTATATGGTCAGCAATGATTTCCGCCTCATAGCCATCAAGCTTAACCCACCGTAAAAACGTTCTTGCACCTAATCTCTCTCTTAGTACGCCAGGTAGAATATGTCCACCTGCAGTAACGTCAAATATAATGACGTCTCCGGTTTTATACTCGCTCATTTTACGTTCTCTTTTAGTTTAACTCAATTAATAAAGTTCATCACCCCAACGTCGTTTGGGTCCCTACAGGGAACCTATATATCCGTAACGATACGTATACATACATATACACCATACAACACATACTATCCCCGTTAACACCATATACCTCTGTTCAATTTAAGTGTGTTCCAATACTACTCATATCTAATTTTTATATATATATAATTATATATACATATCTATGGTATCTATAGGGTAAGTACAGTGTCTAGGCCAAACCCAAAAGTCTCTTGGGTGAGCTTCTTGGGTGAGTCGCTACTTGGATGCTGACGTGCTAGCTTCCATAACCTTTGCAAGGGCCGTTATAATCGCAATTGCATCCCCTGGGTTATTACGTATCAACTCTATTGCAAAACGAGTCATACCACTTGCTTTGTACCATACTGCTTTCTCGACAGCTTCCTCAACAGCTTTAACGCTCTGCTCTTCCATCTTTTATATCTCCTTAAAATTAAGCTTTACATACCTTTGCGCTATTTACACTACCTTCATAGCATACTCATAACGTCTGACAAGAAGGTCATCCAAACGTGGAATTTTCACCCACCAGCATCTTATCCCAGTACGCCGACGAAACGGTATATGCCAACGTCGTGCTGGTTGAACTACTATACCTTTGTGCCTCGAATGTTTGAGAGAGATTGATACAACTGTACCCTCTTGAATACCTTTACTACCTACTGTCTTGGTCTGCATTTGATTTCTCCTTATCATAAAAGCTCATTTTCCGCCCGTGCTGGTTGAATTACTATACCTTTGTCCACCGCTGCGCCTCTAAGGCAATTATGGCCTCTAACAGTCAGTGAATACTTTGGCTGCAGTAGTTTTGTATCCTTTTTGATAAACTTATCTCGTAAAAGTTGTTGCATGTGTGTGTAAGTGGTTGTGCGGCTTATACTACACCGATCAGCAAGTTCCCGAATTGTTGGTGATGTTTCATGTATAAACTCATACGCGTGTATTGCCGCTAATACCCGTCGTCTTTTTGGGGTTATATTGTATATCATTGCTTCTCCTTTCCTGCCGCAAGCATAGCGGCTATTGTGTAATGGCGGGGCTGGGCATGAGCCACAATGCCTGCAAACATAGAACTGGTTTGTTTTTTATCACCCGCAACAACAAGTCTTATTATGTTTAGATATATGTCTCGGCCATACTCCTGTATCGCCACATCTCTCAACTTCATCGCCACATTCCAGTCCGTAGTGTTGATGCGGTCGGGGACGGTGCAATGCTTCGGCGTAGTTTCGTGATTCCTAAAATCATAACACTTACGACATATCGCGCCGTTCGTGCTTCCGAACCAGGCATGCTTCCACGGCTTCGGTACAAACCTCTTTGCCACTTTAAGATTAAGCTCATCGACGGTCAGGGACAGGAGGGTTTCGGCGTTATTAGGCATCGGGGGCCTCATCTTCTTTAACCACAATTGAATGCTGCTCTGCAGTCACGCCAGAGTACATATCTCTTTCTTTTGGGTTCATTGATAGATATATCTCCATCAACTTCCCATTGCTAATAGTTCTGAAGAGTCCCCAATCTTTCACTTCAATAACAAAGAGATCATCGTCGAAAACACACCCACAATCTAATCCAAGATTACGCTTTACCCACTCCCAACGCTTTTCTGGATCAGTAGGTTTTTCGCTCGCCCAATGTTCACCAGCGAGATTACCTGCATCTTTTTTTGTGAGACGCTGTAAGTTTTCTATAAGTACAGCGCGCGCGTCAACTGTATTTGCGGACGAGTCTATGTCTGCGTCCACAGCACGTACTGTCTCTTCTCCGCAAGCAAAAATACGTAATATCGCCGCGACTGTACGATTCTCTTCCCGCGCTCTCTCTTTAAGTTTGTCGCGTGTAGCTTCATCCACATAAATCAATACCATAACATTAACTCCTTCTACAAACCATATTGTCTGATCGTTCAAGAATTTTAGATGCCTGTATAGCTCTCCACATAATACTTTCTATTTCGATTGTGTCATCTAATATGATATCAGGAACGCCCTCTTCTACAGCCTTCAAAACTTGAGCATGTATATCTTTTCTGACTTTACTATAAGGAGGCAGTTGATTGCCCCAAGTGTTAAGGTCTCTGATAAGTATTTTATGAAGCATCAATTAACTCCTTCCACTAACTAAACTTGCATAATAAACCGCCTTCTGTATTAAATGGTCCTTGTTACGTCGTTCTACAGCTGAGAGAACGGCCTGCGCTGCTATAACTGCAAAATAGCGATCACGTGCCATTTCTTGGTTAAACCTAAAATAACGAGGACCCCAGTAGTGCCGTACAACAGATAGACGATCACGCACGTAAGGTATACCAGCCATGACTGCGTCTTTTTCACCGCCACCGTGAAGGTACTCTTCGCACCAAGTATAGAAAGTACACTCCCAGAAACAAATTTCCATCACGAGCGCAACGGCATCATCTAAGTAGGAGGCGTCTAGTTGAGCCTCTTCTACATTACCATCATGAGCCGCGCGTGTGGGAGTGATCACAGGCATTACCTCGTGCGAGATTACTGTACCCTCCGGGGACTGTGCAACCGGTGCCTCATCGGTGATAAAGCCAAATGCTTCGGCATCTCTACCAAGGTCCTCGTCGAAATTTAGGTCTATGTTCATTATCACCTCTTGAAAATGGGTAGGGCTGTTGGTCAGCAACACTGTGGGCTTCTCGACGGCCTAATCCTGTTGTCATTTCAACAATCTTGGTGTCAGGCTACCACGCCACCTACCCGTGTCGTCTCTCGCTACGTTACTATCTCAGCTCTCTCTTCCATTGACGCGATTTCATCGCAGAAGCTCATGAGTTTGCAGATAGGATTGTGATACCATGCATTTGCGAGAGATTGGCCGTAACGTTTAGCTTTGCTTTCTTCTTTGCTCATGCCCTCGCAAGCTAATTTGTCACCTCTCAGATGATACTCTGCGTTCTTTTTCGCCCAGTCATTTGGACCGTAGAACTCATGCATGCCGTAAACGCCCATGTGATACCGTATTAGCATTGATTCGATCGGTTCCAGTTTGATGAAGTCTTTCGCACGCTTGATCGATAACAGTGCATGTCCCTCGGGTTGTGCTTTGTTCCACCTGTACGGTTTCGCGTCGCCGAGATACGCACCTACTTTGCAGATATCGTGCAGTAATGCGGCGATGATGAGGTTCTCGCTTTTTATTGGGAGAGGACGCTGCCCTGGCCCCATAACTGTATCCAGTTTGAGACTTTCTGAGTGTGCAGTTAGTAACTCCCACACCCGTAATGAGTGCTTTGCGAGCCCACCTGGATAGCAACCGTGATATTTTGTTGATGCCGGAGAAGTAAAGAAACCTGCTTCTTGCAGCCAGGCAACCATTTTGTTCATGTTCTCTCGTCCTGTACTCTCTAACATCGTCGTAATCTGTTCTATCACGTCCATACTACTGTACCTTTCTTAATTGAATTAGTAAAGTTTATTTGTGTTCGACAAGCAATGTCAGGTTTCCATGCCACCTATCCCTGGTGCTTTTTCATCTGTTGTTTCCACCTTTGCTTCTGTTGCTTCTGTTGCTTCTGCTTCTGCTTCTATTTTTTCTATCAGTTGCATTGCTTCTGCTGTCCTCTTTTGTAATTGTTTTGCCGGGTCCGTTTCTTCATCAGCTAGAATCAAAGTATGTATTCCACCTTGCATTACAATTTTGCCTTTTGCCATTCCTGATATAACTGCTCCGAGTACATTTGTGTCACCTTGAAGAGGCGATGATGGCACGAAGTTCACTTCAGTAAGCAGTTTACCAAGAGGACTATTCATCGAGACTGCACAAGCCTCTGCTTTTTCGAATTTTTTGTCACGTAATACATATGCCTGTCCTACGTTTTTTCCTAAATAGGCTCCGTGTTGTATATGGCAATCTGGACACATAATGCCCCAGGCTCCTGAAGGTGTTTTACCATCTACAAAGCGTGTGGTTATATCTGTGTGGCACAATTGACAGTGTGTTGGGTGAGGCCCTTGCCAGTATTTCTTGTTGATTGCTTTGCGCTCCCCAGTTCCTTTTGCTATTGTACCCAGAAGGTCTTCGAGCAGGTCAAGCGCCTTATGCACGACAGCTGGACGTTGTAAGTGCTCCGATGTTGTTTTTAGAGCTTGTAGTTCTGCTGGCAGTTCTCGTACATTGGCACATTTGTCGCTGTACTTTTCAGGATATCTTGTACGGAGCTTGGCAATATTCATCTCCATTACCTCTTCGAAAGATGAATGCATCGCATCAAGTCCTAAAGCGATGAACCAAAGTAAGTCCCCGTATTCCTCCTTTAACTTTGAGAAGGGAAGTTCTCTGCCGTAAAAGAGATGGTCTTTTATCTGTTTTACTAACTCGCCTGCTTCGTCAGCGCAGCCGAGAGCGCTATGGAGTGCGCGTGAAAGCCCTTCTGGGAAATTCTCCGAAAGAGGCATTCTTGATGTTTCCGTTCTCAAAGCCAATATAGTATATTCTTTACAGTTCATGTTTTTTCCTTTACTACAGTAATGATTTCGTTCATGTTTTGTGCAATTGCATCAACAAGACTTGTGTATTCTGATGTCATCGGGTCAAACTTCATTTTGTCTAATTTGCTATAAATTACCTCCCAAGGTATACCATACTGAAACATCAAACTTAATAGCACCGCGAGAGTACGTGCAAAACCTCCAATCATACTTCCTTTCTTAGCCACTGTAAGAAAAATCTCACTAGGTCCTCCTCCGTCTTCAGTAGCGTAAAAGTTAATGTTCATATAGAGCTTAAACCCACACGCATCGTGTATGGTACGTGTGACACCTGCTCTAGTTTCTTTTGTACGTTCTCGTGGTGGTTCTTTTAACATTGATGCGCCTTTTTACCAGCAGAAGTATCCTCTTATCGTTTTATGTCTCATTGGATTTATATGCTCCTTTCTTTTCCATTTCTGCTGCCTCGGCGAGACTCTCATAAGGAAACGCGACGTAATCTTTCTCTTTGAGATAACGTATGTACGTATCCGGCATAGGTAAGCATCCTGCTCTAGCAATCAGTACTGCGGTTTCGAAACCCTTTTCTGCCCAGGGTTTTAACGTCTCACCTGTATCAGCAATGTCATCAATAATTATCGGACTGCTTTGTGTAGCAGCATTTTCTGGTTGCAATACAAATGGGTTTGGCCTCGGAGTTGCTACAAGCTCACACCCCCAATAGCTCATTAATGACGCTAGCAGTTTACCACCACGTGGTATGCCCCAAATTGGTTTGCCTGTTAACTTTACAATACAAGCTAATGAACGTGCATCATTCATTAGTTCTGCCCATGTGAGTACAATCATACAAGTTCTCCTTTAATCAATTACTCTATTATAATATATTCACCCAAAAACCACAAGAAGAAAATTTAAGGGTTATTCAATATGCAGGCTGTTTGCTGTCATCCACCAAATCAATTCTCCTTTGGGATTCCTGATTCGTCCTATGATAGCTTTGAGGTTCTCTCCATTTGGAGCTATTTCTAGTGTAAGCAATGTCCTCACACAGTCTGCTACATAAAGGGTTGCGGCTTGTAAAGTACGGAATTCCTCGGCAAGTTCTTTTTGGAACTTTGCTTCCCATTCTATCGTTACTGTAAACATTTTAGGTAAGGGTAAGGGTAAAGGCCAAGATACTTCGTGCAGATGAAACTCAGCGACACCTGCTGCGTCGGCACTCTTGTAACAGAAAGCCCAGGTGTCAAATCTGCTATTCATTATATTACGTGCTTCTTGTTCATTGTCCGCTTCGATGACATGATAACCGTTTCTATGGAGTACATCAGCCCCGCAAGCGAAAGTGAAATAGTACTTTTGTTTTTGCTCTTTCATGTCCTTTCTCCTTTATCTTGTGCTACACCAGGAACATTGAACGGTACAAGGTTTATACATATCCCGTTACGAAAACATGTACCGCATTTAGGTCTGTCGATAGGAGCTGCTGCAAGAATAGTAGATGTCAGTACATTAAAGAGAGCTTTACAATTTGGACATCTCGCTTTAGTTTTAGGTTGAGGATGTATACAATCACGCATCAACGCTATATAAAATATATGTACATCTTTACCTGTTTCCTCTGCTTGTTTTAGAGCTTTCTTCCAACATATCCCACATGATGAGTTAATGAACGTTTCTTTTTCACTCATCCGTCATATCCTTTAACCATCCTTCGAATGCTTCCTCATTAAAATCGTTTATCATCTTTACCAGTTGGTCATGTGATTTCTCAATTGGACTAAGCATAATAGCAAAGTCACCTTCTTTGTGCGAAATGTATTGAGCAACCAAACCTCTGTGCAGTGCCTCGCATGTTATGTGGAGATTTAGCTCGGCTAACTTCTCCATCATAGGTTTGCATTCGTCAGGTATCACAATCCGTAAAATTTTGGTGTGTCCGTGAGGTTTTATGTACTGTGTTACGGGGATTTCCATTATGGTACTATGCCTCCCGCAACTACAGCACCTACAACACCTGCAGCTTTCAACATATTCTGCATCATGGCTTGGTCACGTTCCATGGCCATTCTATCGGCAGCAACTTTGTAACTTTCAATCTTAATATGGATCGTACTGATACCATTTGGATCTGTCACTTCGTGATATACAAGTGACCCGATAGAGGTCTCGGTGTTTGTAGCTTTACTTATGAGCTTGCCTGTAAGCAGATCAATTGTCAAATCTCTCTCAGTTGGTGCAGTGCATCCAACGAACAGCAGTACGAGAAGAAGAATACCTCCAGCCCAGCCTATATTTTTGCTTGCGGTGACAGCGGCGAGTTCACCTATCGCTTTGCGTTTCTTCTTCATTTCTTCCGTGAAATAGGTGCCCGTATCACCTTGGAACATTGTGGTACCACTAGGAGAGAAGCGCCATAGCCTCAGCATCTCTTCATAGTTCATTCCGTCAATCTGTTTTTTTACATCATCCGTCATTGTTAACTTTTACCTTTCTTTTTGATAGTGTTAACACTTGTGCGTAGAGAACTTTAATCTTATCTATGTAATAATCATTAACAATAGCACCTACTGTTACATCATTACAGAAGAATGGGCAGATATCGTTCCCGCAATACTTATCAGCTAAAGTAGTGTCATCATAGTTTACTAATGGCTCATCGCAACACAAGCACTTATCGCGTTGAGTTATCATATTTGTACTCCTTTTGTAATTAGAGTAATTTCACTATTGCTTTTTGCACACCTTCTTTACGCATGCCTGCTCTGAAACAACGTTTACAGGCTACTGGATAGCCATGTGTATAAACAGCTTCAGGATCATCAGGATCTTGGAAATAACAACCGCAGTTTATGCACATTGTTCCATCCACCAGGTCTTCTGCAATCTCACCCACTTACATGTTCCCTTCTTTTAAGTTTGAGTGTTTGGGGTACGTATTGCTAGTACTCCTTTCAAATCTGTTGCATTTTATGAACAAGGGGTCGGTTCAGGACTGGTGCTCACCGAATGGGTAGTCAACGTCTACACACCCCTTGTTCCGGAGGGGAGAAAACTCTTTATACTTGTCCCAGTACGCTCATTACTTTGCCTTCCGCATACTTCTGCGCTCCTTTCTGGTAATAAATTAAAATACGGTGCTGTAGTTCATAACCCGTGGCAGGACATGAACAGATTAGCATTTCACCTTGACTTAACTATGTTAACACAATTAACATTACAGCACCGTGTACAAGATTATGTTACGGACCTTGTGCGGGCAAACATTTCTTTGCGTAGCTGCCATCCTTTAAAGTCGACATATGTTTACCGTTCTCGTCATAGGTAAGGCCGTTACTGCGTGCTTCTCTAAGCAACCAATCGAACGCTTTCCACCAAAACCACTCACCTTTTTTAGGTACATAACCTACACGCGGAGTCCAATGAGCCTGCGGTTTCGATGTATACACTTTGAAGCCGTCACGTGTTGGATATTTAGGCTTCACAGCTGTTGGATTCGTTGCACGTAGAGCAGTCCCTTTATACTGCTGCAAAGTCCAACTACACTTGCACCAACCGTGTCCACCTTCATTGTAGTACACGGCACCTGCTACTACTTTACGCAGCGAATAAGAGGCCCTTTGCTCTAAAAAAGACCAAAAGTAGTCTCCATTTGCTGGTGCATACGCAGGGTCTGGTTGTGTATCAGCTGCGGGCTGCGTCGAGTAGAACAACTTCCCGACCGGTATCTCAACACGTACTGGGATGTCTTGTTCGCTAGGAACAAATTCACCCAGACACTCTTTCGCGTACGAAGAGGAGTTATTATGCTCCCTGTGCTCGCTCAGCTGACGTACCCAGTTAGACCGCAAATCGGTGTTAACCTTACTCGCGAAAGGGCTGGGTTGCGTCGACCTCTAACTCGTGTACATCGCTGATTGCGTCGTCACCTTCAACCTTGCCCGCTTCGAGAACGGCCTGTATCTTAGCGTTGGACACATTATAAGCCGGAAGGGCGCTGTTTGTGTAGATAACCCTTTTTCTGGAGCGTAAGACCAAACCAGATTTTGCGTCGAGAACGTGCTCGTTTTCGGTTACGGCCACTGCGAAAAGCTGTTCTGTTGGTATAGTTGTACTCATGTTACTCTCCTTTTAGTAGTGTTTTTGTTATATTGGTTAGTTGTTTCCGTACTTTCTGTTCTGTTACTTCTCCTTTCCGCTTAAACTTTATAAAACAAATCATTAACTTTATCGTATCTAACTAGGCCTGGTTTTGATTGCGCCCACTCGGTAACAATGCTAATAGGTTGTGTGCGTGCGTTGCGCTGTGTGTTTTTGTCATAAATGTCTGCAAGTTGATCAAAGGTTAAAGGTTGTGTTTTGTCCATTACTGTTTCCTTTCTAATTACCATAACTTAAAATGTTTTAGCATACCTGCTATGAGAGGTACAAAGTCCCAGCATTTTTCGTAAGCTTGTTGTGAACATGTTACAATTCTTGCGATGTTTAGATCGTCTAACCATGTACGTACCATACTACTAGGTACACCCATTACTACACCTAACTTAAGTGTTGTCGCACCAGGATTTTTGTAAATTGCCTCGCATAGCTTTTCGGTTCTAGCATCTAATCCGCTCCGGATTACTGCCTTTAGATCGTTCATTTCTTCTTTGTCATTTTCTCCTTTATCACGTATAAAAGCTAATCCAAGTGCAAGCTTAGCTAATTGTTTTGCATATCTAGTTGCTTCTTCCCATTCCGGAATAACGAGCAGTTGACCTGAATAAGCTTGTCTCGAAACAGAAGTACGTAAGATAGCACCAAGTTGAGCTAACCTTCCTATTTCCTTTTGCATTACAAAATTTGGTAGTTCTGCATCTTCTCTGGTTAAATATTTCAGATAACCAAGTGAGGCTTCTTCAATGATATTATCTACAGCTACTTCGCCTTTTATGTTCTCCAGTGATAAGTCAATCTTACGATAAACCTGGTCAAGTGTGCTTTTGATTCTAAAACGCAAAAAGCGTTCACCTAAACGTACATTGAGGCTCCAATGTGAATCGATATCTGGAGTAGCAGCTCCAATGAAACCAAATTTACATTCGTATCTTCTTTCTACACCAGTCCCATAAGTTCGCGCACAAGAACCATCGTAGGCATCGCGCAGTAAACCCATAATTTCACTTACGACCTCACCGTGCTGGCATAAGAGCGAAGACATATCCTTAACTAAAAGCACCTTACCTTGTAGTTTTGGTAACATACTCATATCTTGGCCGCCTTTTATACCCCACCCAGAAATTAGTGCAGTGGGTCTGAAAGAAGAGCAAGCATAGATAAAAGGAGAGTTCTGTACTCCTATCATTGGCATAGTCTTACCACATCCAGGGGGACCTATAAGTAATAACCAAACTGGACGACCAGCTGTTTTAAGGTTGGCAACTAAAGTGCCATAGAATATATCCAATTGCTGCCTTTGTTCGTCACCGATCATTAACTTCTCACTGAGAGCTGTAAAATACTCCTCTCTACTAAGCGGTACAACATCACTCCAATCACGTGTGTCCACTGTATGTGGTTCTAATTCTGTAACTTTAATCAGTGTCCTTTTCAGGTAATCAGTGGTTTCAGAGTGAACTGTTCCTGCAGGTTTGCCAAGAAGAACTGCTTGGGCACGTTCTGTAGGAATACCTCTTTTTAACAGTTTTTGTGCTAATGAGAAATCATATCCAGAACGTGAACGATCACCGGTGTTTTTACCTTCATTCAAGAAAAGTTTGTTTGCAGAGGCTTCTTTTACTAATTGTAATTTTGCAAACTTTATATTTTTCAAGAAGGTATGTAAGTTTTCGGTTTTTATAGGTACATCGTTTTTATCTAAAAAGCAAGTACTGCCATCAGCAGTTGCATTTCCCTGATGCGGTAACGCAATAAGTACACCTAATTTTTTATCTGTAGGTAATGGATATAGGTTGCAGTGACAACCAACCTCTCTTTTTATATTCGTGATTGTTTCACGACATAATTTTTCGAGAGCTTTAACTGATACTTCGGTTTTGAAGAACAGCCAAATGTGATGGTTGCCACTGCGACTCCTTTCTAAGTAATTTGGGCTTGGCAATGTTTTTTGCGCACGACGAGCAATTTGTATATCAGGAGTGTCAACATCAATTGCAGCGAAACGGCACACCCCTCCAGGAAGTAGAGGATAAACCCCAATAATTTCTACCCCGTTAAGGTGTTCTGTAAGAGTTGTCTCATTTAGTTCTTTACCTGTTATTCTAAAGTAGGTAAGCGCCCCGTCAGTTTTTCGTTTTTGCACCGCATATGTGTCTCGCCTTCCGTTAAAAAGTTTATAGAATAGCTTAGCTAGGTGATGCATTATGAAAGCTTTCCTTTTCTAGTTGGCTTAGTTTATTCATATCAGCTATGAACATTTTGTTTCGCGTTGAATCGCGCAATGCAGCTGAGGGATGAAAGCTACAGAAAATAGTTATTCTCTTTTCAGGTTGCCAGGGACAGTTTACTTCAAAAGAATACCCATGCAATTCACCTACTCTTGCTAAAGGTTCAAATACATGTAGTGCTTCATTACCAAATGTTATAATGAGCCTAAGCTTTTTAAGTTGTTTTAATTCATCCAACAACCATGTTTTTCGGCACATTTTTAAGCATTTCACAGAAGGAGTAACATTTGGAGGTGTAAAGCATTTACTTACATTGGTCACCCAGCATTCGTTACGTAAGATATTTGCATAAACAAGCCCTTCATTGAGCTTTCGTCCTGCCCTGCCAATAAAAGGGCGTCCTCGCACATTCTCATCTGCACCAGGATTTCTTCCAAGTAAGCAGATTGAAGCAAGCTGCACATTACCTTCACCTGGAACGGGGCCGTTGCCGAAGCTACGTTCATTGCATCGGGTGCAGTCCTCAAGGCCCATTTGCATCTACCTTTTTTTGGCAATCGGGACAGACACAGGTTTTACGAACAGCTGTGGGTGCTAAGTCTCTCTGAAAGCGTTCTTCTAACAGTCCATTGAGTATGTACATCCAAAGAGAAACATCATCCATATTTTCTCTCCACGCCTCCATCTCTTCCTGTGCTATACCGGTGTCGAGACCTGCAAGGGTTGCTGCTCTCGCACATAGTACCCCAACATGTTTTGCGACCTGTGTCATGAGGAAATCCTCTGGTTCCCTTCCTGCAATTGCCGCGGCCTTTTTATTGTTCGCGAAAACATCATCATGATCGCCGTACTGTTTGTTCTTTATCCTGAATAGTGTGCTTAGGCACTTTTCACGTGACATACATAGTTCAATAAAATCTCCGAGTTTCATGTTAGCTTCTCCTTAATAGTTGCCCAGTCGAGCATCTCTGCGGTCTGTACGTGGACATAGAGACATGCATCCAGTCCATCATTATGTATTCTTTTATGTTCTGCTCTCATTTCAATTTGGACTATCCTTGCATATGCCTCTGCATCCTCACGTGTAGTTGCTTCCGGACATACATATAAGGGATAATCGTTTTGACAGAGTACTAACACAGTTTGTGATTTTGCCACGTTAAGCTCCTTTACATTAAGTTAGTTAATCGCTCATTTTGGTTAAGTAGTGAGTACCTAACCCACATGCATCTGATTCGTCGTCTGTCGCGAATTTGACCCCATATCGGCTCTCCATACGTTTCTGCGTTACTGTTTTCGGTAACTGGCCCTTCCAAGTAGAAACAGGTATGAGGAAGGTGTTGTGACTCTGGACGATAGTTGAGGCCCACCAGTAGAGCGCACCTGTTAAAATATGCAGTCCAAGTAAATCTCCTGAATGCATTGAAGCAACAGATTTGTATGCACCCCACAACTGTGGTTTCTCAATAACAATATGGGTTAGCTCCAGAAGATATTCACGTGCTGCATCCTCCAACCCTGCAATGACAGTGTTCATTCGCGTTTCATCTGGGAGACCAACTGTATCGCATTTTACAGTACCGAACTCTATCAATTGGGGATTCTCATTTGGAGGTCCAAGAACAGCCCATCCTAAATTTCTAACCGAGGGGTCTATTGCCAGTATCATTAGTTTGCTCCTTACTTCCAGCTGCTAATTCATAGAGTGCTTCTACTTCGGCATCATCAATACCTGGACCACCAATAAGTTCAATTAACTCCTCTTTCATTGTTTGTATAAGAGCTTGATTTGCTTTACTCATTCTTTGTCTCCTGCAATGAGTTCATTTAAGTCGGCACCATAAACTTTGCGCAGACTCCTGAGCATAAAGATTGCATATGGTATCTTACCTTTTATCCAAAGACGTACAGTTACATCACTGCAATTGAGCTCACTTGCGATTTGCAGTTTTGGACGATCGCCTACTATTCTTGCTAATCGCTCACCGAACTCTTTACCGTAATCAGCTTGTAACATAATCTGTCGGATCCTCTCTGCTGCCTTCTTTTATAAATGCTTTTTGTCTGCGTACACACTTTGGACACACTCCACAGTGTTTTATACCTCCTTTTATACATGACCATGTTTTACGCCAATCTATTTTCCACTCGTTTCCGAGACGTAAAACATGCTCTAACCTGAGCTTTCTGAGTGGTGTATCTATTTCAAGTTCTCCTAACCAGAATCCCTCCAGGGTGTGCATCGGTAGCGATATACTTAAAAGATGCTGTAGATTTTTGATGAATTCCTCTGTAAGTTTTGGGTCAGTATTATATGGTAAATCATCACGGTTGATACCATAATAAATTTTGTGATAACCGAAATGCCTTGCGATAGGAACAGCTTGACTGAAGTAACAAAGGAGACGTAACAGGGGTTGGTTCAAAGGAGGAAATCCTTGAAGTTTTGTTTGTATAAGTGTAACTTTACAACGCTCTGCTATATACGTTAGTGCTTTTATTTCTGCTGTTGTACTAGACTGTCCATGATCCAAAAACAATAAACTTATTTCGCTTTCCTTTGCCGCTTCAATAGCCAGGAACGCACTTTTTATACCGCCACCACAGAGTACTAATGACTTCATCCTGTTACCTCCCGAGCTGAAAGTATTTTAACTATTGGCAGTGTTGTTCTTTGCCTTACTGGAGCTAAGGCTTTATACAATGGTGTACTGGGACGATATAATCTTTTGTCATGCGAAGCACCATAATACTCTATTTCTACTGCTCCGTCCCTTTTACTTTTCACCACCGCTAACTGAAAAAGTGCACAGTTAGTTCTGATTTGATAAGTACCTCCAACACGTAACCATGCAACTGCCCTTGGTAACTGTGCACTATCTTGGATCATTATTGTTCCGTTCTTGTTCATAACAAAGTCCTTTCCGTAAGTTAAGCTTCTAGTTTAGCGCGCCAGCAAATATTCCGCAAAGTCTGAGAGCAATAGCTCTTTGCGTCTTTCCCTCCATGCTTCTACGTTATCTACAGTATCTGACGAGATTTCTTTAGCGCGAGTAAATTCTGTGTGCTCACATTCTAAAAGGTATTCATTTACTGCAGAGTACAAATCTGTATAGGCATCCCCGAGATACACATACATTTTTGCCCAGTCCGTTTGATCCGCTGCATTTAACATCTGTTCTCCTTAGCTAACATTATCTGCCCTTTAAGCTGCTATTGTGTACATTTGTTGCATACGCTCAAATCCTTGCTCATCAAAGTTAATTTCCTCCATCTCTAATAGATTATGTCCTATTGAGCACTCTACAGGAAGAGGCACATCAAATTGTGGGAAGTCTTCCATTGCACGTTTTACATCAACTAACAAAGCGATATCTTCAAGGTAGGTTTCAAATGTAAGATCATCATGAATATCAAGCACCTGTACTGTCTGCCTCGCTGCAAAGATCTTGTTTGTACGTATCATTGCTGACTTCTTAGCATTTGCAGCAGTACCTTGACAGATCCATGATATTATTTTGTAACCCCATTCAGGTACATATCTGTATCTTCTTCCGAACACATCGGCGATGTAACCTCTTCGTCTAGCGGTGTTTTCCATTCGACGTTGTGTGACACGCATTTCTGGAAAGTTTGCTTCGTAGCGAGGGAGAACACTACCTGAACTAATACCTTCAGGTTTTAGCATCTGGTCCAAATAGGCTCTGCCCATTCCGTACAGGAGACCATAGTTGACAACTTTAATAATGTGCCTTAAGCGTTTAGTAACTTCACCAAAAACCATTTCACAGATCATTGAATGGAAATCTTCCCCGGCGCAGAGCCTATCAATTAACCTTTTGCTCCCTGTATAATGTACGAAGATCCTATATTCAATTTGACTATAGTCCAAAGCAACAAGAAGTGACCCTGGAGGAGCAATAAAGCATTTACGTACCTTTCGAAATGCCTCTGCACATACTACAGCTAACTCTGCATTACCTACTTCCACTTCCGTAATACGTCCTCTCTGTTTTGGGATAACAGTCAGGTTCGGGTTGTGGCAATTACACCTTCCAGTTTTTGTTGTTTGTCTGTAATCAGGATGAACTCTTCCGTCCACTGCTCTCTTCTCGTAACCAACCGCTTTAGATTTAGCATTTGCTAAAAACTTCCATCCTTGTATCAGTTGCATTTTAGGATCAGTAAGAAAACGCTTTAATATATCTGAGCCTGTTTTCCATCGTCCTGTGGGTGTTTTTTCACGCAAAGGATAATGTTTAATTAGTACGTTACCTAATTGCTGTGAAGATGAGATAAGGAATTCTTCTCCGAAGCTTTCATATACTTGCACTGCAAGTTTATCCAATGCTATTTGCATAGCTGCTATAGCTTCACGTGCAAATGTAACATCAAACGCAACGCCTGTTTCATCTAATAGTTTGTAAACCATTTGTACAGGTATTTCTATTTCGCTGTAAACTTTCCAAAGACCTTGTTCTATCAGTTGGGGTTTGAAAAGATAATACAGCTCTAACGTATCTGATGCATCTAATTGTGCATAAGGATGAAGCAGGTCTTGAGGAATGTTAAAGCAAGCTTTAGTTCTTCCACCCCAAATTGCACGGAGTTTGAATTCATCCATACGTGCATGTCCCAGCAACTCTCTAGATAACGGCTTCAGTGCATGATGTTCTAAATGGTGCTCGTCGAGCAGTGCATGCATAAGAATCGTGTCGTGAATCTCTCCATTGATAGGAACCCCCAACTTTTCAAGTACAGTTAAGTCAAACTTGGCATTGTGGAAGAGTTTCGGTCGTGGGCTCTCACAAAGTGCTGCTAAAAAACGAAAGCCCTCAGGTGTTGTTGGAGGGCCAGCACCTGCACCAAGATCTTTTGCTGCCCAACTATAATAGATGGGTATTCTCAATTCACGTGTGAGCCCTGGCGTTTCTGTGTCGATAGCAATAAGTCCATCACCCGTAGCTAAAGCTTCAAAAGGGTATTCACATAGATCAACATATTTAGGAGACATGGCTGACTCCTATATGCGGTCTTTTAAGATTTCATAGCGTTTGCGTTTGGCCGCTGTAGCGTATATCTGGGCCGCGTAACAGTTATGTATCAGTGCATCATGCCATAGAGTGTGATGCCCGAAATCGCGACAAAAATAGTCAGTAGGTCTGCTTACGTTCTCAGATAGTATACCGTCTGCACTAACTAACTGTCCTTGAGTTGCTTGGAAGAATAGTGAGGCAGTATCAGCTCTGTCCACCCACCAGAGCCGTTCAAGCATTGATAGATCTCCTCCAATACCTAATAGATGAAAGCGTACACCTTTTTCGCGCGCAAGTGTTAAAATTCCATGCTGTTCGGCCCATGCACCAAAATAGAACTTGTTCAGGTCTTCATCGTTGGTATGCGTAAACTGCCCGAACGCATTGAAACAAGCATTTCTACAAATACCTATCCACTGAAAAAGTCCTGATCTAATTGCTTCAATGATAACGTTATTAAAACTTGCATCATTACCTTGTTTGCATTGAGGGACGAACATTAGTTCTGGTGTATCAATTACAGATTTAACGTTAGTTGCAAAATCACTTGCACGATTAAAATTAACGTGTGCGTCTGCATTCATCAAATCTGGTGCGACAACCACATGTGGTTTGAGAAAAGAAATAGTTTTGAAGTACTCTTCATCACTTACCAGTTCACCTTCGAAGACTCCGTTGTCTAGTATTACTTCATAACCTGCATCTGAGGAGGCACCAAAGAATCTTCGGTACCCATCATCTTTAACATTCGCTAAACAAAAGCGTCCCGGTAACAGTTTTGTATGTTCTACGTGCGCCGCAGGAGTAATAAGGCATAGTTCCATTACGTTTTACCTTTCTGTTTATGTTTATGTTTATCTCTAGGTCCGTTTTCGAGCTTATCTTTATAAATTCTTTCTCTGTCGATCTCAATTGTCTTTGCGGCTTCAAATCCAAGCGCTGCCCTACCATTACGAGACGCTGTAACGGTTACTTCAATATTAAGGCCTTGCTTATCATGGATTATAATTTTTTCACCTTTTTTACATGTTAGAACTAACACATTATACCTCCTATTAAAATATTGTAGAGAGCAGGATAAATTTTACCGCTCTCGCTCATACAGACAAAATCCATTTTTGTTCTTTTCACACCACGTCCAAGACAGCAAAGGTGTCTTGCAGAAGTTAAAACTAATGTGCCTGCAGGTTTAAGATGTTCAGTTACCGCATCACATATTTGTTTCGTTAAACGTTCTTGTATCTGTAATCTCTGAGCGAAACAGTCAACAAGCCGTGCAAGTTTACTTAACCCGATAACACGGTCACTGGGAATATAAGCTATACAAGCTTCCCCAAAGAACGGTATCATATGATGTTCGCAGATACTACAGAACTCTATGTTTCTGCATATTACCGGACCGTGTCCTTCGCATTCAAAAGTACGCTCGAGAATTTCCTGCGCATCGAGAGTGTAACCATGTAAGAGTTCATTCCAGGCTTTTCCAACTCTCTCAGGGGTTTTTTCAAGTCCTTCTGCTTCTATATCTACCCCCAATGAAAGTAACAATTCTGGTATTCTTACATTCTGCTCCCATGCTGTTGCAAAATCTGTTTTTACTGTCATGCTATTTTACTCCCAAAAGTTTGTGTAACTGCAAGCTGAACTGAGCATTTCTCAAGTCCGGATCCTGTAACATTATCAGTGCAAGTTTTCGTGCCAATTCATATTTCTGTGCTGTGTCAAGTGCTGAGTCATCCAGTACTGGACTTATTGCAATTTGTGCCTCCCATAGATGTGAGCCAAGGAGTTCTTTCATCTGCTCATAATCAGTTTCATCTGCAATGACGAATTTGATGACATCCCACGAACGTAAAAGTTTGAAAGCCTCCATGTCCATAAACTTTTCCATTCCACTACTCGGAAGTTTGTAGTCCATAACAATACGCAGGAGCCTTTTTCTGGCAATGCAATAGTTAGAGTCTGTGAAATCGCGTGGTATTACTATACTCCCATTAGTTTCAATAGTTGTTGGAATGTCCACTGCAAAAAGTCTTCTGACAAGCATTTCTACAGCGTCATACTGAATCATAGGTTCTCCACCTGTGATTATGACTTTGGGCATATTGATGCGTCTTAGCACCTTGTCAGTAGTAATGAACTCACTTTTGTCAGCGGGGTTATGTGCTATGAGTGAGTCACAATAAGAACAACCTCCGTGAGGGAAGTTACAGCCTTGGAGCCTTATAAACGTGGTGGGCTTTCCTTGCCCACCGAACCCGTCGACCTCACCACTTAAAGAGTCGAATATCTCATTTACTCGCATCTTGCTTACTCTCCGGAGTATGGGTGTAAGTTATTGTTTCTGTTTCTTTTTCTGTTTCTGTTACAGTATCTTTAAGTGTACTAGTCGGAGAGCACACCTCCCTCGCACGAGGATCAGCATTACTATAACGTACACTGCATCCCGGGGTTTCTTCAACTGTTACCGCAGTAAGATATTCTCCAACAGGTGGCCTCGCAGCTAGCCTTTTGAAGAGTAGCTCGGCGATACCTTCTGCGGTGGGTTGAGCTAACGTTCTTATTTTGTTGAGATAATGATGGTCCATATCTACAACGACAGCGCGGAGATGTTTCTTTAGTTCCACTAGATCAAGTGTTATCCCGCGACGGTCTGTTAAATTACGTTCCCATTCACCTGTGACGGTCCATGTATGCCCATGTAATCTTGAGCAAGGTCCATCATACTTTTCTAACTTGTGTGCAGCGTCAAATGTTACTGATACTAATATCCTATACATTTTCGTTTCCTTTCTTCATTTGTTCTCTTCGTGTATATGAGAAGCCCGCTTGCTCTTCAGGTAAGTTTTTCGGTACTTTTTCACACCCTGAAGCTTCTTCGTCGTGCAAGAAAAAATCACGTTCGTTATCAAAGGGCCTTATATCTATTATGTATTCATTAAGGTCCATGTTTTCTAAGTCGGGGTCTGTTATGTTAATTTCAATTTTGAGACGTGTTCCCGTTACAGAACTTATACTGATGTCTTGCCCACGTTCTTTTTGTACGTGCGCACACCATTCTATCAGTCCTTTCTCTACCGCATTGTAAACCACATTACGGAAGTACATCATCATTATTTTTGTCCCTTTTTAATTAAAAGCGGTGAAGAACCCTTAGTTAGGTTAATTTAAGTTACGTAAAGGTTAAAGTTAGTAGTTAGAAACGATCCTTACCCTCGCCAGTGCCATCTTCAATGCGTGCGCCCCTGTTAATCCACATGTTTGCGGGGTAGCGCTCGGCATCTTCTTTGTTGGGAACGAGTTGTGCTTTGAACTTAATGCCTGTTAGCTCGTCCATGACTCTGAGCAAGTCTTTGGGGTTCTTAGGAGCGGCAATATCCAACGCAAGCAAATCGCGTTTGAGCCACTCCAAGTTTTGCTCGTTTTCCAAACCCCAGCTCTTGGAGAAAGCTTTATCTACAAACTCTTCTCCGGCGGAGCACTCAAGAATGTTACAGGTTGCAACCATTTGTTTTCTGTTAGCTTCACCTGAGCTACGATTGATAAACGTATTGGTCACTTCCACTGTAACGGTGCAACGTGGGAACTGTGCTGAGAAAGGTCGAGCGGCAATGCCCTCGTAACCCTCCTTAAACTCGTTCGCTAATTCAGCGAGTATTTCATCCTGTTCAGCCATGTTACTGTGTCCTTTCTTGTTGTTGTGGCTCCTCACCGCTTGTTAGTTAGTTAGTGTTTATTCTACGGCTGTAACTGTCAGAACGATCTCTTTAGGTTCGCCTAACTCCTTAAAAGCGGTTTTCATTAAATAGAGCCCTGTAACTGCTGGCTGTACTGCGTGCGCTGAGTTAGCGGGTGGCTTGAAGAGCACGCTGTGCTTCTTCAGGCTATCCATTATCAACGTCAGTTCAACTTGCTTCACTCTTGTCTCCTATTAACGTTTTTGTAAATGCATCTAGATATGTTTGATACCCCTTCCCACGAGGTAGAGGTAACTTTGCTGGGAAACCCGGTAAGCGGTGTTTTGCTCGAATCAGGAATGAGTTCTGCCAATACATGTACCGACCTTCTTCAATCTTAGATACGTTACCATCAGCGTCTTTGCTTGTAGTCTCTTCGGTATTAAAGAAGCTAACAGCACCGCAGGCATCTACAATACCATCTGCAGCTGAAGGAGGTAGCTTTGGTCCATAAGATTGGAAATCTTCCCCGCGCCAGGTTATTGGTCTTTCTTTGGAATGCGAAATCACCAATACTCCGAAACCAGAAAGCATTAACTTGTTTAGCTTCCCAATCAGAAGCTCATTTGTTCTTGTGTAACCCTTCCCGTAAGGTACATCTTCAATGCGTGCGTACTTTTGCTGTACACCCTTTTGTGGGAAGGTTTGATGTTGGCAGATCCAAGCACCTGCACTCCAATACAAGTTTTCGTAGGTGTCAATAACAATTGTCAGTATTTCTCGTATAGGATTATCTTCGGCGTCCTTCCAACCTGCTCGCTTTGCTGCCACAACTTCATCGCACTTATCTAGGAAAGCGTCCCAATTAAGAATAGGATCACCGAAGATTCTTACACCTTCGGTACCTGCTTCAGTGCAGAGGAAGTAGTGTCCAGGTATCTGAGCACCGAACTCTGTTTTACCTACTCCTGCAATACCATAGATAAGAGTCAGGTATTTTCTTGGGTCGGTTACAATCTCAGATGGTGATTGTTGTAACACTGTTTATTGCTCCTTTCTAATCAACTAATTCTGGGTTAAGTGTCTTTTCGTCTCGTATGAAGAAGCCACTTTCATCTCCGCGTGTACATATAGGAAGAAATGCACATGCACCAAACCTGTTCTGTGGATGATGTTTTGACCAATTACCACTTATCAGGTGCGCTTCAATATCCTGTGCGACCCCATCAAGATCCCATTTGTAAGCCTCTATCTCTTCAGGTGTAAAAGGGATCAGTCTTCGTTGGAAGTACTTCATGTAGTCGTGCAGATAAGTGTCACCTAATCGTTCAGTGAAAGCTTCTGGGGTTTCATTTTGTCGCTGACGTATTTGAGGTTTGCCATAAACATCATACAAGACCCTATGAGCGTTCAAGCCTAATGCTTCCTGAGCTGCAAGTAGGTACCCTTTAGGTTGCGAGTTGAGCTGTATGTCCGCCCAGTAGTTCTCGTCCACCTTAGCAGCGGTTTTACGTTCCAGTATGAGTTCTTCTCCCGTTCTGGTATCTCGCATCGGTTTGTCAATCTTACCTTGGAAATCCCAGCCGCACGGGAGCTTCATAGAGAACTTTTTCTCTACACCTAAGTGCTCATAATATTGGTCTTCTTTGTGCCAACGTAAAAAGTGTGCATCTGCAACTCTCGGTGCCAGTTTACACATCTCCTCTGTCTCTTCAAGTACACGATCTGTATGTGGACGGGATTCAACCTTCTGCCTGAACTGTTCTATACCATCAGCAATAGGTTCGTCCTTGTCTTGTTGTTCTGCACAGATGTGCGTTAAAGTACCCCAACGAAAATAGACAGGTTCTTTTATAGGAGATAGTCTTCGTACATACTCGCAGAGAAATTTGAACTGGCAGTCAAGGAAGCAAGTTCTCATCGAGTTTGTTATGACCTTTCTCATAGTGATTCCTTCATTGCCTTAAAGACGTTAACGCAGTTATTTTCAAGCGCCAAGCCCAATTGAGTGTCCATGGCAAAAGCTTCAACGGCACCCATATAAATGATGCTCATAGTGTCAGGTTCCAGATCCTCAGGTATTAGATCGAAGTAGTTATCGAAGAGAAAAGCAAAGATCTCATTTTCTGTTTCACCGGACTCAAATTTGCCCGGTAGAACAACATGAAGGCCATAGTCAATTTCTCTTGCACTGAAAGCACCATAAGCATGTCCCAGTTTGAAGATTTCTGCCGTTGTAAGTTTACGCATCAGGGCTTATACTCGTATCAAGGATGTCAGGGGTGTCGGCGCAGTTACCGTTTTCAGTATTTGTTGCAACTGACGCAACTGCCGAGGCTATCTCAACTGTATCGGCTTCAATTGCGTTTTCAGCTGCTGCATCCTCTTCATCTTCTAGCAGCCAGTCCTCAAACATTTGCGCGATTTTTTCTTTGCACAATGCAATTAGCAGGTTGACGTCTCCATGTTCCATTTCCAGATCCGCAACCATAGCTGCAGTATCTGCACTGTCTAGAATTACACAGTTCTTAAGCCATTCGATTGCTGTTTTGTTACTCATGTTTTTTCCTTTTCTTAAACTTAGTTAATTTACGTTGAACTTTTTCCAATCTGTGTTCAATGAGCACGATTTCTTTTTCATCCTGATACCATTCTAAGAACTCTTTATAGTACCCTTTTTGTATAAGAAAGCGTGCTTGCAGCTCTGGTAGCTGTTGATGTTCCTGACGTGTTATATGCAAAAGATTCGAGATATCCGTCCCTTTAATGTTAGCATTATTAGTTTTGTTGAAGTCACAATGATGCACTAACTCGCCTTTCTCGAGGGTGCGACCTATTCTTTCTTCAACTATAAGGATGTGTGTTGGGACATGTCCCGAGAGATTTGCTTTTGGATGTTCTGGCGCCTTGGTCATCGGGTACTTCATGTAGTGTTAAATCCTTTCAATTGTCTTATTATAACCGTTTTTTCATATAACCTCCACAAAAAAATTTTCGAAAAATTTACAAGGGGAGCTAACCCTTCTGCATATAGGCCAAGATTGCTTCGGCCACATTTAACTTATCTTTATGTGCACGTCGCACTACTACGTCTATAGAGTTTTTAGTAATGAGATCCCAATAAGTTATTTGCTCATGTATTTCTGAACCGAGACGATGGCATCTCCCTTCGGCATTTTCACGTAATGCTGCTTTAAAATCTGAGCAAGTAAAGATTGCGTTATTGGCTCTTTGAAGATTCAACCCAAGTGCTGCTGTTTGTTGTGAAAGAAGTAACACATTATACTTCCCGGTACTGAAACCGTTCGTTGTTAATGCACGTTCATGTTGAGTGAGTTTACTTCTGAGACAGCCAAAGGGTATTTTCATTTTCCCCAGAAGTTTTGCTATACGGTACTGCATAGCCCTAAAACATGACCATATTAGTACAGGGCCATCACTTAGTATCAAGGGAAGATTCTCTTCTAACCAATTCAGTTTAGTTTGATCTATATCTTCCCAGTTTGCTAATACCTTTTCCCAACATAGTGTATCTTTAGAAGGAGTACTCTCTAATATACTTCGATGGTTGAGAATGCAAACATAACATGAACCACCATATAAAGCATGTTCGTTAACATGATAATCGTGCTTTTCTTCCCAAGTAGGCAAGTATATAAATCCTTGACTTAGTTGATGTAACTTTGATGCCTTTGCCATTGCCCATTGAGTTTCATATCTTTCACCGCTTGGATATGTAACTGCAAACTCCTCTTTCAATTGCACATAGAGCTTGCGGGTTTCTTTGGGCATGTTAAACTCAACGGTGTTATAAATCTTAGGGGGAAGCTGATCCGCAATCTCCTCTTTTTTTATTTGGATACATTTACGGTTCATGAGTTGAGCAATCTCTTTACCTGCATCTTCTTTAAGTTCCCACTTATAAGGATCCCAAGGAGGTCCTGGGTGAAAATATGTATCGCGAAACTTCCAAAAAGAGGTACCTAAAGTTTGCCCTTCATCTAAAAATAACATTTGTGCCCAAACATCCTCCGGACGCTCCAGGATAGGTTTAGCTGTAAGAAGCGCACGGAAGGGAGTGTCTTTCAAGAGTTTTCTCCATGTTTTGAATCTCGCAGTTCTAGCCTCTTTTAACATTACACTTTCATCGGCAATGACGGTCTTAAAGTGCATTCGCCTGAGTACTTGCAGGAGCGTGGGTGAACGTACGGCATCATAATTAACAACGTAGATTTCCGCGTGCATCTGCGAGGCTTTTATACGTTTTTTTGTATTGCCCTCTATAAGAATATACTTGCGCGAGCAGTGCTTTTCAATCTCATCTCCCCACTGACTGACAAGTGTACCCATTGTTAAAACCAACACTGGAAAGATTGGTTTGTGTGCTAAATACAATCGCTCGAGCCATTTAAGAGACATATAAGTTTTACCTCCTCCGTAGAACACGAACATGCCTATTTGAGGTTTGTCTTTAGTAAATTTATCAACACGCTCCATATATGGATATAAGGGTAAACTTTTCATTTTAGTCTCCTTACTTTTAAGTAAATAAAAAGCGCAGGGACAAGTGTCACTTCAGTAAACTGAAGCCGTTATCTTGTATGCGCTTTTTATTTGGACAGGCTTATAAGCTTTAAAGTTTGAAAGCTTACTTTTTAGCTGCCTGTGCCTTTTTGAGCTGTTCTTGAAGCTCGGCGATTTCATCCTTGTAGGATTGCTCTTTTTCTTTGAAGGAGCTAATACCACGTCGTGCCAGATCAATTTTCAGATCGGCAGGAATGAGTTTTATACCCTTCAGGAAGGTGATCCACAGCTCGTTGGTTTTGAGCGAGAAGCTCATAGCGTTGTCTTTGCACCACTGAGCGATGATTTTTCGTGTCTCTTCTGGGAGACGCGTCATCGGACTTCTAAGTTCAGGGAGTGGCTTGTTTGCCTTGGCCTCTGCATTTTTTGCTTCTTTTGCAAGTTCTTCTGCATTTGGCATATGTATGCCCTTTCATAATATACTTAACGTTTACTACCTATTACATTATCAGGGTGCTGATTTACGTTTGCGTGTACCTCCTTTACGTTTGTTAAGTATACCTTTTTTGATTCCCTCAACGGCAGCTGCGACTCCTGCAGCTACTGCGGCACTTATTGCCGTCAATACGATGATCATAATGTTACCATTGAGCCTTGGCTTTGTTTTCTTTTTTACAGTCATCTGGTGCGCTCTCCAAAGTCACCTTAGGGGCCTCATATTTGATTATAGCAGCCCCCTACTATAGGTGTAAACAAAATTTTCGAAAACTCCTAATTTTTCTTGTGCACCTCCTTTTCATAAAAAGCCGCCCTCATCATATAGATGAGGACGGCAACCACGTATTAATTACTGTTTCAGTTCTCTTCCACTTAAGCTCTCACCAAACTCGAGCAGTTCTAGATATTCATCTAGACTCATTTGTGATTCCTTTCAAAAAATGATTAGTTAAGAGAACGTGTATAATAAAAAACTCCCAAGTAGGATGAACCATCCCACTCAGGAGTTTTTAATGTAACTTCACGAAATAACCGAAGCTTCTATTATTACATTATATATGCGCCAAAACCACGGTTTCTGCGAGGATTTCCCAAAGAAAATCATGAAAAACATGGATTTCTGCACAAAAAGCGCATATTTTTCGGTATTTTCGCTTAGACTCTTCCGGCTTTATGCACGCGTGCAGCCTCTTTTCCTGTGATAATTGACACGCTAGACATGTGATTTACACCGCCTGCTTGGCAGAAGCGCTTGTGAGAATTGGCGTCTTCCTCGGCACCAAGTCCTTGAAAGTTAGCTAAAATCTTTCCAGTGTGATCGTCTACTACAACTGCATGTGCATCGAAATCTGGGATCTTCATCTTTTCCATTTTACGTCCTTTCTTGTATTAAATTGCTTTAATTGTTATGGTGCCGCCGAAATATCAACGCTCTCTGTGCTCGAATATGCTGTATAGTTAGGTGGAGATGCATTATCTTTTGCTCGCACTTTGAATACCCAGGTAGAACCTAATCCATTTGTAATTGCCTCTGCTAAATCATCGACATCACCAGGGGAAGCTCCTGTATCCATATCTAAAATAAAGTCGTACTGTCTATCAGCCTGTTCTCCACTGCTGAAATCTTCTGCTTTTTTAACACCAGTACCACCTGACCCAACATAATCATATTCAACCCCATTACCTTCTAAATCCAGCATGAGAATAGAATTCATTTTAATATGCCACTCAGGAACATAATCCTCGTGGGTTTGTGATTCCCCATTTATGTCTCTTGCTGGTCTATTGGCATCATATAAAATAGGTGTTTCAAATAAAGATATCGGTTCATGTACTGGTGGGTCCTGATCAGTTGTTGGGTCTTCTAATTTCAATAATGCATAGGTTAAATCTCGTTCAAAAACAGTGTCAGAGATCAAATCCCAATCATATTGAGCAAGCACCCCTGCATCAGCGTAGCCTATCAATGATAGTCTCACAATAATTCGGAAACGAGAATGATTTGCCCCCTGAGAGAATAAGTTTGGATGATCATTTATTAGGTAAAAAACAACCCATAGAATATCATTATCGAAATCCCCGAACAGTTGTTGAAAAGATAGCCAGTAATATGTATCTTCTGTGTCATGCTGAGCAACAACGGTATCCCCAATTCCTCTTATTTCAGCTAAATGCGATTTGGTTACGTCAACAAAATCGCCTGCATCACGATAACCTACTTTAATTTGAAACATCATACTCTTATACATATCAATTTGTGGAAAATCTATGCATTTGAGTGCCATGTCTGTATCACTATTGCTACCTGGGACAGCCGCGAGATATCCTTCCCAGTTGGGAGTAGCAGCTCCAAGATTATAAAAATGTCTATATCTTGTTAATGCAATTGCCACTACGGTTGACCATTCTCCTGGATCATCAACAGGATTTATTTCTTCTTTAGCAGCAAGCATTGCGTCATCCGCTTTTTCATATATGTCTGCTAAAACAGAATCACTATCTCCGTACTCAGCATAGTTAGTTGTATCTCTATACATAATTGGTTGTGCTGCTATATCAGCATCAGCGTATTCAACTGACTCTATACAATCTAAAATGTGGTTTAAGACTAAGACTGCACGTTCCCAATAATGAACATTATCATGAACTTGCAACGGCCCATGTCTGTCTAAAAGATTTGTAGCATAATTACCAAATGTAGCAGCATTATAAGCAGCTTCTGTATCTGGATGAATATAAATTCCTGGCCATGTCCATGCTTCAGTTGGATTAACGCCTGCTCCATCATGCATTTTAGCTTCAAAATCATCCGACGTTGGAGTACCTTTTTCTTTATCTCGCATAAAACCAGTTACGTTAGGATTATCATTACCATTACCATCCATATATCCAAGTGTATTTTTAGGAACCTTTCGCCATGTTCCTGTTGGTAACGTGAACTCCCAATTAGCTGCTGCCTCGCTTCCTGTTTGTGGTACACCTTCATGATTATACTCATCTCCATCCTCTATTTTTTTCCACCATTTCATTATGTTATTAGGTATAAAAACATTTTCTGTATCATAGAACCAATCATAATCATCAAGCTCAGAAAGTATTTTCTCTAATGCGCTACCGTTCTCTCCCCACAGTTCATCATAAAGATATGCCCAGGATGGTTGTGTGTTATTAAACTTAGGACGATAACCGTCCAGATTCCATGACCCATTTAACCATTTATCTGCATATGATGTGCCACCTGGATCACCTGCAAGCGTTACAGTATCTGCTATATATCTATTTTTGTTCAACCAATTTTCTTTGTATACATCACTTACCTCTAAAACAAATCCAGTTCGCCTTAAATTGATTTCTATCCATGGCCAAATACATGTTGTATCAATTTTATATTCTTTCCACTCTTCTCTTTGATCATGTAACCCCCCCACCAGTGGCGGAATAGGATGAACTATACCATTAAATTCCCGTATCGCAGTTATAAATGCCTCAGCAGTACTGTCCCAAGTAACTGTATAGTCAGATATTGAATTAACACGTACATCTGCGTTGGAAGGGGCACCTGAATCTATTTCTGCAGTAGTACCTTGTGCTGCTCCCATAGCAGCTGCATCGGTTAATTGTTCTGCTTGAATCTCAATCTTATTGCCTGCGATGCTCCATTGTGTTCTCCCGGTACTTTTATACCATGTAGGTGGAACTTGTTCTTTTGGATCAGTAAAGATAGGGAGAAATCTCCAGGATTCTATCACTGAATGATAAGTTGTTCCAAAAGAAGTCTGTGAGCAGCAAAGCCACCTGTGTGCATTTTTATCATAATGATGATATTTATATGGATTAGCTGTCCTTCGCCAGTATCTGTTAAAATCAATTGAATAGATACCACCATCTGGTGGACGCTTATCTCCATCTCCTCTTACATTATCAACATATACGTGTTGCGTGTCTACATCACTCATCCATTCAATATTTGACACGCCCGCATCCATAGGACAAAATACATACCAGTCTCCACCAAAATCACAAGCAGCTTCTCCATCTTTAGAATAACCACCCCCAAAGCTTCTATCATTAAGTAATACTAATTCGTTCTCTTCGTGAAAATCTTCAAGGCGTACCAGAACATAATCTGTACCACTTTCTGTTATAGGTCGGGCAGATTTTATTCTCCAGTACCCATTTAATTCAGCTGTGTCTTCATTAACCCCGGTAATCTCTAAGGGGCAACCTGCCAGTAAATTTCCAGCTATAGATTCTTCGGCGGACAAAGCAACATCTTCAATCCAAACTTCATGCCATCCATCCCCATTGTAATTTTGTGTAGCACCTTTAATGTCATAATCATTAGGCCCTGCATCACCTATATCATTCCCCCATCCTTCATTAAACCAAATAGAATATTCACCTGGCCCTCTATTATCCACAGAGCTTAAACCACCAGCACTCTCATTCGGAAACGCATTACCTTCTCGAAATGAACCATTCACCCCCCACCATCCGGTATTATTTACATCCCAAGTTCCTGTTGGTACAGCTACATTGATTGCGGTTGCTCTTTTCCCATAAGACCAAAGCCATAGCCGTTTACGAATATCTTCAGCAAGTCTGTGACATAATTCCTGCTTAGTTTCTAAAGGATAATTGAATTCTTCCCAGCCAGCTGTTCTATTTGATTTTGTCATTTCCACACTGCCATTGCACGATTTTCTGCTTCCTCAGCTGTCGTTATTTCTTCTATACTCAAAGAACGATCTGCGGGCTTACCGATAAATATTGCTGCTAAGTTAATGAACCATTTTTGTGCTGAAGTATAAACTGCTTCATCAACCCAAACATTTGCACGTCCTGATTCTGTACTATAGAGCGCCCAATAATCCTCCCAATCAACGCCAGTTACAGGTTCTTTATCTGTATCAGCTGTATGTGAAACTGTACAGATATAGGTTTGATTATCGCTTCCTTCAACAAGATTAGCATCATGATGTTGAACAATTGGAATTCTTGCACCAACACCATACCACGGCATGAAATAACGTATATCTTCTCCGTCTAGTCCATGCCCTTTATAACCTAATGCTCTATCAATTGTAATATCATCCCCATATGTTGCACCTGAGCTGTTAATTAATTTAACAGTATATTCACTGATGGAATCATGTGTTAAAGTTTCAGTAACCTCAGCCCATGTAATTGATACTGCTCCTCCACCTACCCAGTATTTATCATAAACAAAAAAGGTAGAGCGATATGGGAATGGTAACTCACGTGGACGGAATGAACGCATGCGTGTAGTAAATCCTTCTTGACCAGTTAGCTCCCAAGTAATTTCTTGGCATCCTCGTCCAAGAGAAATTGGTAACGCACCAGGGCAGCGCATATTATACCAGCTATTTTGGAAACTGAGTTTGTACTCTTTAGTTATCTCATCTCCTATAGTACCAAGGAAGGCACTATTTTCGTTAGATGCACTTTCATAAAAAGCTGCATAAGGTGCAGGTGTGAAATACTTACCAGTCCCACCAATTGATGCGGCATCACCCTCTGTGTTATAGAATCCGTCATCAGCAAAGAACGGTTTAGGTACAAGCATTTCTGCATCGGCCCCACGTGAGGCTTTGGGGCTAATTGTTATCTCTTGAAGGTTGTGGCCTATAAGAACTGTCCACCAATCCGTTTCACTTGCAGGATCCTTATTCTCATTGGCATTTTGCAGGCTGCGGTAGCGCACACCCGCTTTGAGCGTGATAGCACCAATACGATAAATTATAGTGCTTTGCCATGTATCTTCATCACCTATTGGTAGCACCTGATAATGAGGGGGGTTTGTTAATAAATCCACTGCCAAGTAACAATTTGCTTGCTCTAACAATTGAAGGAGTGTTTCAGGCGCCGAGATATTCTTGCCTCGGATATTACGCGGTTTTCTTGTATGCGCATCGCCGCCGACTGCTTGCATTGAAACCGTATAGTTCGCTCCTGCAAGACCTAAAGTGGTTTCGAAAATATCCGTGAAGATTTCAGCGAAGGTCCATTCATCTGCCCCGTTTAAGTTATCTAACTCGAAATCCGTCTCGTCTCCATCAATACCCCTTGATGTTTCTCTGTTCAATTGATAAGTATTATAATCTTGTGCTCCATAATAATAGGGCCACATAACACGTTCATCAGCAAGGTAAATGTATCCGACCTGTGGACTAATTGCATCACCTATCTCGCATCTTACAGGATAAATATTGTAGAGGGCTGTAGTGTGAAGTGTTAACGTTGCTGAAGCACCAGCTGCGACAGCTACTCCAGCTGCACTGGCACCCATTATAAAACGTCCAAAAGATGGACGTACTCCATAAGAGAGTTTGAAGAAACTGCTTTGTGACAACATACAAATGTCACTACCATAAGTTACAGTAATCATGTTCGCGTCCTTACTGAGGAAAGGTCCATGTTTCCCATTTGCGGTATTTATCGGTTTCCCACGTTTTGTTTGGGTAGTTAGGCGTCCAGGGCCATCTAAGTGTAGCACCCGTCAAATCAAGATTGGACCCGATAGAAAGATTCTGCACTAGTAACACATATTGCCATTCCAACCGATACTTACCGTCACCTGTAGGCTCTTTTGGTTGTATGCACGCTGACAATAACATTGCATAGGGATCAGTAATATCTAATGCTGCTCCACCTGCAAAGTCATTAGCACTGAGTGTGTAAGGGGGACGAGGAGCTAAAGGTGGTCCATCCCATCTTTCAGCTTCTCCGGTAATGATCAGAAAAACTCGAGGGTTATGAACTTGCTGACATACATCGTTATAGTTAGCTGTAAGAAGACTAAGGTTACGTACTCCGGTATCGAGTTTGTATTCAAAACGTTGATGAAAAGAAATATTATCGGAAGCACTAGCATCTTGTACGCGTTGTCCTTTATTACGACTTTCTGAATTATTATCTCTATCTCCATGCTCGGGAATATTCCAGTAACCTGGGGAGCGACTCGCTGCCATTTTATCTGAGAAATTTATCTCGAGAGGAGAAGCGATAATGTCTCGTCCTGTTGCACCTGCAACCATAGATGTTCCGTAAGGGTAAGTCCCAGCTACTGCATCCTCCTCAGGTTGGATACCTTTCTCTACAGTTAATTCTGCAAGCCATTGTAGAACGAGTGCTGTGGTATAAGTTATATTAGGTAACAACCCCCCTTCAAATTGTCCTTTTACTTCCCAGTTAAGATCAAAAGTTATTTTGTTTGATCTCCATTGATGAGTAAAGGCAAAGTGTCTTTCGCGCACCCAAAATCTTTGGTCTCCTCCTAACTTCAGTGTTTCTTGTTGCATTGTATATAAAACTCTGTTCGCGAACATGTTTAATATATCAATTATTACACTATGTACGATCTGGCGCGGTGCATAATCAGTACTCTGAAAGAAACCCGATAAGGCCAATGTACTCGTTACACCTGCCTCGTCTGTCCTTGACGTTGTAGTAGCAACGCTTAAATCACCAGAGGTAATATATTGAGGAAGCCATGAGTAGACCTGTTTATCTACAAGTGTAAATCTTAGGATAGTGTCATCTTCATTGACGTTGTAAACCTGCCTCTCTCGTTGCCAATAACCACGTGAGACATCTGGTACACGAAAGTAAGCAGAGATTGTGTGCCTAAAAGAATCTGCACTAAAACCTTCTTGTGAGGTGAAATACTTATTGAGCTTTAATAAACCCCCGATAGTACGTGTTGCATAAAAATCCTTATCTATAGTTGTACTGATGGTGTAAACAAAATCGACCCAGTTTGCAATTGCACCAACATAACCCGCTGGGGTTGGAAAGAGTTCTACTTCAACCTCCCAATGTACCATAGCTGAACGACTACCATAAATTTTGGTTATCTCTACCAACCGTGGATGCGGACCACCTTTCAAATCAGGGTAGGATGAAGGATCAATATTTAATTCTGTGTCCCAATCAGCATAAGAGATTTGTAATATACCTCCTGGGGCGCTTAAAATTTGCTGCATGCGAGAAATTGCTTCATCTAAAGTTTGAGTGGGAATAGTGGCGAAAACGATAGCACGTATACCATATATCTTTCGTACTGAAGCTGTAAAGTCTCCTCTACCAGCCGTTATAGGTACTTGTGTTACAGTCAACATTGGATACTGAAACGTTATTGTTTCATCATCAATAGTATAGGTTATAGTATCACTCACATGTAAGTTCCCTCTGTTTGCATCCTGTACTTTAACAGTGTGTATTCAGCTTGCTGGTGTCTTAAAACAGTTCTAATTTCAGTCCAGCTAAATGAAAGCATATCCAATAATTGGTTGCTATCCAATACTTGCATGATAACATTTCCGCCCTTTGAATCTGCAAGGCGGGTGCGCTCTGTGCTGGCTTCATCATCAGGTGTAGTATTATCTTCTGACTCTGTTGATTCTTTTTGTTGCATCAATTCTAGTTCTGCATCTTGTATATTCTTTTTTATCTTTCTTATTTTTGCTTTATCATCTGAGCTGTGGAACTCAGGGTGTTCTTGATACCATGATAGTCGACCCTTTTCCACCTCTAATGTAGCTTCGGGTGTGGGTTTACTTTTATCTGAAACTTTCGGAACATGTATTTTAGGTGTATCCGGCAGAGAAGTAAAAGCTGATACACCTACCGCACGTGATATTGCACCTGCAACCCCAAACACACCCCCGTCGGGTGCAGCGGCCTCGCTCCGTGGTTTTCTCGGGAGGTTATGTTCTTTTCGGTAGCGTTCTATATCTTCTTCTGTAATTGGTTGTGTGGTATCTTGCCTGCGTTGACGCTCTCCTATTCCTGTGCCGATTCTGAATGCAAGAGTAAAAACTTTAAGAGCAGTTATAAGTTTATTTATAACAGAAAGTCCTGGTACAGGAGGTGCGATAGAAGGTGCAGCCGCACTCGTGGTAGTTGCTATAATTTCTTTAGCTGCTCCAAAAGCCTTCTCCTTAAAATTTAGCAGAGTAAGTATCTTGTCAAGATAACCTCCCAGCCAAGTTTTAAGGTCTTTCATCCATGTGAACTCCAACTTCTTACCTCTGGCCCATTCTGGTGTTTGCATACCTGGTTTGAACTTCCCACGGAGTAAAGGTGTACCTCCTATACCACCCGCAGATTTATCGCTGTAGCCGGGCGCGGGCCCAGGTGCCCATGACGGTGCACCTTTAAAACCTGTAGCACCACTTGATACGGTAATACCCAGTAACTTTGCAAGTCCTTTAACTCCATCCATTAAAAGTTTGATTGTTACTATAAATGGTGCAAAAAGAGAAAATAGCTCCTTGAATAAATTTTTGAGCTTCTCGAGGAACTCTGCGAGTGAAAGCACTATATGCATTAAAGCTCCTAATGCATCTATGAGTTTATTGACAACGCCCTCCCAACTTTTGAAAACTGATATTTTAAGCCGCGTCCATCGTCGGGTAATTGCTACACCAATATCCGTTAAACGTTTCAGTGTGGGTGCAATAGCTTTGGCCCAAGCTTTATTTATTTGCTGATCGAGTCTCCGCCATTTTTCTTGCTGAGCAGCAATAAGTGGATCGAATTTTGCAAATGTGGATACAAGACTACGTGTGACAACAATGAGTTGCTCCCACTGCACGTTCAGTACTTTAGATGTTTTAAGAAGCCCACCAAAAGCTGCTCCTAATGATGCACCAATAGCAGCTCCGGGAAGTGTTCCTCCAGGGATAAATGAACCCATACTTGCCCCAAGCCATGCACCCTCAAAACCGCCGCTGAACTGACCTGTTATTGCACCTTTAGCTACAGCGCCAGCACTACCTGTTATGCTGGAAGTTAAAAATTTGCCGGGGGCTTTGGTGGCCATTAGCTTGTCCTTATTTCGTTCATTCCGCCAATGAACGCTAGTTCTTTAATCAACAGCCCTTTTTCTTTCCCGCGCCGACAAGGTGTTTCACCCGTAATACGTAAAGGGCGCACAAGTGATGCTACCTCTAATACTTCAAGATATGAACCCTCAAGAGTATCTGAAACGCGCTCTTTTATTACGAACATAGACTTTTTTAGGTCAGATAAATATCTATGGTATCTGCCTCCATAATCAACTTTGAATACATGAAGTATACCGATGATGATTGTGAAATGCTCGCGTTTAATACCGCCGTCAAAATCACTGTAGGTTGAACCTCCATCAACTACCTCCAATACAATTGAGCGACGTGCAGGTACCTCTATAACTAACGGTGAGAGGAAAATATCTTCAGCTTCTTGGAGCTCTTCGAACTCAGCTGTAAGTTCAGCAACTATCTGGTTCATTACAGTAATAGTGGGCATTTTTACTTTTCCTTTCGCGGCAGGTTATGTATATTGAAAATGCCATCTGTATCTGCACTTGTTGTTCCCTCAGTTGTACTTTCAGGTTTTATACCAATTTCTTTTAGGTATGACCTGATTTTATCGGGAGCAAAAAGGAGTGCGAGTGCGGCCGCTCCCTCTAATACACGCAGACTTTGAATAACCGGAATATTGGCGAGTAAACCAAAATACTCCCCTGGACTTAACTCCCTGACTTCTCCGGGGGTGAATCGGTAATAGTGTCCGAAAAGAGCGAGCGACCGAAAACTTTTTTTAATGGTTCATCTGCCTTTTCTGTCGTAAACTTTCTAAAGTCATCGAGGATTAAACATGCCTCGAAAGTAGTAAGTTTCACGTCCTCTAAACCGAACTCTTTTTTAACTACCTTCAAAATCTGTTCGGGATCTTCAACTTTTTCGAGTGAGCGTAAACGGTAACCTAATGCGAGCAAGTCATATTCATACTCCTTGCCATTTGCTTTGAACATGTAAAGTGGAAGCGTCACTTCCGGATTGTCCAGGTCCAGCATTACTTTTCCTTTCTTTTTTATCTGAGATAATCTTGTACTGAGAACAACAAATTTGTATCGTCATCTGGAATTATGATGAAGGAAACTGGGACGTTCTGTTCGGATGTTGCGGCTAAGAGTAACTCTGCTGGGTCGAGCAGAAAAGCAATTTCGCTTGTCCAATCTTTATCGGCAACCTCTTCGTGGATGTTCAACGTACGAGTGATACCTGGACCACTTCCACCGCCGAAACCTGTTGCGGTACGTGCTGTCTCTCCAATCAGGCAAGGGTCGCCAGATGCTCCTTGAAGCTGTCCAAGAAGGCCTCCTGGGATCCATTCATCCAAAATCCCTTGAAAACCCACGCTGCCGGATTCATTAAACTCAACAAGCATGCAATCTACAACGCAAGACTTCCCTGCATATATATAGCCAATAGGTGCCGCGCCAAGTGCATCTACAATAACAGGTGCCCAAGTTATCTTCGGGCGTATATTCACACCCGCCTTTGTTTTTCCTAGGACGACACCGGCAAAGGTTATCGTACAGGGTCCAGTTGGATGATATGCAGCCATAATTAAGCTCCAGGTATATAACTTGGTAAAGTATTAAAGAGAAGCCCGTTGCTATCAAGCAGAATTATAAACGTCAGCGGGACTCTTAATTCTTGTGTTGCATTAAGAAGCATGTCGGCGGGTACGGGTTCTGTATGTGCAGCTAACCAAGTTGAAGTACCATCACGCTCCGTGATCTGTAACGCGTAATGTGTAGTATCCACACCGATATGTTCACCTACAACTTTACCGCTCCCTAAAGAGTTAGCGAACGGATCAGCTATAGTTATAAGGTCTTCGTGCATACCGACGCACTCAACCGTTATCAGCTTTCCCGCCCAAATATAATCAGCGGGCTCCGCCCCGTGTTCATCATCTATTATAGGTATCCAATTGGGCGTAGAACGAAGAATGATACCGGCTTTAGTTGCACCGAGATCATTACCACCCCACGTAATCCCGCAAGGGCCTGGTACACGAAAAATCATCGAGGGCCTCCTTTCTGGTTAAGATGCCGCGCCGAAAACTATATAGTCATATTCGTCATCGTCTCCTGCGGAGGTCCCTTCATGCTTAACCTTTATAGTTAACCCATCAGATGCAAGTCCGTCAGGCGTAGGGATAAGTGCCGCTTGTCCCTCAGGGATAGTGAAGTCAATCTCTGCGGTGACACCCACTTGAACTGACATAGCAATAGATGCGGGCGCTTTGAGAATCACACCTGCAATAGCTCCACCTGTCGGAGGAACTGCCGCCCACGCATCAGTGAGCGTTTTGTGTCCAGCTTGTACATCTCCAGGGGCGGTACCTGCACTAACACGAGATGTGATTTCGTAAACTTGATTTTCGAGCGAGTCAGAACTTGCGACACCTGACACTTTAATTGAGCAGACTAAAAGTGCTGCTGCAGTCATAATAGGCTCCTTTCTTTCATAAACTGGTATTCAAAAGGTCTCTTTCATTCTCAGTTAAGTAAAAGAGACCTTCACCTGCTTCGAGTACCTCAGTAGGCTCGTTTGTTTCACCATCAGGCAATAACTGCGAGACAGCTGAGAGCTTAAATGTACCATCTTGGAGTCCCACCAGAAACCTTTGTGCTCTCTCGAATGCGCTTTTTACATCGCCCGAAATTTGGTTCCGACGGAACTCCAAATAGTACATTGTAACATCAGCCACAACTCTTACAATACTTTTATCGGCCTCTAACTCGGCTGTTGAATACATCTTGCCTAGCTGGGCTTTAACATAAGCTTCGGCCTGATCGATTATAGCTTGTACAATAGTTTCGTCATAGACGGGTTGCTCTTGCACATCGCTATAATCGCTTGCCAGGGCCGTTACGCGTTCTGCATCAAAAGACTGCTTCAGTACTGTGACTGTTAAAATAGCCATACTGCTCTCTCATAGTTAGCTGTGGTTAGGTATCCCCATCGACCTTGATTGCATTCTGCCACATTCCGTAACCGGTCGAGTAGAGTACACGTGCACCGAACAAGAAATCATCATCGAAGAACGTTGTCTCTGAAATGTCACGCCCTGTGCGCATGATTGTTTGAATCTCAACCGAAGAAAGTGCTTGCAGCATTTCATGGTCAGCTTCCGGGATACTATCCGGAAAAGTCTGTTTCGGCCCAAATCGTTGGAAGAGCATTGGTTTGATAGGTGTATTGATCTTGAACAACCACCAAGTACCGTAATGGAATACCTCATCATCGTTGGCGTAGAACGGTTCTTTTCTGGGCGTGGTGATGATCTTTCCAACACTATGAACAGTGATGTTGCTCGTGTCATTGACGATGGAACCTTCAAGAGCAGTTCTTACAAAGAACTCTGCTCTCGGATGACATAGTATGACCAAGTCTTCCGGGTCGGCATCATCATGCCAAGGCTCACCGCGATCATCCGTAAGCTCTAACATCATTGCTTTTGCAATCCGCAGATCCTGTTGGAAAGCAGCAATTGCATTGTCTCGGTCTGTTTTTGTTGCCGCAGCTAAAAGGGTATCCGTGAGATGTCCCAGGAACCCATTATACTGAGCGACACCGTTACCAAGGTCGTGACCTGTGTCAGCACCTCCGGACGTGGTCCCTTCAACGAATTTAGCAGTATCATAACACGCACCGAGCGTATCATGATAACTCAAACCTAAAAGGGTGTACACGAGTTTGTCCGGGAAGTTTGCAACACGTGCGCCCAAACTTTGGACTAATGTGCGCAACTGCCCTGTTTGATCAAACTCAAAAAGGGTACGTGGAACTTTCACTCCGGTTGCGTACACCTTGTTTGTAACCGTGTACGTGTATTCGGAGAAGCCCGCAAGAATTCTTTCATCCTTCATCTCAGTCATCTGCGGAAGAGTTGAGAGAGAATTGTACACTTCCTCTTTCTTATCGCTGTTAACGATAGTACTGAAGAGAGGGTACTTGGCCTTACGTTGACGTGTAACAAACTCACGCCCGAAGATCCCTCGGATACCTTTTTCGATTATGTTCATGTCGTAACCAAGCATGGAAAACTCCTTTCGAAATACAACAATAAAATTATCTTTGTTAACTACGCTTACTGTTCGCATTTCGGTGTCTTGAAGACCCTTTTGCATACCCTGTTAGGCGCCGAACTTTTCAGCTATTTTACTTTTAACTCAATCTGTTAACCAATCGAGAACAGTGAGGTATGGAACCATGCTGCACCATCAGAGATGATGTGACATGCTTCACCTTGCGCAAGTGTTATTATATCGAAACTTCCACCTGCACCGCCAAAGCCAGCTGATACAATAACTGTAGCTGCCGAGCCATCGCAGCAGACAATTACATCTGCGCCTAGATTAGCTGCAGCTGCTGCATCCACTGTTAGCGCACCGGTATTGGCAAGAATGACTATTGGCTGACAGATTGTTTCGCCACCAGCATCAGTTAACGTCTGTGCACCTGCACCCTTTGCAAGTATGGTGCGCAGCTGACTAACGCTCAAGATCACATAGGAATCATCACCTATACACAGTACTTCCACTGAATCTCCGACGTTGTAGCAACCATAGAAAACGTTTGATATGGTTTGACGTCCGATAAGTGTTCCGGCAATTATATCTGTTAGACCAACAGCACCGGTCTTAACGATACGACATACTGAACCTGGGTGAACGCCCGTTGTTGGCAGCGTAAACGTCATTGTACCAACAGTCGTGAGATGAATCAGCCCGGTATTGAATTCCAGTGACGATACTGTTTCGGGATCTGAACCAGCCTCTTCTGCGTACTGTATATCTGGGGAGTACTGATTCACATTCAATATCACGTAAGAATTTGCCGCGATACACAACACATCAACTGAGTCACCAACTTCATCACAACCGGAGAAGGTGTTACTATCGGTTTGGTGACCTATAAGCGTCCCTGCAATTACTGTTAACTGGCCAACTGATCCAGTTTTAACGATACGGCAAATTGTACCTGCCGCAACACCTGTTGTCGGCAAAGTCAATGCCATGACGCCATTTGTTGTGATGTGCACCAGCGTATCTTCAAACTGAGCTGCTGTTAGCGTTTGAGGTGAAGCACCCGCTTCTGCTGTATATGTTGCCGGCGCAATACCATCCAAGGTGTGTGCTGTTTGGTCTGCCAACGCAGCGTGTGTTGTAATATCAGCCGCAGACCACGGTGCAGGTGTGATATCAACCATCAACCAGTCTTCGTCGTAATCAGTACCACCTGGCGTGTCAGGTTCTCTACGCACAACAAGACCCACAATATTATCATAGGTCGTTGCTCCAGCCAACCCGACCAAAGCGTCCACGGACGCTGTATGCTCAGTATGCGCATAAACAAGCTTGCCTACATCCGTAACAGCTGATGTAGTATTCTTGGTCATGCGGAAAATACCATGCCTACGTACTCTGATGTTGATTGTACCATCTGCAACTGCCTGCGCAACTGTACACGCCTCTTCTGAGATACCGACAAACTTCATTGCTGCATCATCATCTATCTGAACAAGATAACCTGCTGAGTCTATCGCTACTTGAGTACCGCGAAAGATTGCAGTAGCGATCTTGACAGGAAACGAAAGGATATTACCTTTCAGCTTCGCATATACTTGTTTATTTCCACCTGCCATTTTTTGCTCCTTTCATATCAAACTTAATCATAAGACCCAGTCGCTATTCGGACTGGACGGTCTTCCAAATCAACAAACACTTTTGTTGAACTTACTTCTGTGATACGCCCTACTACTATCTTACCAGCTGAGGCAGCTTGTACAGTTGCATCATCATAAACACATGCTATCCGCCCTGGCTTTTTCCCAGTTGCTCCACCTTGCCATACTCTTTCAAGTTTGCCATCTTGTCTAACGCGAATTATATCGCCGGAGACAGCTGCCTCTTGAGCAAAACCTATTACTAAGAGACGTGTAGTATCTCCATCGTCAACTGTATCTGTCGCAGCATATGCGAGACCGTCCACGAGGTTCAATACTACTAAACCACCGCGCCAGATCGTTCCGCCAGCTGTGTAAGCTTGTATATTACCAAACTTCGCTTGCAAAAGCGATCCCATATTAGCTGTTAAAGCTGACATTGTATTATCCTGTTACCATGGCTTCACTAATACCCGCATTGGTGCGGATATACTTGGCGTAGCTTAAATCCTTCGCGGTGACACCCAGAGCAGCGTACGTTTCTTTGTTAGCAGCGTATTCAGCCTTAAGTGCTGTTTCATCAGTAAGCTCAAACTGTTTAACGTCATCGAGACGCCCAAGAGCAACCTTCGGCGATGAAAGCAGTAGTTGCTTAAACTCCTCGACCTGCTCAGGTGCTTGGCTCATCATGTACTCAACAGTCTTACTGATATCGCCCACAGGTGCACCTGAAGCTTTTTGAGATGTAAGCCACACTTCATACTCTTCGGCTCTTCGACCTGAAGTGATTAAAGCGTTTGCATTCTCCACCGTTGAAAGACGTTGATGGAGATCGTAGTTCTGCGCTACCAACTCTGACTGCAATTCGAACTGATCACTAGCTTCACGATCAAGCGGATCAATAAGTGCTGGTCCACCAGGCGCGGCAACAGGAGTTACAAGAGTCATGTCTGTACCACTACCCACACCAACATCACCTTCTTTGATCTTCAGTTTCGGTCTGGCTTCCTCTGTAGGGGGAAGCTCTTCAGGATGTTTCGGTGCAGTAGGTACATCCATGCCGGCTTCAGCTAACTCTTCGTAAGTGACTATCAAACCAACAGGTTCACCAGCAAAACATACTTCACCGGTTTCCTCATCAATGGAGTAACCTGCTCTGCGATCTCTACGTGAACTAGCTTCACCAGCAGCAGAGCCAAGTATTGCACCGCCTGCACCGAAACCAGCTGCAGTTCTTCCAGGGTGCCTACCCATAGCAGCGCCAGCTTTACCGAATTTACCAACAGCTTTGCCAGCTGTTTTACCGAAAGCCTGTTTGCCACGTTTCCCGGCAACCTTACCAGCGACCTTACCGCCCGCAGACAAGAGTTTTGCCAAACCTGCAGGTACAGCATACTCTTCATTGGTCTCCGGATCGATAAAGGTTTCGGGCTCTTCTTCTCCTTCATTGTTGCTGAAACATGCTGTGAGCACTTCAGGTACAGTCTCACTTACAGCAGCGCCCACAAGTTCGTAAATCTCTCGTTTTATTTCATCGTTCAACATTTTATTATCCCTTTCATATGGGTACCATTCACTTTCTTCTTTATTCGCGAACACAACTTGCGGCAACGCAAAATGAGGTGTAGTCCCACCTAGCAGTGCCATACAAAGAATTCTTTTACTTTTCGGTAAGACTTCAACACTCCTGTTCGGAAATGCATTCTTTATAATCTTTTCTTTTATTGCTCCTGGAATACGTACTAGATCCGCATACAGAAGTTTACCTTTAATTACAAGATTATCTAAAAATCCTACCGCTTCTTTTTCAACGCCTCCTTTTTTATTATGCCCAATAATAATCGTCGGTCTGTAACCACCAGCTTTGAGGAGCGCATGATTTTGTACTGCATCACTCATCCAAGTTTCATCACAAGGGAAACCACGATTGGTATGCATTTGAAAAATCGGCACTCCACGTACTGTATAAAAGTTACTACCTTCACTAATAATCTTATATGCCATTTCTTGTCCTCTCACTTTCTAATCTAATAGTTTTTACAGAAAAGTTCCAGGAAAATCCAAAAGTGCCCCTGTGGAATTTTTATTCAGCTCTCCTTTCTATATAGCTCTACGTCCAATAATTTCAACCCTTAACTTACCTATCTGTTTCTGGATTTCTGATGTTGTTGCTTCATCAGCATCGGAAATCCTGTTAGCTAAAGCTTCAATGAACTGACCTAGTTGCATACTTGAAAACTGTGAATACTCTCCCTTAATAGAAGTTCTTTGTACAGGTACCAGATCAACTGTTGTAGGCGGTATACCAAATTCAGTATGTGCGCGACGAAGCCCTTCCAATACAAGTCCTCCAAGCGCTGCTGGCAAAGCACCACGTTTCAATCGATCAGATACATGATGACGACGTAAAAATGAACGGAGTCCGTATTGATAACCTTTTTCGTAGGTGAGTATTTCTCCACACTCAAATGCAAAACGACGTCTGCCAGCTAAATGTCGTACTTTACGTAATTTACCTGCAAGCATTTTCCAACCTAATGTTTTATGAGATTGTAAAGCACGACGGGCTAAAGTGGAGCTAAGAGTTTCTGCTCTAATTCGTTTCCCTGCCAAATGCCCTATACCGGCTGTTCCGGCTGTTGTAGCAGCAGATGTCGTTAAATACGAACCCACTGTAAGTTTAGCTCCTTTCTTCCAATTTTTTTCTTTACTAGATCCTTTAATTGCACCTCCTTCAAGCGCAAGTTTTGGTACCTGCCCTGCTGCTACTGCTGCAGGCGCAGCCCAACGAGACAGTTTTTTGAAACGTCCCATTTTACTCCCACGTAACATAGCGAGTGTAGCACCTGTAGCAACACCTGCAGCTGCTGCTCCTTTATAGAGACCTGCAAACCCTTTCTTGAGTTTCGCGTGCTGACGTGTGTGTGTAGCTTCATGCGCAATAGCTGCGGAATGTGGAGGAACGTTTATTTCTCTTTTCCCTTTTACTGCTCTGAACCAAGGTCGCGCACCTTTTGCTACAACTATTTTTGTACCTGGTGCCGAAAGCTTTTTTGCTTTAGCCTGAGCCTGTGCAGGTGTCAGATCCTCTTTTCCTATTGCTCGTCGCTCCCAACCCCAAGCAGTTCGCATTTGCTTATCTGCTTTTTTACGGTTCGCTGCCATACGCGTTTTTAACCGCTCCCTCAAACCGTAATGCATAAATTTCAGGGGTTGAAAACCATGCTGTGCCCACTCATCTGGACTTATACCTTGTATTGGGATTATACTACTCCCGCTACGCTTAGCCATACGTAATTCTCCTGGTACTCTTTTCCCAAGCAATGCAGGGGTACGCCCCCTAACAAAAGGAAGGGCCACCAGTACTGCGGGGAGTAAACTCTTTTCCACCCGGCTGACGGCCCCGTGCTGCGGGTAGAAAGGCCTCGTAGCAGCAGCGACACCTTCCCATGCTTTCTTTCTTTTCAATGTGTTCTTCCTCAGAGCTGTACGAACTTTGCTAAAAGGAAGATCTTCTATAACGGGATAGTGTCCAGTGGTAGGGCCGGGAAGAGGCATCCAAACCTCACCCCGACCTGCCAAGGACGCTTCCCGCGACATCCTTTTCAAAAGCTTTTCGGCTTTATGTGTTTCCGGATCATTCTTATGTTTCCGACTCAGTGCACGTAAAGCAATTACATAATCACGTGCAAAGTCTTCAGGTAAAGGTCTATCCCTTGTAAATGTTTGCCGTCTACGTTTACGTTTGCGTTGACGTGCCATGGACAATCCCTTTCAATAATGCTGGCAGGTCCTCAAGTATGGATGCACCACTTCGTGTACCACCATGCTTACCACTCAGTCCTTTTTGACGTCCGATAACATAACTACCTCCGTGCATTTTTTGCAGTAACCAAAGCTTTAGTGCTCCAGGTGATCCACGTGTTCCAGCAGACTCTTCTTGTCCGTGCTTCATACCTAACTGTAATCCTGTAACGCCTGTTTTTTTGCCGTAGTGACAAATGACAGTGCTCATAGGCACACCCGCCTGTGAGGCATCTAGCCGAGACCTTTGTGGATCATTCGCATAAATTTCGGCAAGTATATCGAGCTCATTTTTCTTAACCGTTTCTACCGTACGTTTTTGTTGGCGACGCATTGCTAGACCTGCAGCTACTAAACCTGTACCTGCCAAGGCGAGCTTGCTACGTCTTGAGATAAGACGTGGGCTGCGTCTCTCCCTGATCTGTTTTAACAACATTTTACGTTCGGTTTGGGTCAACATATCATACTGCTCCGCGACCTCCTCAGCTGTACTCATCTTGACGAGTATAGGGATCGCTGTTGCTACAGGCGTTACTATCGGTTTAGGTACGAGAGCAACATGCTTCATCTCCGTTGAGCATTTCGGGCAATTTACCTTGTACTTATCCACGGTTGTCCGCCATACAATTGTAGCATCTCTGCACTCTGGGCACTTATAAAGCCCCGGGGGCCTTTTGTTGCGTGCTTCTCGTGTCGCCTCTGACTCTATTGGCTCTACTAGTGCGCCCTCATGATATTTTTGTACTCTGAACATTATAGACTCCTAACAAATAAGTTTGCTTATCCAACTGCCTTCCTGATACGGCGTCGTTCTAATTTCTTACCTATTACTGCACCTCCTACACCTGCTCCAACAGCTAATGCAGCTCCAGCTACCCTCTCAGCTCTAATACGATTTGCTACCTCGAGTAAACCTTTAGATATCACTTCGCCCTTACCTTTTATCGGTACTTTGGTTTTCGCTAACCAGCGAAGTTCCATAAGACGCTTCACTGGTATCTTTGCGATACCATAATACTGAGGTGCACGGTAACCTGCACCGGATTGTACGGATGTCATCCCTGGTTTTCTTTTCTTACGCGGGATTACAGAACTAGCTACATCTGCTACGATCCATGCAGTTAATGCACGATTACCCCACCTGCCCGCCTTGGCTAACTTACTCATCTTACCTACTTTGGCTGCTGCACCTAGTGCTCTCGCACCTACTGCTGCAGCAAAATACTTTTGAGGGGCTGTATGTTGCTGTTGTGTCTTACGTATTTTACGTGCGGCAATTAAACTTGCAAGCACCGCCCAAGGCAGGGTTACGGCGGCAACCCTACCTGGGTGACGGCGTGCCGTACCCACGGCGGTACTTACAGCAGCGCGACGTTTTTCTTTCTTAACACCTTTAACAATACGACGTGTACCGGCTTCGAAGGCCTTATTTTGTGCTGTCCAATCTTTCGGATCAAAAGGTTGGGAGCCTTTTTGGTATGCATTACGTACTGGAACTTCACCTTCTACACGTATACGTCTTTTTGGTGTTGTTACTCCTCTACCTAAAATCTCTGCTGAGATGAAACCGAGCAACCACATCAGTAAACCCTTTTCAGCACCTATTTTCGCTTTGTGAGGTAAGCCTTTTATTGTACTCAATGTTTTAAGTGCTTTATCCTGTAGCGCATATAGTTGGAGAGAAGGGATATCATCAACATGTTCAGTTACCTGTCCGATAGTGTAACGTGCCATTTCAATATCACTTCTAACATCGGGCATATAAGGACCTATTGCGGGTATCCTTTTCCGCTCTAGTTCTTGAAGAATACTCAATGCTATCCAACTAATTAAACCACCCAATGCAACCTGTGCGCTAACTTTACCGGCTTTTTTTGTACCTGCCCATGCTAAGGTACCTGTTTTTTTCAGCGTAGTTTTTGCAGTGCTCCCTATTCTCTCTGCAACTCCTGGAGGGGACATGAATGCATAATGCGAAGCTGAACTATCCTGAAGCTTTTTCGCACCGAATGCACCTAAGCCCGCACCACCTGCAACTAACATAGTTTTGGTGTGTTTACGAGGGAAGGACAATATACCCTTCCGGAGCCGACGTTTACGTTTTGCTCTGCGTACGAGTTTATGTACCAATCTACGTCTACCACCTAAACCGCTTGAGGCTAAGGCATAATTCTCAGCTGCACGTTTCTCATCGATACCCTGCAATTGCTTCTGAATCTCTCTCACTACCATTGGCGCCGCAGCAAGTAGTGAAATCAACCCTGCGTGTCGTTTAACAAAACGGCCCGCACCGCTTGCTATTCGTGCTTCGAGGGTAGGTGCAATTTTAGAGCGTGCAGCCCATTTCGCTTCACTTGCAGCTGATGCTGCCGCTTTGGCTTTCATGGTAATCGTACGTTGAGTTGCTCTGGCACGTATCCTCTGGGCCTTTACTTCAGCTTTAGCTGCTGCTATTCTTGGGTCTATAGCATATTGTATCATTTTACGTTTCTCTTTCGCTTTTAACTTGCGCCAGTTTTTAAGTCCGAGTGCGCCACCTACAATAGCACCTGTCAAAGCCCCTTGTACAATGTTAACTCTACGTATCACCTTGGTTTTTGCAAGGAAGCCTCTGCGCAAAGATTTGAGCGTGTTATGTATCCGCGCGTCAACCGCTGCTTCGCGCAATACTAAACCACGTTGCCTTTTGGTGCGTAAACCTCCTATATGGATTTGGGCACCCCAACTTTTAGGGCGCTTTGGAACAATACGTCCCTCATGTATGGCTGTATTCTTTCGACGTATGTACTCATTTTTGATTTTACGTAGTAATAACTCTGGAGGTAAACGATGTATGCCAGCTATAGTTGCACCACCTATAGCAGCTCCCTTAACAATACCTTGTCGCGTGCTTTTTTTTCTTAGAGTCACATTTTCGGGGTTCATCTTTGCGTACACCGTTTCTTGTTCTGAGAGTAATACATGGCACGAAGGACATTCTTGAGGCCAAGTTAACGGTGTCTTACGATAGAATGTGCGACCGCAACTTGAACACTTCAGCTCAACCATGCGTGACTTATTTACGCGGCTGCTGCTTTTGCTGCTTCCGTGTTTGGCGGCGTTCCCGCTCACGTTCTGGGAGTGATTTGCTACCCTGTCCCGGACGTACATTATTAGTTGCTCCCGAATCATCTGTGCTCCCTTGCTGGGCTTCCATTGCACGTTGAGGATCTATAACAGCTTCCCCTTCGGCCGGAGCCCTTAAACCAGTAAACTCTCTTACCTGGTCCTCACTTACAGAAAGGCCAAGTCTAAGTGCCATCATAACTGATTCGAGGAATATACCTGTATCCTCAATAGCACTCTTTTTGAATCCAAACTCTGGGATATACTCCTCTGCGAGATTGGGTGTATTTAATTGTGCATCATAAGTAATAAGCGTTCTGTTTAAGGTATCCTTCACTTGCATTTTATCTCTGCTGCTGATCATACCGAAAACGCTCTGATGTACTGTTGCGGCAGCATACGAACCAACTCCACCTGCCATTTCCGTCATTAGTTCTTGTCCTAAGATGGTTTTCGTTATGAGCCTATCAACGTAATCGATAAAGGACGCGAAAACGTTTTTAGATCCAGATACCTTTGCAATATCAACGTTAACGTCACCTTTCTTACCAGGTATACTTACAACTGCATCGTTTCTTAAAGCTAACATAATTTGATGCAGCCGCTCTGCGAGCTCTGTGTTCTGTGGCCCGGTATAGAATATCTTGAAGGGCATTCCATAGCGCTCTAACTCTTTCATGAAGTATTTTAGAGCGATCATCTTAAAGTGAAAGTAATGGTAAAGCGGTGTATCTGCTAAACCTCGACCGTAGAAAGCATACCCGGCTGTTTCGGGTCTCTTCCAGGAACCGTCAGTTGTATTGAAGGTGTGACGAATGAACTTATAAGGAGGCACTCTTGTACCATATGAAGGTGCCTGCGGAGAAAGTAAATATAACCCTCCGTGTTTGTCAAACTTGATTCTATCTTTGTTAACGGGAAAATGATCTTTGACAATGTATTCTCCTTTAGAAGACAATTTCCATACCACTTCATTAAGTGACATTCCTGGTAGAATCGCGTCCATAACGTTATCGAGTAATTCAGAAAAACGTGGCATCTGTTTCAGGCGTCTTTCACAACTCAACGCGAGACGTTTAGCCATAGAATTCTGAGCGAGTGACGCTTTAGGTTTTATTATCCAAGGTATACTACTAACAGCTGCTTTACGTACCATTAAACAGTAAAAGATTTGAGGATCGCGCATCATTCTTTCATAAATGGCCGCATCTTTTCTGACTGCGTAATCAGGGTCTTCAACTATTCCATTTATCAATTGATAAAATAGTTTGTCAAGCCCCGCAGTTCTTTCTGTTAAATGCTGTTCTTGCTGCTGGAAAAAACCATGTCGGTCTGTAAGAGGTGCACTTATCGGAGTGCCTATAGCGCCCGCTGCCTGCTTATAACGCATGCGTATCTTTTGATAGTTATGTAGAACTGCATTGTCCTTTTTTAACAGATTAGGCATCTTAAAGTATTATCTCCGATAACTCTGGTAACTCTAAATCAAAAGCATCCTCGACTGTTGCAGTATCATAACCCACATCTTTATACCTTTTGTATGGGATACTGTGCTGTAATTCTGACCATGTTGCGTACCTGAGACAGCAGCAGGTATCATCATTTGACCTTTCAGGTTCTTCTCCTAAAACGTCACCTTTACTATGATAAGAAGGTACCTCACGTAAAGCACGTTCACAATCACTTGTAATGAAAAGACGTCGTGTACCGAAAAGTGCTTGTACTAAAAGGATACTCTCCATAACTTTCTTTTCAGTCGGGATACAAGTAAATCCTATACTTTTACCTGCATCATCTTTTGCAGCTGCAACTTCTGCACGGGATACCGCTTCATGATCTGTCCATGCTGCTCTATAAGTATGTGGACCAAACCATGTTTGATGCGCATTTTCTTGTGCGCGCATCTGTGTACAGTGTTGCTTAATTAAACCATGTTTTTGAACATACTCATCGAAGAATACCATAGTTCTGCCATCAGTCATGTACCACATAGCGGCAAATGGGTGTTCGAAACCAAAATCAAATACACGGCCGTATTTCACACCCGTCGGCCTCCGGGAGAAGTTGCGTGCATCATTCCGACTCATTACATGACCCATAGGAAACGGCCTCGCATCGAAGTTGGGCCAGTAAGCCCCTTCAAATGCGACGAATTGACCTAACACGTATTGCTTAAAGTAAGCTGTCTCCAGCCCGAAAGACACCTCCATATCCGTGATATACTCATGAGGTAAATAAGTATTATCATATGTAGGTGCCTGCACAAGACGAAATAGATCCGGCGATTTATTGGCGAGTGTAACAAAATAGTCATAAGTCCAATGCGTTAAGCCCGCAGGGTTACCTACAACAAAACCCTTCCGTGCACCCTGACGACGGAGCCGTCCTATAAGCATCTTGTACGTATCTTCTTTTACAAGACCCGCCTCATCAATCCCAAACCAGTTCAACTCTAAACTTGCGAGACGTCCCGGATTGTCCATAGAACGAAACAGGACTTCTGTACCATTTACTAAAGTTGCCATATTACGTGACTTCGAGAAGTCTTTAAGCCACGAAGGCGGGCATAGTTCAAAAAACTTCATCTGGGTCGTGTCTTCTAACATGCGGTACGTAGGGGCACCAATACATCCTCTCGTTTTTGCCCCGCCGCAACAGAGGAGTGCTTGAATAACTAGAATATGCGTCTTTCCAGAACCAAAGCCACCTATGTAACCGCTGTGCGTGACTTCTCTGCAATTACGTAGGAAATCCCCTTGTTTCGGTAAATATTCTAATGTAACTCCTTTAGCCACACTACGTACCTTTATAGAAACCTGTTGGGCTTGTTTTTGCTATCAATAGATCAAGTGCACCCTTAGTAATTGAGATTAAAATTATGTGACGCTTGCCATGCCCGTATTTCTGTAAATCCTCAGGTAAATTCGCGCTGTAATTTCCATCCCCATCATCATTGAGCCCTATACTCGGAAGGTCTGTACCTTTTATCCCTATATAGGCCTCCTCATCGCCTGTAAACACTTCTGCGACATATGTAGCAGTAATTAGAACCTCATCACGTTTAACACTAACAATCGCTTCCTCACCGTCGTAGTTTGCTGTACCAATAAGATGAATATAATCAGCGGCAATACGTCCATGAGCTTCAATAGGTATTCCCACAGTACCCCCACCTGCATCTCGTGCCTCACCCAGAACGTGTCCTATTGTTTGTTTGGTTATACTTATATTTACCGGGCCCGCTAAACTTGCAATGTTAGCGATTAGTAAAGGGGTATTACCATCCTCTTCAGGACTTGCTGATGCCCATTCTACATAGAATCCATTATTTACTGGATCTGTATCAAGTGGATCACCTGTAACGTTTACTGTAGTGATATTACCTAATGCCTCTAACGCGGATTTGACAGCAGAGAGTGGCGCATTCCCATCTATCGCCGAGGTAGTAGTACCATCAAAGGTAAATGTAAAAGAACCTCCCTGATCGGTATTACCTGCAATAGCAGCTATATCAGTGGAGGACCCAATATCAAGGTTCTCTGCCTGAAAATCGCCAACTTGAGATGTTAATTCAAGTGTTCCTGCAGCAGTTCCTGGAGGCCCAGCATCCCATTCACCGCTTGTTACGGTAATACTTTTTACAATTGCGGTAGCACCACTTATATCACCTGTAACCTTATCGCCTACTTGGATTTCATAATTTGAACTGCCTCCACCTGCTGTAAAAGCGATTGAGTTAATAACTACTGAAGAAGGTGTGATTTTTTGTACCGCCTTAACTGCAGCTCCGGTATTGAGCTTCAACGGGGTCTCATCAAAAAGAGACATCGTCACAGTTGCTCCTTCAACGGGTAGATCTGTAGCTGAATCTGTAAGCCCCTCAACCGTCACTAATAAATCACTTCTGAGCGGAAACATTTGTCACTCTCAATCTGGATGTTAAAGTTAAACTACATGTATAACTGGGTACAGCATTTAATGCACAAACAAAACTGGGTACAACAACTAAAGTTGCAAATAACGATGCTATAGCAGTTTCTTTAACCGAAAAAGTGCGCAGAGGTCCTGTTGGTAGGGCTAACAAAGATAGAATAGTTTTTTGCGCCACTATTATGCCTTACACAATTACAAAAGTATCGTTATTACTGGGAGCTTCAGTTAATGCCGTAACAGTAAAATGACCTTTTCCACCTGCCAACGCATAATCTGTAATATCTGTTGCTTGATACCGTAAAACACCAGTTACAAATATGATTATCCGATCGTTAAAATGATCAGCTGTTGCTTCAGTTATATCATCAGCTTCAAACTCTGTTGTTGTCGGCGCAACAGTACCATCAACTGTGCCTCTAACAATAACATCGCCGGCTTCTTGCATTGCCACGGAGAGAGGATTAGCATCACGTATCCATACCATACCCCCAACGCTACCATCATTGGAATTATTACTCTTTGCGTGTACTTCAATCGTCGAACCGAGTTTAGCCCAAAATGTAGGTACAGAAATCCTTGCCAAACGATCTCCAGCTGCAAGATTCATTTGTACCTGACCCATTATACATTGATCAGCTGTATCTACCGCGGTTACTTTTACTGTAATTGCTAAAATACCACCGGCAGCGTCTAATAGATTAGCAGCATTACCGAGCTGAACCTCAATTTTTACTAACCTATCCGCAGTAAGAACAAACGAAGTGTTCGCCCCATCTATCTCTAACTGCTCAGATGAAGCGAGATCCCAATTGGTTTGTTCGGTACCTGTACAGATGTATTCCATTAGATATTCCCCGGTACTGCATGGATATTACCGTCTGTAATAGTTAAGCTGTCCCAATAATCATAGATTACCCCCACCCATTTACCAAATGTGCTGGCGCCAACGTGATCTCCTATAGCCTCATCCCAAACAGCATCAACTATTTCATCAACCGCATCTGTTGCAAGCTTTGCCGCTGTAATTGCATTGGCATTTATAGATGCTGCAGTTATCACATTGTTCTCTAAACCACTGACCGTACCTATATCTGTCCAACGAGAAACACCACCCCCGGCATCTTCAACAAGTTCATTCAATAAAGCATCACCCACACCGGGAGGAGACGCTGGCGCATATGGCACAGCGAATAAATGATCTAAGTGGTTGGCTTCCAATGCAGCGACGGCTGACGCTTGAATTGCTGTATCTAAATCTATTGTAGTATCATCTTCATCAAGTGCTGTTAATATCCTTGTAGGATTAGCCCAAATAGCAGCAGCCGTTAATCCACCAGAAACGTAATTCACCGTAGCGTGGTCTATCAGTATAACTTGTGATACTTCTGTAGCAGATAACTTGAATCTAATTCTTACATCGCCTTCGCCCCCACCCTCTGAATCTACATCATGGATATGAAGAGGTAGTATGAGGTCTATATCCCCTGAAGTATCCGACAATATATCTATTGTGTCCCAGTCAGCTATATTAAAGTTATAGGACTGAATAAGCAACGTACTATTGGCAGGAGCATTATTGTCTTCATAACGACCATGCAGATGAAAAGATACAGGGAGATTCATACCATCACCTGTATTAAAAACTAAGTAAAAATCTATATCATCACTTATGGCATCAGATGCAACTTCATAATAGTTGCCATCATCTGTTGCGGTAGCAGCATAAGTAAGGGTTTCTTCCCCTTCGGTTACTACACTATCATTTGCGGTTACAGCTACAGAAACACCACCAGAAACTGTAGTCAGTTGTATTTGCGTTGATGGTGCACTGTCCTCTGCATAGCCAGTTCCATCATAAGTTGCTTCTAAATTATCTGCGGCAGTAGCATCACCGGACAGTTTCACAGAATCAGCCTCGACTACCCCGGCTGAGGAGTTTAATGGAAATACATCATACAAGTACGCTGTAACATCTACATCCGTATCTGCTGCGTCAGGTGATCTAACACGAATAATTACCTCGGTATTAGCAGGAACAGGAAAAGTTGATGTCCAAGCAGCTGCTCGTATTTCGGTTCCAAAAGAAACATACTCTGGATTCGGTTGAATAGTCTGCCCGCCGATTGTGAGTGTAAATTCAAACAGACCACCTGCGCCGCCAAGGTCTTTAGCCCCGTCTCCCAATACAATATATGCTTGACACAACATAGAACTACTCGCGTCTGGTGTGTCAGTAAGAATTGTTACAATAGAGGTTAGATCCCTATCAGCATTTTCACTATCTAATTGTGTAATGACTCCATAAGCCGGAATACACAGCAAAAATAAAATCAAACTAATAAGTACTTTCTGCATGCCAACCTCAATTTTCTATATTATCAATAAATAAAAGACCCCATAATTGTCACTTTTGCTACCGTTATACTTCCTGAACTTGCTGTACCATTCCAAATTCTTATACTAAGTAAATCTCCCTCTTCTAAAATAGGAGTTCCTGTTTCTGGTTCATCTGAAGTTACAACGCCCGTCACTCCGCCGTTCGCAACAAAATACTCAACGAGACCGCCATCTGAATAAACGCCAACAGCCCAAGTCCCATTAAGAGTATTAGCAGTTACATTAACAGCCATTTTATAGAGTACAAATCTTCCCGGCATAGGGATTTGAGCTGTAGCTTCTGTAGTAATCCACGAAGTTGTATCAGCAAATTTAGGTAAATCCCCAAAAGCGATTGCTGTAGAACCTCCTGCCACAATCAAACTAAATGGGTTGCTTTGAAATGATCTTTTCGGAACTTTCCATATATAACATGTATCAGCCCATGTCCCAACGTATACGTTTTCTTTGTCAAATGTTAAACCGTGAGAATAATCTATCCCAGTAAGGTCTCCTGTTCTCTCTATTGCCATCGACTCCACATTTATTGCTGTATGCAGCGCTAAATTTGCTATCCATATTTTTTCTCCATCAAAACCCACACATCGAGGACTAAATTGAGTAGTGATTGTATCAACTGATGAATCGTAAGTATCAAAGCGGTATAATTCTTTAATATTATTAGACCCGTACCATATATATCTACCATCATATTCTATCTCTGCTCCGTGCCCGCCGGTTACTCCCAACTCATAATTTGTTATTGTTCCATTCTCAGCAATTCTTACCAATTCCGCTTGTGTGGTATCTGGATCCTCTCCTGCAAACCAACAGTAAGTACCATCAAATAAAGCCCAGTATAATTCTCGAACATCTGTTGCTGTATACTTATCAAATGTTTCAGAACTAATATTAAAACGATAAATATCACTGGTTGTACCTATTTGAAATACACCTATAAAAATATAACCATTATTATTATAAGCTATACTCGTTGCTTCAGCGTTCGTGCCTGCAATATCGTACTCAGTTATAGCTAAAGTTGCAGGATTAACTTTAATCAACTGATTACTTGTTTCAAACATGGCACCCCATACAGAACCTTCACCCCAAGTAACCATCATCCCTTTTCCATCACCAGCTCCTACTGCTGTTTGTTGTTTTGTTACTACCCCGTCCCTGTCCATCGTAAATATATAATTTAGAGCTGTATCGCTCCTCGTGATCCCAATAATCCTATTTCTGGCTTGGTCATTTATGAAATCGTGGATACGAGTAATCCCGTCAGTACTTACTGTATACCGAGTATAACCACCCTTTTCTGGTGACGTCCAAGCAATTGGCGTCGGATAACTGCCGCCCCATAGTTCCGCAAAACATACACTGTAACGAGTCAATAATAGCATAATAAACAATACTATTCTTATCGTTTTCATTTGGAAACGCTCCTATTAACTATCCTTTATCAACTGTTTAACTTCCGTGAAACCAAGATGCATATCGACTTTGAGCTCATTAAACCGTGCTGTTGTTCTCTTCTCCGCCCCCTCAATACAATCCTCGAGATTTTCATGTGCCTCATCATTTGCTTTATGAATTGCCGCACAGGTGTCTTTTGAAACATATGCCCTACCATTTTTGATAAATAACTTTGCCAGTAGCTTTGCAAGCCATTCCATTACTTATTCTCCTCAATTAACAAGGTAGTTAGAACAATGAGTTCACTCTTTACTTTTTCATGTTGCTCCTGGGATTCCTCGGTCCAACACTCGGTCGCTAGATCCTTCAAGCTTTCTTTGAGCGTCATCAGGAGCATCTGCGCTTTCGGTGTTGGGGCTGTCATTATTAGGCTCCTTCTCTTCCTCTTTCTTTTCTACCAAAGTTATCTGCAGTGGTACAGTTGCTCCTTGAATGGTACTAATGCCTTGTACCGCTGCCAAGGAATCGAGTACACTTAATGCAAGACGTAATGATGCTGTGGTAGAATCTTTGAGGGCTTTTTGTAAAATCTGTTTACGTAAAAAGACATGCCAATCTTGTAAGCTGTTCTCATTTAAATCTAGCATGTCACGTGTATGCTGCCAGCTGTCATAGACCTGACGTAACAGACCACATGCGTCCTCATTAGAGAGTTGGTACTCCTCCTCAAGGGTAGCTATGATGTCAATATCTACATGCCCCTGGGCGAGCAGTTCACCAATAGATTCTTGTATTTCAACTTCTTCCATAGAGAAAGTCCTCTTAAATCAATTCTAAATAACATGTGCAAAGAAGGCAAGTAAAAAATCTTCTTGCCGCGATAAAGTTTCTCTCAGTCACTGTATACAAAGTTTCGCCAAAAAAATAGGAGTAAGCCCCCCAGACAATACTCTGTCTGGAGGGCTTACTAAAGAACAATGATTCTACTTTACGTACTCTGTTAGGTCAGGTATACCTGCTTCCAAGAATGCTTCTCTCCGTTCAATGCAGGTTGCACACTCGCCGCAATGCACCTCTCCACCATTGTAACACGAATAGGATAGATCCATTGGTGCGTTCAGTGATCTGCCAATTCCTACTATGTCCGCCTTACTCTTCTCAAAGAATGGAAACGCCAGTCCAACTTTCTGATCCGTACCGAACGCAATAGTTGTAGCCATGCTATACAAAAAACCTGGCCTGCAGTCGGGGTAGATAACATGGTCACCTGCATGTGCACCAATATATATTGCTTGCACATCACGACTTGCTGCAATTCCTGTTGCAATACTTAACATGATGCCATTCCTGAATGGGACTATAGTCTTCTCCAGGTCCTCTTTGTTGTACATACGTGCAGGAATGTTTCCCTGCGCAGCTAAGAGTTCACTCTTGAACCCCCATGCCAGAAAGTCTATCTCGATGATCTTCATTGACACATTGAAATGACTGCAAACTGTGATAGCAGCTTGTGTCTCTTCCTGACTGTGCTTCTGGCCATAACAGAAGTGTAACGTTGTTACATTACGGTTCGCTGCATGTACCATTGCTAGCAACACTGTGCTGTCCAGACCCCCTGAGTATACTACAAGCTCTTTCTTCATGACTACTCCTTTCTTGCTAATCCAATGTAGCCAATTACACCAACCAACATTACGAGGGTGCCCAACAAAACTACGCTCGAAGCACCGCAAATAATCAGCAACCACAATAATTGAATTATTCCCATAACTGTTCCTTTCTTATAGAGTCTAACGTTTCCAATGTCGTCCACGTGTCGAATCAGGTGGACAACCAGTATGTCTCACCAGCTTAGTTACAAAAGGGTTGCTCGGTCGTACATGCACTGATGGTTGCCGTACATAAAACAGTCCCACCTGCTCTGAAGGTTCATACGGACCATAGCACGCAGTTACTCTAAACCATCGCTTACAGCCTTTAACAAACCAACGCCTAATACTAATAGATGTCTGACCACTACGCTTGTAACGATTAAGAATAAACATACTAACTCCTTTCGTGATTATTGCTAACATTGTTCCATCCACGTTACACTCCTTTCATTCATCTACTAAACCAATATAATAACCGTTTTCTAAAGGTATTATGTCCACTTGTGTCATTTCACCTGGTGGGATACTGAGACGAGGAAAAAGCTCATCGATGTGCATGTTACAAAGCATTTTCTCTGTATTTCGTAGCTCGTACCCTATTCTAGGCTTGTCTCGATCCCAAGTTACCTCTGGCTGCACAAACCAAAAAGTACATTGTTGTGTACCCATCATTTTACTCATCCACAAACGCATTTTGTCTCCTTTACTCTTGTTTTCATTTAGCTTTTGCTGCCCAAAAGCTCCGCATCCTTTTGTATCACCTGCTCTATACGTTGCAGCTCCTCGGCTGTAAAGAGCTCTTCTGGTGTCATACCGAACAATTCCAAATATGTTTCACGTGACAGCATGGGGTATGCATATCTAGACTGATGTCCTTTTTTCATATGCCTAGCGGGTTACCGCTCCCCCCCATCAATTGACCCTTGAATCTGAAATTCCAACTATAATGGTTAGCGAGCCAATTCATTGACACGATCACAGGTTTCGGCCACTCCGAAACATAAACGAACGACACATTCAGCTCTAGCGCCTCTGCCAAAATAGCTTCTAGATCAAGTACCCCTTGTTCGTGTAACTCACCATATACTGTGAGCACCTTACGTTCTAGGTTATTCAACGGTGCCAGGCATAGCACACCTCCCTTGGCCCAGTGCAGCATCTCGTTTTTCTTTTTAGGTCCCATGATCTCGGCGAAATCTTGCCAGTTATTACTCATTACCTCCATATCACGGAAGTTCTTAGGTAACTTCTTCAACCTGGCAATCTGTTTCCTGAGTCGCGCGACTTCAAGTTCTTCAATGATTTGTGCCTCAGCAGGTGTAGGCGTTTTTGATTTTACGTTTGTGCGCGTCATCCTTCATTGTCCTTTTCTCTTATCTCTTCGGCTACTACAGTCATTAACGCTTGCCCAAATGCCTCTGCTAAAAGCATTATCAACTCAGGAGGAAGCCGCGGAGGTAAACCAAGATCGTTTCGCTGAACAAGGAACCACTCTGCTCCAAATATTCCGAGATCCCGGAGTTCATGCCCATACTCATACTCACTAAAAGGCACTCCAGGCTTAAACAGTTGAGCTATACTTGTTGTTAAAGTTGGATGTTTATAGAATAGCTTCTTGTATCTAATGACCGCCGCTTTAAGAAAACAAAACGTACAACCGCACTCTTTCTCTTTCTCTTCAGTTACATCCTTGGCAATTGCTACCATATCATACTCCTTTTCCGTTTATGCTGCTTGCGGATTTGCTATCAACCATTGATACAACTCATCAGGTGTTATCTCGGTCTTCTCGCCCGTATATATATGGGGCTGAGTAATGTATGCATCGGCCTCACTACACCAGTACCTATCTCTATGCGGTACGATGATCCTCCACGGTGTTGCATGCGAACCTAATCCTAACAGGTCATATTTCTTACCATTGATGCTGTGTGCCCTAACCCATATACAAAGTTCTTGCTCCGGTGTAATCTGCCGCTCTACTGTTCTCCACCACGCATGTGTGTAGTATATCATCTTGAAGCGGCACCCTTTGAAGGCGTCCTCTATCGTAGCTGAGAAGCTTATGTCATGGAAGAAATAACTGAACTGGTACTCAACATGAGTAAAGGCACTACGCCGTTTAATAATCTCACCAGCGAACGTACGTTTCCTACCTAACTCCAGTGAACGTTTGTAATCGAAGAACCTAAACCTTGCAAGTCGTGTAGGCCACGTACCATTAGCTGAGGGACCGAACGTTGCACGAAGAGTTCTTATCTCCTCGATACAACGTTTAATATCCCAATAGATATCATTTTGGCTCTCCACAGTAGCGAGCCTTGATTCTAATGCTTCTAAGTTAATCACAATTTGACTCCTAATGCCATTTACATACTAACATCAAAAGTATTCTCGTCTGTCTCTTCTCCTTCGTTTTATAATGTCTTTCTTATCATCTACACCCCACATTGCCCAGTCAGCTTTAGTCTGGCACCATACTCGCCGGAGACGATTCTTACGTCTGTTTTTATTTGCGCCCACTTTCTGTGTCCCCTTTCTTCAATACTAACACAGCTCGCTCTATTTCTTTGCACTCTCCTTTCCTTAAACGTAACGCGAACAGTTTGTGAAATACCTCCCCATACATAGTATTTGTTGCTCCCGCATAGCATATACCCGTCGACACAGGTTTTTCCACTGAGTGGTGGAGATTATAGAAATCACGGCCACCTCCATCTCTACTTACCCACCAACGTTTTTGTTTAGCTTTTTGTTTTGTCATCTGTTAGCCCCTTTCGTTGTTGGAAGCGAGCCTTGATTCTAATGCTTCTAAATTAACCATACTCTGTCTCCTGCTTGTTCTGATTTAGTTATTGTTCTTATTTTCCTATTAGGGCTGTGATATCATTTATAACAGCATCGTCGGCACGTCCCGTTTCAATAACACCCTTCAATGCGACGAGGATTTGGTAGACGGTCTTATCATGCAGAGTAACAGTGTCTTTCGCCGCATCGCCATAATCTTGGCCGATCTCCCAAACGACTTCCTCGTATAGTTTC
>SDBT01000507.1_pt1 | contig 61969 bp, 77 predicted proteins | sample 2277101 | NCBI WGS metagenome assembly SDBT01 (sample SAMN10404973, study PRJNA504765) | marine sediment metagenome | isolation source: marine sediment core GS10_PC15, 103 cmbsf | place: Arctic Ocean: Southern Knipovich Ridge | collected 2010 | reverse complement strand
ACGGTCGCAAACAATATCTCCGTCAACCATTCTTCCGAAGACTACTTCGGGACCGGCGCTAGCGCCAACCACGACGCTAATATCGCCGAGGATTTAACGGCGGTTACGGAGTGGGACAATGGCAACTCAGTCAACGACGTCGAGTTCTTGGAGACGGGCGGCCCCACACCGACGAAAGATTACGTTGCCTTCGTTAACAAGACGGCTGGCAGCGAAGATTTTCACCTCGTCGACCTGGAGCACGGGACTTACAGCAACGTCGCCTTAACCGGCGGAATTGCCTCGTTGGGCAGTGGTACGGACATTGATGGGGAGGCACGGGACGGGTTGACGCCGGACATCGGAGCAGATGAGTTTATTGCTGTGGGTGCTGTTTCATTGGCTGGAACTTCGTCTATACAATCTTCATTATCAGGTTCGTTAGAATTAACTAAAGGAATTAGTGGAAGCATTGATGTTCAATCTGGACAATCTTCATCCCTACAGGTTTTCACTGCTCTAAATGGTACAAGTATATCTCTGTCGTCTTTGAGTGGGTCGTTAAGAAAAATCATAAATATTTCAGGTTTTTCATCTACACAGTCTTCCGTAACGGGATCTCTACAAATAGTAACAAATCTTAGAGGGAGCGTAAACGCTCAGTCTGGACAATTATCTTCGCTTGGTGTGATTACTGCACTTAATGGAATTAGTAGTAGCACTAGTGGACAATCATCGTCTTTACAAGTTGCAACTGCTCTTAATAGTGCTGTGGTTGCTCTGTCGAGTTTATCTGGCGAATTAACTACGGTAGTAGCAGGAGAAGCCCCACTTGCAGGAACGTCATCCTCTCAATCAGGACAATCGTCTACACTGCGTGTAGCCACTGCCTTATCAGGGACATCTCTTACACAGTCGGGGCAATCGTCTTCGCTTCAAGTGGTCACCAGTCTGAATAGTACATCGGTAACGCTATCTTCTCTAAGTGGATCTTTGACGAAGATTAGAAATCTCTCTGGTGCTGTCACAAGCGTAAGCGGACAATTTTCTTCGCTTGACATTGCCACTGCTTTATCGGGAACGGCATCCTCTCAATCTGGGCAATCGTCCTTACTTCGAGTGGCCACCGACCTAAATAGTACAATTGTAGTCCTATCTACTTTATCAGGAACTTTAACTACTACTGCCGTAGGCCAAGTTACTCTAGACGGAGTCTCATCCTCTCAATCTGGACAGTCGTCTTCGCTGGGAGTGGATACCGCCCTAAATAGCACGTCTGTGACTTTGTCGTCGCTAAGTGGAGATCTAACAACTACTGTAGCCACGACTCCATTAGTGGGTACCGCAATCTCACTAAGCACTCTTAATGGTGTATTAGAAAGAGGAAGGGGATTGTCTAGTTTGGTTGATGTTCAATCAGCCTTAATCGGAGATCTCCGTGTTAGTACATTGCTTAATGGTACAAGTTTATCCATTAGCATTTTGACTGGTGTTTTAACTGGTATTACAACACAAAGTTTAGTACCTAGTGATATATGGACATTACCATCACGAACATTTATTTGGAGGTTGCCAACGAGAACGTTTACGTGGACATTACTATCACGAGCATTTACTTGGATAACACCAGAAAGAAGTACTAATAAACAGAGTTGATAAATCAACACAGAGGAAAAAATGCCAGTAACATCTAAAGTTCAAATTTATAAACAACCGGGCGAAAAAGTTAGAATTGGTATGGATTTTTCCAACATTCTGCAAGGTGGCGAAGTTATTTCTAGTCCGTCTGTGGAAACTAGTCCAGCAGGATTGACAATTAGCACAATTACTACAAGTGGAAATTTTATCCTAATGTTTGCCGAAGGCGGTACTCATGGATGTGATTATAGATTTGAGGTGAGTGTTGATTCAGATAGCGGGGAAGAATTAGAAGCGGATGGTATTTTAAAAGTGAGGGATCGTTAATGTCTTGGGACACTGTAATGCCGAGAATGTTGAGAATTCTCATTAATGATTATGGGGATGAATCGACAGAACAAGTATATTCTGATTCTCGTCTGGAAGATGTTATTATGGTGGCAGCAATGTATACGCTACAGGAGCTTGATTTTACGACTGCGTCATATACGGTGACGCTGTGTCCGGCTTCACTGTCTCCAGATCCAACAACTAATGGTGATACCGCTTTTGTTAATTTGGTGGTGATGAAGGCGGCGTGCATCAGTGATTTTAGCACATTCAGAAGTAAGGCGTTGGCAGCGGGCATCAAGGCAAAATGTGGGCCTGTGGCACTAGATACACTTAAGCACCTAGACGGTTTCAAGGAGTTGTTAACGGTGGGACCATGTGCAACCTATGAAGTATTGAAGGATAACTTTGCTTTTGGGAATGGAAATATATGCAGAGCTATACTCAGCCCATTCGTGAGTAATGCGTTTAGCACGGACAGTTTAAATTCATTAGGTAAACTAGACCGAGCACAATTTCCAAACTTTTTACCATAGGATAATTCATGTCGTGGTTAGCAAACTATAATTATCGTAAAAAATTTACTGTTTCAGATAGTTTAGAAGGTGATGCCCAGATTGCTACGAGTAAACAAATATTTCAAACATTGGTTACACCTTTTGGAAAATCAATAGATATAAATAGTTTGCAAAAATTGGGAGATCGTTTTGATGATGTTGGACATTATTAAAATTTCAATATAAATTTATTAAAAGAAGAAAATTATGCCAGAAGATATTATTAGTCAAGCTTCCCAAACGGGGACACGAAACACATCATTGGGAGCAGGGACAATTTTTTCGCCTGGTGCTCCACCATCGTCAGGATATCCAACTTTTGATGGAATTCCTTCTGGTGTAGGTATTGAAATAACTGATATCAGTGGTGTATACGACACAAGATTTGACGATAGGGGATATTATTCCGTTACTGGTTAATTATAGATAGGAGAAAAAATAAATGAGTTTTACAAATTATCTTGCGGCCGTTACCCTGGATCATATTTTTGGTCTTACCGCTATTGATACTGGAGCAATGGAGACCTTATATATAGCGTTAAGTACCACTACCCCAGTAGAAGACGGAACTAATTTTACCGAACCCGAAGAGGCTAGTGGATATACCAGAGTTGCATTTACTAATAATAAAACCAATTGGTCGATTGCTACTGGATCTATTGCTACTAACGATCCGCTACAAATACACAATATGGAAGTAATTACATTTGCACAGGCTGATTCCGGAGAAGGATGGGGAACCATTACAGATTTCGGCATTTATAGTGGCGTTACTGTTGGTGGTGGCACCGGTTTAGCATTTGGAACGTTGAGTACGCCTAAATCGGTTGCTGTTAATGATACGGCATCGTTTGCTAGTGGTGCTTTAGAGATAACCCTAGACTGAGTCTTAGATTTATATGAGTAATCCGTTTACGGGCATAATCACATCCGATATGAAGTTGTTGTTTACCAACGCTATAGATGCTATGTTGGAAAGTACGGCGTGTACTGTGCCGTGTCGGCTAATATATGGGAACACGAAGTTTACCGATTGCTCGAATTGTATAATTTCGCCTGTGGGTGGACGTTCGTCCAATCGTTATCAGTCTGGTGGGCCAGCACCGTTTTCATTTGGTCAATGTCCCGTTTGTTTCGGACTTGGAAAGATTCCAGACGAACAAACCGAAGTGGTCAACCTCTCGGTAATTTGGGATTATAGGGACTGGATTAGTTTTGCTGGTGTGGACGCCAAGACATTATCCAAGGAGGGGTTTGTCCAAACAATTTCAAGTCTTTCTGACACTTTAGTAAATATTAAAAGGGCAAAATCTCTCATAATAGATACTGATATTGAAAAATATGTTCATCATAGATTTGATAGACATGGAGAACCTAATCCAATAGGTCTTGGGGCAGATACTTATATTGTGACGATGTGGAAAAGTATAGAATAGGAGAATCTTCTAATCGTAACCAACATCAAAATTCCCACAACTATAAAGATTTTAGAAAGTCAGCAGGAGATTGAAAATCGTATACGAAAAGCCATTGGACGATCCCTAAGAAGCTACTTTAGGAGTCCCACCTTAATAGGAAGTTTAAAAATAGGAATTGCTAAAATATTAAAAGCGGGCATTGAGGCATCTCCAGAGTATCAATCTATGGTACAGGGTAGTGCTACAAGAGGAAACCTTCAAGCTGAATTGGGGTTAACACAACCTGAATTAAAACTAAAAGAAATTATAAATGAGTGGTCTGATAATATAAAAATCACTCCCGAATTCATAACAACTTTTGGTAAACAACTTCAGGGTAAACTAACCATAGGAATTGTGTTGTCAAGTTATAATGATGTTTTGGGACTTAACAGTGCTATTCAAGATACAGAAAAGGGAGACCAATTAGAATGGTTAAAATGGTTATTAACCAGGGGTGATGATAGAGAAATCATAATGGATTATCGTGTTAAAACTGGTAATTTTTCTACTGCTTCTAGTCGTACCGGATTTGGCATTATGGTTAAAGATACTCAACGTTCATGGGGGGTTCCTACCGAATTTGCTGGTTCTCCAGGGTCTAATTTTGTTACCAGGGTATTAAATGGAAAAAATTTCCAAGACGCTCTTGTCTTATTAATTAAAGGTGAACTGGTTGAATCTTTAAGAAGGATAACATAGATGCCATCACCAGATTATACCAAATTTAAAGCGGTAACTAATATTGGTGACACGTTCGTAATGGACGAATTGGAGAACAATCTGAAAGTATATTTTGATTGGGCATTTTTACAAATTGGTGGATGGTTTGATGTGGACATTCCTACTTCTGGTGCTTTTGGTGGAGATTTTAGTCAATTACGATTAGTTCATGACGACTCTTATACAGATGGTCAGGTATGGCAAGGAGCCAGAAAAGACTGGGTATGGGAGACCGGGGTAAACTATAAGGTTAGGGCAGAGGTTGGTGTTGTAGACACAATAACTTGGGATGGAGTTTCCTTATATTCTGGCATTTTAATTAATGGTTCCAGCACTGCTCAGTCTGGTGATGTTTTTCAAATAACAAGTATTACTGGGGCCGGAACTGGATTTAATGCCGACTATAATATTGTAGCAAAGAATTCTATTACTTCTTTTGATATGATACCTACGGGAACTGTTCCTGAAGCTAGTGCTACGGGTGGAAATTGGCAATTATTGAAAAATCCACAACCCGTTCAGGTAAACGTTGGAGGAACTCCAAATAGTGATTTACATATTAATTATCCCTTAGGGCGTGTAATTTTTGATACTGCCCAATCAACAACGGCAACCATTACGACATCCTATAGTTATCGACACGTACAAACATATATAGCAGATGATGCTCAATGGTGGAAAGAACTACAATTTAAATCGTTTCGTCCTGACGATATCCACTTTACTCAAGTTGGACAATTTGGAGAATGGTCTATTGGTGGACATCAGCGAATTCAACTTCCGGCGATTGTTTTAGAGACGGTGTCCAAGGGTACATCTAGGGGGTATGAATTAGGTAATGGCGCTCTTATAGTAGAGCAAGATGTATTATTTCACATTATAACAGAGGATAGGTATACTAGAAATAATTTGGTGGACATTTGTAGACTGGAGAATGATCGAAGTATTTGGTTGTATGATTCTGATGCTGTAGCAGAAGTTACTGGATTTCCATTAGACCATCGTGGAATGAGAACGGGTTCTAATATGTATCCAGATTTGGTGGCTCCGGACGGATTTAGGTGGAAAACTTGTAGATTTACCAATGCCAGGGTATCCGAAGTAGAAACTCAACATCCACAACTATATGCGGGTGTAGTCCGTATCACTATGGAGGTAATATTTGGAACTATTTAATAAAGAAATGGTGTATTTCTATATATAGAAAACATCTTTTTTCTTACGAAGATAGTTTTTATTTACCGAAATAAAAGGAGAAGTTATATGCCTAATGCTAGAATTTTTTATGCTATGCAACAAATTGGTTTTAAAGACGTTTCTGAGACCGGTTTTTATACTGTTGCCCATGGTGTTCAATCCGTTGGAATGACCACAAATTTTGATTTAACTCAAGCATTTGGACTTGGTCAATTGGCTATTTATGAGAATATTGAAGACATTCCTGATGTTGAAATTACCTGTAGTAAAGTTCTTGATGGATATCCACTATTATATACTTTGGCCACCTCAAGTGGTACCGCCCCAACATTGACGGGACGACAAAATGCACAATCTATGGTAGCATTATCGATTTTTACCGATACAGATATATCTGCTTCTGGAACCGCAGATTCTATGGTGGAAAACTCTGGAATGTTTGTTTCTTCTATTGGTTATAATTTCCCAGTAGATGATAATTTTACAGAAGACCTCACGCTTGTTGGAAACAATAAGGTGTGGAGAGATGACAGTCGAGTGGCAAATCCTAGGGTCCAAACTCAGCAAGCAGCTATGATATTTGAAGGAGGCTTTGCCGCTGAAGACTCTCCATTGGCTGCTGAAGGAGTAAACAGACGTGAGAACTTAGTATTTGCTACCGATTTTGGTGGTGGTGCTGTTGATTATACATTATTACCTTCTGAAGTTTTTGGTATTACGTCTTCGGGAACCAATGAAAAAACTGATGATGTTTTTGGTGCCCACATTACCAACATTAGTGTTAGTACTGACTTGGGTCGTGAAGACATTAATGAGTTAGGACGACGTGCTCCTTATACTCGTTTTGCTAATTTTCCAGTAGAAGTAACATGTGAAATTGAAGTGGTTTCTATTAGTGGTGATATGATTTCTGCTACAGAAGAAGGCATTCTTACATCTAGTACTGCTACTTGTCAAGACTCTGGAAACCTTTCTAATCATTCAATTCGTATTGCAACCTGTGAAGGAACACGAATTTTCCTTGGTAACAATAATAAGTTGTCATCTGTTAATTATGGTGGTGGTGATGCTGGTGGAGGAAACGTAACAGTTACCTATTCCTATTCAACCTTTAATGATTTTACCGTAATGCATAGTGGAGATCCTGCTCTTGCATTTTCTTGGGCAAACAGATCGAACTTTTTAACCCCAGCATAATATTATCAACACACGGTTAATGTTGGGCGATAGCTTGCATTTGTTAATATAATCCCCTGACAAGCGAGTTCACATTAACCTCTTTTTTACATTTTTTCAGTTTGAAAAGGACATTAGGATGGAAGAATTATATAAACATATAGGAATGTTGTATACAGAACTATATAGGGTACAACAGACGATAGGAAATAAGAATAGGGAAATTAATGAGTGGCAAACCAAATATGGTTTACAGACTGAAAGGTTGGCCAACTTAATTAAGGAACAGGAAGCAAAACGTGAACTTTCAAAACCGGCAAAAAATAGTTCGTCAACTACTGAGTAATTATCGGTATGTTGGTGAACAGTTTGCTCTAAAAAATCCTACAGTTGATGTTTTAGCTAGAGCAAATCTATATTATGAGCAATGGGTAACCGAAACTAGATTTGAGGGATGGTTTAGACTTAAAGATTGTGCCAATATTCTCATTACTCGTGGTCAATGGACATTTGAGGGAGATAAAAATATTGAGGAGCTAGAAAAGCAAATTGATATATTAAAGATGGAATTATACAGGAACTCTTTTAAGTCAAAACAAATAAAACTCATTAAGGCTAAGTTGAAATCGGTTCGACATAGTCTTAATTCTCTATATATCAAGAGACATTATTTGGACGAGTATACCTGGGAAAATTTTGCCATTGGGAATCGTCAACAATTTATTTTGGATGAGACTATTGAATACCTAGGTAAAAATAAGAACATTAGACCCTCTCCAACCAATGTTTTAACCGAAACACAATTAAGAGAAGTTGCTCGAACTAGTCCTTGGCAGACACATTGGAAAATTGGTAAACCCAATCCTTTTTCCTGTCCAGTGGCAGAAATTAGTGATGAACAACAAGTTTTAATTTTGCAGAGTAGGATGTACGATATTGTTTTTGAACATCCAGAAAGACCTGTTGATGGCATAATTGATGATGATGACATGCTTGATGGTTGGATGATTATTCAACAAAAAGAACAAGACCAAGAAAGGTCACAACAACAAATAGATAAACAGTTGGGTGGAAAACACCAAGGTGCTAGTGACATATTTATTCCGGTGAGTAGTATGGACGATGCTAAAAATATTAATGCCATGAATACAACTCAAGCTCGTATGGTTAAAGCTCAAAGAGAGAGGCTAATTAAGGCCAAAGGTGAGGTTTGTGATAAAGATATGTTAGACAAAAAACTGGAGATACAACAACAGAGAACGGAACAGTTTAAACAAAAATTTAAAAAATAGAGGAAAAAATTATGGATAATTACGGAGAACTAAAAAGAATACATGATGAAGTTAGGAAAAATCATGAAGAAAATTATAGAAACAATTCTAAGAAGAGGTTGACTAATAATGTAGCCAGAAAATTTAAAACCACAATGATTGGAGCGTTGGCTGAATTTGAAAAGGCATTTGGTGATTTGTGGGGACAGAATTGTGACAATATGACCGACGAAGAACAATATTGGTATGATAAATGGCAGTTTGTGAGAACGTCCATCCTTAACAATGGAAACAATCAGTTAAGGGCTGCTCTTGATGAAATTTCCCAATATACTTTAACGTGGAACCGTTACAAGACGGACTTTATTATTACTAGGAAGAATGAAACATTCATTCCCGCCAAAAAAGAGGAAGGATAAATAATGACAGATACAATAAACGATGGTGTAAACCATCTGGATTTTGAGGTAGAAGACAAGAAGTTTAGAGTGAAGAAACCATCTGCATCTGATGGGAGAGAAGCTCAGAAAAAGAGGAATACGGCATTTACTGAGGCGATTAAGTCTGGGGCCATTCTGAGAAGTCAGTTGAATAATATTTTGAGGGAGAGAGATTTGTGGAATGATAAGAAGGAAAAGGAGTTTACCGATTTACGTCAGAAGATTTTTGACGCTGAAAAGAAATTGGAAGAGGGCGGTTTTCGTCTAAGTGATGCCAAAGTATTGGCCCTCCAAATTAAAGATTGGCGATTGGATATGAGAGATATGCTGATGGAGAGGAGCATACTTGATAGTGAAACATGTGAAGGTCAGGCCGACAACACCCATTTTAATTGTTGTGTGTCGTTGTGTACATTCATTCTAGATGAAAATGGAAAAGAAACCAGGTATTTTAAATCTATGGACGATTATGTTGAGCAAAATATAACAACTATTGGTATTATGGCCGCTCAAAAACTAGCTAGTATAACGGCGGGGGTGGGACCAGACACAGAGAAAAATTGGCCGGAAAATCAGTTTTTAGTTGAGCAAGGGTTTGCCGATAAGGAATTACGATTAGTTAATAAGGATGGTCATCTGGTTGATAGAGAGGGTCGACTTATTGATGAGAATGGTAAATATGTGGCCGCCGACGGGAGTTTTGTTGATTTGAATGGTAATCCTATTGATGATGAGGGTAAATATCAGGTCGTCAAGCGTGCTTTTCTTGATGATGATGATAAACCGTTGTCTACGACAACAGAAGAAGAGGAAAAAGTAGTTAAAAAAGTTGGACGACCAAAGAAGGTGAAGGATGTCATCATAGACGAAAATGGTGTATAATGTAATGGATAGTGGTGTTAAACCCGGAAGAATTATTTTTTTCTTAATTAATATGGAGTAAGGGTGTTGCCACATGTCAGCTAGTTTCGATTTAGTCGCTCAAATAGTTCTTGCTCCTCCGAAAAATTTTGGGGCTATAGCAAGCGATCTGTCTAAAAAAACGATTACTATTCCAGTAGTCGCTAAAATCGATCCTAGGACCACCAAAACCTTAGCTCAAACAAGTACTGCCCTCAAGGGCGTTCAAACTCAAGCTAAGGCGACTGCTACTGCTCAGGTTGCTGTGGCCACATCTTCTACGAAAATGGGTACGGGGGTTGCCAAGTCTACTAAGGTTATAAAACAGGCTGATGATGCCTTTTTAAGCTACGGAAAAAGCGCAGGACTTGCTCTACGTCGTAATTCAGCATTTCTCGTCTCAACCACAATAATCTTCGGTTTTGGCAGAGCGATGATTACGGCTACCAAAGACGCTATTGATTTTCAACGACAGTTGGTGAAGGTTGCTCAGGTTACCCAAACAAGCATTGCCAGTTTAAGAGGGCTAGAAAGCACCATTAGGGGTTTGTCTTCAGAGTTTGGTGCTGCTTCAGAAGAACTTTTAAATGTTTCACGCTTATTTGCTCAAACTGGTTTAAGTGCTAATAAAGTGAGAATTGCCCTTCGTGCTGTAGCAAAAACTTCGTTAGCAGCCACATTTGATGATATGGCGTCGACTGCCGAAGGTGCTATTGCTATTATGAACCAATTTAATATTCCAGTTTCAAATTTAGAATCTGTTTTTGATTCCATGAATGCGGTTGCTGGTAGATTTCCTGTTGAAGTTGCCGATATGACTACTGCCGTTAAGAAGGCCGGTGCTGCATTTGCTGCCGCCTCTAACGAAACACAACCTGCCATTCAAACATTTAATGAATTTTTGGCGACCTTCACCTCTATTCGTGCAACCACAAGAGCGGCCCCAAGTCTTATTGCTACGGGTTTAAAGAATGTTTTTGCTCGTCTTCAGCGTCCACAAAATCTTTCCCTATTAGAAGATATCGGTATTGAAGTACGAGATGTTGAAGGTAAATTTATTGGGGCGTTTGAAGCAATTAATAATGTCAGCAGGGCTTTGAATACAATTAGTCCACGAGATCCACGATTTTTTAAGATTGTAGAAGCAATTGGCGGACTTCGTAATGTTGATAAGGTTATTCCGCTTTTAACACAACTTGAGAAGAGAACTGATGCTTATGCTGTAGCCAGTGATAGTGCCGGGTCTACTACGAGGGATTCTGAAAAAGCCCTAAAAACTCTTAGTGTTCAAATTCAACGGGTGAGAGAGGACTGGAAGAATTTTATTGCTTCGCTGGTTAAGAGTTCAGCGTTTCAAACTACCATTAGGTTGATTTTGGATTTGACAAAAACGCTAATTGGGTTTGCTGATAGTATTAAACCCATTTTACCATTATTGGTAGGATTGGGTGTGGCTAGAGGATTTAAAGCGGTAGGGGTTTTGAGGGGATTTGGAAGAGGATTTGCGGGAACAGCACCACAAAAACTAGCTGGTGGAGGAAAAATTCCTGGGGTTGGAAACACCGATAGCGTAGCTGCTTTATTGACTCCTGGTGAATTTGTTATTCCAAAGAGTGTTGCTAGTAGATTACCTCTTGAGGTTTTAAGTGCGTTAAGAACTGGTAAGTTGGTTACGGCAAATGCTGGAGGACTTGTTACTCCCACTAGAGGAAATTATGGAATAAGAGATAGTGGTCGTAGGTTTTTAATTGAGGAGGAAGCAGCTAGTCGTAGGGCACCATCGGTACTACCAATACCACCTTTGTCTTCAAGAAGGGGGTCTTCATTTTTAGTGGCAGAACTAAAGGCAGAACAAGCTGCACGTCGATTATCATCTACCGTTGCTTCTTCGGCACCGCTTACTGGTGCTGAGAGATCTGGATTAGGATCGGCGTTTGGACAAGGGGCCGTACAAGCTCAAAAAACATTAACGCAAATTCAACAAGATCTTGCTAAAGATTTGAAGAAAATGGGTTTGTCTAGTAGACAATCTGATATAGCACTGAAAAAGTTTCGGACAGACATAATTAAATCTGGAAAAACTGTTACTCAGGCGATGCAAAATGTTGAAAAACGTGCTCAAAGAGTGGTTGCTTTAAGCGGTAGACAAAGAACTATTGGAGCCGGTATTGGTCGTGGAGTTGGTGGTGCTATTAATCGTGTTGGTGCTAATCCGTTGTTATTAGGATTAATTGCTGCCCCATTAGCCCAGCAAACTATTGGTGGGATATCGGGTGGTGTGGTGGCTGGTGCTGCTACCGGTGCTGCATTGGGTTCTTTTGCTGGTCCTGCTGGAACTGTTATTGGGGCTGGTTTAGGTGGATTAGTTGGTGGACGAGCGGCTGCTAAACAAAACAGGGTTGATAAAGCAAGAACAAGAGCAGACACACTTCGTATAGATACTTTGAAAAATTTAGATAGAGCATTTGAAGATTTTGATAAAACTGGATCTGTTCGTAATCTAGACAAGTCTTTTGGGAGTCTAATTGAAGTCACTCGGGCACAGTTAAAAGCAAAAGATGGAACAGACTTAAGCCAAACCATAGCTAATTTGACATCGGCAGACTTAGATGAGTTTGGAGCTAATATTGGTGATTTGACCCAAGCTGCTAATGCTATCATTCAGACTCGTTTAAAGAGAGGTGAGACACCCGAACAAATTTTCAAAGGAATACGAGGAACACGGCTTGCTGCTGCTTCAGCTTTTGGTCAAGCAGATCCAAGTCAACAAAGGAAAATTGCAAAAGCTCTTGTTAATCTTGCTACAACACTTCCCGCTGTTGGTTCTGGTTTAGATCGTGAAACTAAATTTACCTTGAAGGCGTTTGGAATAAAACAATTTTTTGATTCATTTGACCCCTCAATATTAGACCGGGCCACCAAAGGTAACCAAACTGTTCTTGACTTAGAAACAAAATTAGCCGAATTTCGTGAAAACCAAACAGGCATAGAACAATTAATTTTACAGTTTGAGCGATTGGGAGCGGCATCAGCACGAATAAATATTGCTGGTGCTCAATCAAGATTAGATGCTCAAAGAGCTGCTTCTGGAAGTTTGAATATTGCTGGTACGACAGCAAGGCGAAATGTTTTTGAGAATGTGTTGGGTGAAACCCCACAAGCACTAGAAAGTGCTATTAACAATTTGGTTCGTTTTACCGGTGGAAATATTGGAGTTAGACAAGCTGGTCAGGCCATTCTTATTGGTAAAGAGTTGGAAACTGTGTTGCCAAAAATATTTGCAGAAGTAGCACAGGGTGCTGGTGTAGATACTCCACAACAAGCTTTAATTAATCGTGTTTTAGATATTGGAATAGGTGGACGTGGAGAAGTTGGAGCACGTGTTGAAAAACAACTTTTGGATATTATTAGGTTGCAATTTGGAGGTAAAGAACCAGGAGATCCTCTTGAAATTGCCAAAAATTTATCAACGGATCAAATATTAACCGAACTGGTTAAGATTGCCGGGGGCACATTATCACAACTTAGAGTTAACCAAATTACTTTTCAGGATAGTAATGAAAAAGGTGCCGATAGGATTGCCACCGCCGTAATAAGTCTTCAAAAACTCCAATTAAATCTCCAACAGGCCAGAGGTCAACGTGGACTTCAATTAAGACGAATACGAGGTGAAGAACTAACTCCAGCGGAATTGTTTGCTCCAACACTAGGAAGACTTCAAGAGTTAACCGGACTACCTGGACAACAAGCAGGAAATGCTAATCTAATTAGACAGCAAATAGAAGTATTAAGAGATCAAGCTGAACAACTTAGAACAGAAAAACGAGGAGGGGGAGGTCGTCCTGAAAATGTTCTAAACGACTTATTAAATCAAAATAGAACGGCCCAAGAAAATAATACTGAGGCTCTCAACACATTGGCCAATTCAACAAAACGTTTAACAGATATTCAGGCTCGTCTTACTCAATTACAAGCTAAAAGAGAGGGGTTGTTGAAGGGAGTCGAAAGTGTTCTATTTGCAGGACCGGAACAACGTAGGCAACAAGTTCGTGGTGTTAATTTAGAGTTGCAAAGAGTAGCAGGCGTTAGGGCTCAAAGAGCATTGCCTGGGTTAGAGCAAGAGGGTCAACGAATACAAGAAGAATTAAGACAGGGGGCAGGAGGATTTACACCAGAAGAACGTGCTGATTTACTTAGAAGACGACGAGAAAATGAAGAAGAACAAAGACGAGCTAGGGCAGCAACTCAATTTAGAATCCCAACTAGCCAACAGGGTTTGGCAGCCTTACAGGTTGGCCAAGGTTTATTGGGGGTGGATAGAACTGCTGCACAACGAGGTGCTGCACGAAGAAATACAGCAAGGCAGGCGTTTATAGAAGCTGGTGGAGACCCTAGAGATGCTAGACGATTACAAGTATCCGATGAAGAAAAAAGATTACAAGGACAGTTTCAAATATTAGGGCTTGCCGCTCAAAAGGCCCTTATTGATTTGACCAATTCCAATTTACAACTTCTAAAACAAAGGGAGGCAGAAGCCAGAAGGGTTGGTGCAGCAGAAGCAAGAAATCTACCTGGTGCAGCAGTAGTACCAGATATTGGAGATGGTGCCAACCTAAATAGAATGTCAACCGCTCTAGACAACCTAGCCCAAAAAATACCACCAGAAGGAATAGAATTAAAAGGAACACACACTGTTAACGTAATAATTAATGGAGCAGAATTATTTGCTAGAATGGACGAACCTGTTCGGGAATTAGTTCTAAATGAGGTTAAAAAAGGTATTTCTCGACTAACCGATCAGCCTCCGGAGCTTGCATAATGGCCAACTCAACAACGATGACTTATGGGTCCTATAGTTTTATACCTGTTCCCTTTGTCACCATCAACTATGATCAGAATAGAGCTGGTGATATGGATTCCTTATCATCCGTAGGACGTATCTCTCTTAATGGAACACTGACTCCTTTGCCTACTGGGAGTGGGGGTATCATTAATGTTGTTCCTCTACAAGATGCTCTTAGAAGTGGATTGGAAGTTGACGGAAACGTCTTAGAAATTCAGTGTGGGGGGTCAACTCTTTTTAGCGAAAATACTCGTATAATGAGTTTTAATTTTGATCCCACTCCTGACAATTGGGTGTTCTCCACAACCTACAATATCGAAATGGAATTTGATAATTGGGCTCCTAGTGGATCTGGCATAACAGATGCTAATGACGAATGGCAATTTGAGTTTTTTGACGACAAGTTTTTCTTTGAGAATGATTTATCGGGACAAGTCCCAGAGGCAAAACAGTATGCCACTTCGGATTATGCCGTAGACCATCCTCCTTATTTTGGTCGCTTAACTCATAATGTATCGGCAAGGGCAGTGAGAAATACTGCCTCTATTAATAATCCAGGATGGAAAATAGCAGAATCATATGTGTTGGGACTAATTGGTGTTGATTCTCAACACTATGAAGGATCTGGTGTAATTAACCTTCCGAGCGGAAGTCCTTTTAACCATATGAGAACTCGTCAAGTTGACGAAATTAATGGTTCATATTCCGTATCAGAATCATGGGTGATTTTAGATAGCGGAGCAGCACTAACAGACCTTGCCGGTAATGCCACAGAAGATTTTACGGCAACGGTTCGTAAGTCTCTTGAGTCCGATTTCACAACGGTATCAGTTGAAGGATCAATTCAGGGTCTTGAAATTAGAGATTATGGTAGTGTGGTTGGAGATTTTTCCACAACAACTAACAAATATGATAATGCCTCATTGTATTGGTCAAATATTTCTTCACGATTACTGCCTAGGGCACAATCAATTGCAGAGGGTGTAGCCAATAGAAATCTAAACCAAACCGCCCTCAATTTTAGTGTTGGTCATAGTCCTCCTCAGGGGACAATATCCTATGCTTATGACTATGATGATCGCCCCTCAAATTGTATTACGGGGTCACTTTCTGAGATAATTACGATGACTGACAATAATCCTGCCGATGTATTTGCTCAATTAACAGTATTAGGAAGACCAGCGGGGCCGGTATTACAAGCAATTGGCACTAAAACACTAAGAACACGAGACTTAAATATTGAGGTTGTTATGGCTCCATCTACAGGTTGTACCTATTCTCTCTTGTACGGTAGTACAAGTACTAATCCTCGTGAACAAGTCAAAGATAATTTATTATGTCCAATGGAACAAGAAATAAGCGGATCTCAAGATCAAGTATTTGTTCAAAATGATACGGAAACATGGAATCCCAAAACGGGTAGATATAGCAGATCTGTTACTTGGGCGTTTATGGAGTGTGGAGATACCACTACACCAGGAGCATGTCAAGCTGGAACCAATATGGATGTCGTCTAGGAAATAAAAAAATGACTATTAAAAATACATGTTCGCCCACCACTGTTTTTGGACCTTTTGACCAAACGCTTTTCTTAGGTGTAAGTATAATGTCCTTTTCGGCCTCTGCCGGGTGGAATGACCAAGTCTCAGAGGTCACAATTCAATTAGTTGAAGACAATTGTGTTAATTCAGGCGGAAAAAAGTATTGGGATTGCAATTTGGCCGCTCAAACAACTACCGCTGTCGATATTGGATTTATAGGTTTAGACAGGTGGTTGGCTGCTGATGGAACTCAATATTCTGGTGTTCAAAGAGTAGGAGCAGATACCAAAGTATTTACAGGGGCCGATATTATTGGTTCTCCAGTATATTTTCGTATAGGTTCTTTTGAGTTTGCCGGTCTTCTTCAGAGTTTTGAACAATCTAATTCTGCTAGTGGTCGTCCAACATATAGTGTTAAGTTGGTTGACCCTCGTCAAATTCTTGAAGGTGCCCAATTAATTTTGGGTGAATATGCCGGTGGGGTAGGTTCGGTTAAAAATTTATTCAACCCCTTTGGGGCCATGGAGATTTTTGGTACATTTGCCCAACAAATCAAACTTAACGGTACAAACGCCTCTCTAAGTAACTATGGATTAACTACTGATGATGGTAGTGGGTTGGGGACCAACGAAGATGGGGCAATTTTTGGAAGTTTTCCACAGGGGTTTGGTGGAGCGTTAACTACCAATAATGGAATTCAATGGAGCGTTCTTTTAACTGGTATCAACATCTTAATTAACAGTTTGCCACGAGCACAAGCATTGGGTCTTGGGGCCTGGTCTCCATTCGGAAGATTATTATTTAGGGGTGAAACTTGCACACTTGGTTATGGGTTGATGGATGCCGATGTTGGTACATCACATGAATATTATGTTGATTTATCTGAATTGCCAACAATGCCAGCCGATTGGAGAATTGAGGGAAGTAACACTACCTTAATCGAAGTTATTGGTGCAGTTTGTGATGCGGCCGGTTGTGATTATTATATTGAATTGATGTTGGTGGCCAGTGAAGATTTAGCCCCTGGTGGAATTGCTAAATTTATCAAGATTAGAACGGCAGATAGAACAGCCCAACCCGACCTAGGAATAATAGCCCAAATTGTGGGAGACTCTTCTAACCTCGTAAACAGTACAGTTGGTCAAGAATTAAGAAATGAGACCACGTCCTCATTCATTATAGGTGGTCCTAAAAATACCGTCTATCAAGTTGAACAAACTTTTGAAGGCGATTCGTGGAATGATGATGCCATTCTTCCATTTTTTGGTTTAGATGTTAATGGAAATGCTATAATTCCCACTAAAGATGATGATGGGGATTGGATTTTTGAAGCTCCAAATGCTGGAATTGATGCTCAGCTCAAACAGGTCGCTCCATTTGGTTCCACAATAACCATTACGGAGATGGAATTAAGGGCGGCATTGTCTAGCAAGGATAGTTGGGTGGACGTGTCCACGGTTTTAGAGACTGATATTGGTCTCAAACTAATTGCTGCTGGTTATGCTCCTGTGTGGGCACCAAAAGGAATCTTACAAAATATTGCGGATATGGCTGAAAATGATTTCATTGGAAGATTTGGAGTTAATGCTGCCCTGGGGTCTTGGCAGGTTCCCCACAATCAAGCAAATAAAGAAATTCAGGAAGATGTGCAAAACCTCTTCAATTTTGTTAAACAGTTTGCCGAGGATTATTATGGAAAGAGATTTCAGATTAGAGTTCCTTATGGTTTTGCTCCAGTAATGGTTGCTGGTCCAGCCTATCATAGATTAGACATTGAGAGTTTTAAAGTTCTAACCTCTGAAAGTCCAAGAGATTCTGGGTGGAGTGAGAAATCTACCATTTTACAGGCCCCTAATGCTGGAGTAGGAAGTGCCTCCGCTGTTGTGGAATCATTTAGAAGAGAGGATGCCAAGATTGGTTCGTTTGTGAGGTTTGATGATTCTACCACTATTGATAAATCCTTAATTAATATCGAAGATTATATCATTTGGAATGGCGGAATGTTTATGAGGTGTGATGTTGAAAGCGAATTTGTATATTTTGATAGAAATACCTTATTTAGTCCTCGAATTGTTATTGAACTTCCCCAACAAGTTAGAGAGGAAGAAGATGATAAGATGCAGGGTGTCAACTTACTATTTGAGTTGGCGATTCGTGTATTAAATCCGGCAAATGCCGCCAAGCTAAAAGTTCGTGTTAATAACGCCATTAAAAAGGTTGGTGGGAAAAGTTTATTTGCCCCTCTAATGTTCAAGTTTTTCCAACCCGATGCTGTTGCCGTTGGAATTGAAAGTAATATTATGACCTATGGACCTTGGTGGGTTGCTGGTCCTGCCGGTCAGGTTCGTGTAGAGCATAATCAAGGGTTGGTTCCATGGGAATTTGGAAACTATGCCAATATGAATATTGCTGCCGATGCTATTGCTACCGAATCTCTAACCAATATGCAAGTTGGTGAGATGGGAAGTCTGATTGTTCCTGGATATCCATTATTTAGACTGGGACAAGAATTGGGAGCGGTAGACTTGGGTGGATTTGGTGGTGGTCAAAGTTTAATAGAAACTCGTGTCGCTCTTGCCACCAATTATAATAATACATTCTATAATGATAACCCTTTTGTAAGTCAACTTCAAAGTGTAAACATGGGTGGTCCATGGACTGGTTTATTCGGTCCCAATATTACTAACATTCAAGTAAGCGTAGATAGTAATCAAATACAAACCGCTTATCAAATGAGAACTTATACACCTAAGTTTGGGCGTTTTGGTAAGCTAAATGCTGATAGACTAAGTCGTAATGGTAAATTTTCATTATTAGCACAACGTGAAATTCGCTTATGGTTTTTACAGAGAGAAAAATTTGAGTTTGGCAAAAGGCAGCGACAACATCTTGGTGCTCGTGGACCTGGTGAGAATATGGCCAATCAACATGGCGCTCACATTAAAGCAAATACTCCTCATGAAATGTTTGTTGGTCAACTACAACCTATGCATAGCGGAGTTGTTACTGGTCCCGATGGTTATAAGTTGACCGTTATTGAAACTCTACAAATGAAAGAGTTTGGTAATGAGTTGGAGGACATTGGAGAAAAAGCAGTTATGGGGTTTGAGGGTTTAATTCGACCCATATCAATGGATGGTGAGGGAGGATTGCCACAATATACTAGTATGAACGGAGGGAGCGTGCAATGTGAAACTACATCTTCAGAAGGTTCTCAACCTCCAGTTTTACAACAGGGCACTAGTAATGCAGAATATGATAATATTATTAATATTGAATTTTTGAATCCTTGGGAGAATCCTGATGGTTTGGAATGGGGGGGTAATTTGTACCCAAGTCGTTTAGACACTGATGTTGGTCATGATATGGATATTCTTGGTCGTCGCCTAACTGCTAGTGGACATATTTCAATGCAGTTTCAAGGGTACGATGATGCTGATAAGTCTGATTATAAGGATGATTATCGAGGGTTTGCTTTACGTGGTCCTCTATTAATACAGGGTTGGGGTTATGATTTAGACGGAAAACCCATACCAAATAAGGCAGATGTCGAAGATGATGCATCTCAGGGAGATTTTACAGTTGTCAATTTGCAATGTAAGTTTATGGATAATTTCTTGAGAAAGTCTAATACGTGGCCTGTTGGTCCGGTAGATTTGAGATGGGACAGAAAAAGAGCGGTTTGGACTATTCCTCAACACAGATTATTGGTTGGTCAACTACAAGAAGATTTATGTGCCTTTGGTTCTGGTTTGGTACGAATGACCGTAGGGGATCGCCTATGGGATTGTGATGGTTCTAGTATGGACCCAGAAGGTGCTGATGCTCCAGAATTTTATGTTCACGATAAAACAGGAAAGTGTCTCCCTGCTGATTCCTTTGTTATTGCATATTATGATCCACAAGTTTGTGAATATTATGTGTTAGAAGGTGAAGATTCTTTAGTGTCTGGAACGGATATTTGCTATAGTTCTAGTAGTTTTTCTGAGATTACCACCCCATTCCGATTTAAACATATAGAACTAGGTGGGGGACTAGGAGGATACAAACAAGAGAGTGAAAATTGTGATGGTTGTACATTATATATGCAAGTCGAAATTGCTGGTGATAATGATGAAACATGTGTCACAGGAACAGACGTTGGCAATGGAACATTTCATGCATTGACTGTTGGTCAAGGACTTAATCTTGAACAAGCTGGTGATTGTGCTATGAGAATAGGAGTATATTTAGGAGTTTCTGAAGGAACTGGTGCGTGCATATCGGATAATGCCGGACTAAGTGGAGGTTGGAATAGTCTAAGTCTTGAGGGCGGAATGTACGGAAGAGTTGATGAATGTGAGTTAAAATTGGCATCTGCCGTTTCCGGTTTAAATGATGACGAATGTGTGGAATCTGGAACTCCTTCTTTCTTTAATAAACTAATCGCTGGTGGAGGATTAAACATTGAACAGGAAATAGACTGTGCTGCTCGTATTGGGGTTTATTTAGAAGCTTCCGAGGGAAGTGGTGCATGTATACAAGATAATGCAGGATTAAGTGGAGGTTGGAACAGTCTAAGCCTTGAAGGCGGAATGTATGGAACAATAAATGATTGTGTCTTGGCTCTTTCTTCTGCTATGACCGCCTTACCCGCTACTGGAACTGGTGGTTTAGAAGATTGTATTACAGGAACACTAGGTGACGGCGGTGGAGAAGGAGGTGTTTGGAATACTTTAATGATTGGTAAGGGATTGTCTGCTGAGGTGTCAGATTGTGTATTGAAACTTGGAGTTGGAATGGAAGTTGCCAATAGTGGACAAAGTGGAGTACGAATTTCCTCATTAAACTTTACGGATTGTTTTGAAATAACTGGAACTGGTACGGGTGCCGACCCTTGTGATGGAGGAACCGCAACGATTGGTTTGGCTGGTACCACTGGTGGTCAATTTGACTTTGTTAGTTGTGTTTATTGTAGTGGAACCGGAATATTTTTTGATACGTCGACTGCTGTATTTACTAATTGTGGATTATTTTCTGGAGTAATTCTTCCCGATGTAGATAACTGTGCATAGAATATTTAGGAGATAAAATGGCAGAAGTAGGACTTTTTGCTGGAACATGTTGTTGTGGTGGTTTTACCGGTCTTTTAGATTGTCGTGGAACTGGTGAAGGTCTATGTCCAAATTTTCAAGATCGTGGTCTCGGTATTTGTAGCAACCCTTGTATACCTTTGTTGTTTTTAGCAGATTTTGATGGAGTTGGTCCTGGTCCCTTAACTGGTTTATGCCCTGAAGTTGCAACAGAATGTTGCGGAGAATGGAATAGACCAGGACATGTTCTTTTAAGAAACGCTACTACTGCATGTAGTTGGGACGATAGACATTGTGATGATTCTTTTGCCGACCATCCATTTTTTAGCGAACCAGAAGGGTTTCCTCCTCTTGAGGCATGTAGTGGGTGTTTTGCTGGCGATTGTTTTGAACGAAATTTAGGTATGAATTGGACACCACAAATTGGGGGAGGAGTAATATTTACCATTTCTACTGATGACGATGGTACTATTGAGAGCGTTTTTGAAAAAACCGGACTGGGAGACATTAATGGACAAATTGATTGTCAAAATGATCCTCTTGGTGTTTATTCTTATACCACCGATATTAGTCGCACAGATGATCCAGCAGGACCCGCTGATTTTGATTCTGTATGTGGATTTAGCGGTGGGGCCACAGTAACTCTTTCTGATCCTTCTGGTTTTGATTTACCATGTGAATATTGTACATAGGAAAACATTATGAATTGTGATTTTATACAAATAGATTATGATGATAGTAATTATGATAGGGCAAAGCAAAAGTCTGGTCGTCAGAAATATCAATGTGAACAGTGTGGGGAAATTTCCTATTTTAGGGATAGTCCCCATCATGGTGATTGTGGAAATCTCAAACGAATTAGACTACGAAGAATATTTCAAAGATTAGAATTTCTACTTAAGGTGCCCATTGATACCGTTTCTACAGGTTCTCGTCGTCACCTAAAAATAATTAAAGATAGAATTGAGGAAGAAGGAATTACAGATGTCACCAAGTGGAAATATGATGAGTTGGCAAAAGATTATCCAGAATTTGCCCAGAGAGAATATGAAAAGGTTAAAGACAATCAATTAGCTAGAAAAATTGCAGATGGAGAAATTGAAGTAGACGAACAAACTCTAAGCAAAGACATTATTTCTCTTGTTAAGAGATACAGAGAATCTCGTAAAAAATTCAAAGAGAGTGGAGAAAAAATAAGAAAAAAAGAAGACATGGAATACATCTATAATGAGATTTGTAAACCATGTCCTCATTTTAACGACAGCAAGCTGACTGGGAGTAGTTGTAAATTATGTGGGTGTCGACTACATCCTACTCGCTTAACTCTTAATAAATTGGCCTATCTTAGCGAACAGTGTGGACACAATCCACCAAAATGGAAGGCCGGTGAAGAATCATTAAAGACGACTCAGCCACCGCCACCGCCACCGCCACCGCCCCCTAAACGAAGATGTTGTGGGGGATAATTATTCTGCTTGTTGTGTCTCCCGGTTCCAGACGCTCCAGCCTTCAGTGCCAATCCACTTACCTTCTTCGTCCTTACGCTTGGGAAACAAAGTCCCCCCCTTCTTATGTGAACCAAAACTCAGTTTGGCAAAACACTTCTTACATCTTAATTCATAATATTTGTTTTCTTCAACAATACGAACAACACATTGTAAGTTTTTATCTCCACACTTCTTACAGGTATCATTCATGAACACATCCTGAACCATAAATAGTTGTTCAAAAATGTCCTTTTGGTCTGCTCCCTCTAGTTCAAAGACTAATTGGGGTGTAACCGCATACTTTACTTTCATTTTTCTCTCCAGTTCGATTGATAGGTTTTAATTTCTTCGGGAATAAGTTTAACGTCTCGCTGATACTCTGATAGTTTTTCTTGTAGATCTAATGATTGTTGATGGGTTAAATCCTTTGTGTTGGAATGACCATTTAGTTTTAAGAATTCTATAACGTTTATGTCAAGTCTATCTTTTTGACACATCAAATCAATAAAGTTTATTTGGGTGCTTGAAATTTTTTCTTGACTATTTATTAGGTCTACATCACCCATTTCTTCTGCTGCTACAATTTTTCTCAACCTTAGGGCCTTGCGTAGTGCTCGACCCTCCGCTTTAGTTTCTGCTGTTGATATTGGATGTTGACAAAATGGATGTTCCGTATTATCAGAACAAACATCAGACGCCCCCTCATAAATTTCACTATCCCTGACACATACCTGTACCTTAACAACTGCTCTTTTTCCATTTTCTAGAGTCGGACATTGTAAAACTTGTGTAGTAATGCTCGATATATTAAATAGTAAATCGGCAACTCGACGTAATCCATCAGTAATAGGATTTCCCTTAATAATTTCCTCCTTAGTAAAAAGCGACATCACATAATCGTGCCATTTAGGGTCTGATCTTTCAATGAGTGATTCGTCAACGTCAATTTCCGGTGGGTTGTCTTCAACATTATTTAGGTCTGGCAACTTCTTATTTTTATCCATTTCTGTCTCTAGGGTCGCCAGTAAATTTGCCCTCTTCTTAATATTGTTTGCCGCCTCTTCAGAATAACCATGTTCATGAACAAGAGTATATCGAATATCTGCTGCTGTAACCATATGCACTCCTTGTAATAAATTTTACTTTATATTTCCAATAATAATAAGTCGTTCGTTTTTGGGTGGAAATTTTTGTTCAATCTGTTTTAATACCACAATCAAATCTCCCAATAAATCTCTTTTTCGCTTAGCTGATAAATTTCTCCTGTGTTTTACACGAATTAAGACGAGACCCCTAGCCAACACCAATCCATTTTTTTCCCTGTCTGCCCTCTGATTTCTTTTGAGGACTTCTTCTCCCCATACCGGCAAATCATGAGATGGTCCATCAACTTCAATAGCGATGTTAATGTCTGGTAAAAACAAGTCTATTTGGAGGCGTTCGTTTTGAATAAACTGTTCTTTGTGAATTTCGGTTCTGTATCCAGCTTTCAATAGTGCATTAAACAAAAACAGTTCTAGTTTTGATCCTTTTTTGGCCGCCTCTAGTATGGCCTTATGGGATGCTTCATGAACACGTCTTTTTTCCTCGTCAGTTTTTTGGTTCCAAACTTCTCTACCAATTTCAGACCTTCTTTCTCTTTCTTCATTGCTTAGATTATCCCACTTTTTGGCAACCCCCTCACCAATTTTATTTTTGGTTTTTTCATCCCTAGTGGTGCCCTTGGTAGGGTGTTTGTGCCTTCCACTTTTTAGGGCAATAGATTGGGCCTCGGACTTATTTCGAGATTTAATACCAAGTCTGACAGCATCTCTTCTAATCTTGTTGGTATATGTTCCTACACTCTCAGCGATATCTCCGAAACTTTTATTTTCCTTAACATAGAGAAATACCAAATAGGTTTTCTTATCCTTGTCGGACAGTCTATTATAGTTTTTGCCTAATTCTAATATTTTGTTCATGCTAACTCCTTAATCTTTTCATAATTAAAATCGTCTATAAGAGCGATGGGTTTTTTCCAACAATTCTCAATAACTTTGGCGTGTGAGGGACTTCGTGCTATAAGTTCGAGTTCGTCGTTATTATAAATGGAGGACATCTCTTTAAAATTAAATTTGTCTTGATACACCCATTCTAAATCCCACACATAAAAGAATTTTTTGGGAGACCTAATACATGCCAACATAATTCGTGTGGTTTCCAAGTCTGTAGATATCAATGTTCCATCAAAAGACCACGCTTCTAAATTCTGCATTAGGGCAAAGTTCATTCTAAGAGGTTGTGGACCATAATCCCGAAAGAACAAAATGGGTTCCACGTCGGTGTAAACAGATACCATCTTGTTCAAACTATCAACAATCAACATTTCTGGTTGACCCAAACCTGGATTTTTAACCAGAACTCCTAGTGATTTCATACGAAGTCCTCCAATTTGTCAAGACTTTGTTGGGCCAAATCATCCATTTTTAGTTTTTTGAAGATGTCATGGAGACGGTGGAAATAAGTTCTGTTGTTAATGGTATGTAATTTGTTTTCATATAATATCTGTGATCCATACATATCTTCGTCATTTTTATTGGACCATTGTTGTATAGATTGTATTAAATCTCTGGAACCAGTAAATGAACCAGGATATATTAACACATTTACTTCATTGGCCATATAGTCTATTTCTGAAGTGGTATTAGTTAAAGCAAATTTTGCAGAAACCATAAAGTTCGACACATCATAAATATCCAAATCTCCAATATATTGGGGTAGTAAAACTCTAAATGGACCTCCTATTTTAACCCTTAAATCCGTCTGGACCAAATCACACAATACATCAAAAATCTCCTTATTGACTGGAACAGTCGACCAATAAAACACATCACATTCATACTCTGGTGACTTTTTCCCATTCCTATATTGGACGATATTGGCCGCTCTTGACACTGACATATATTCAATATTATTATTTTTTAAATTCTCTTGTATTTGCTCTGGTATATTATTTGATAGGCACACCAAAGATGGGTTTAGTTGAGAGATAAATGACAAACCAAACAATACAATCTTTATATTGGGATTTTCTTTGATGGCAGATATAAACGAGGGGGTTATCTGCTTGTCATCCATAAATATAATATCGGGATTGACCTCCTCTATCATATCATAGACTGGTTTATGTTGTGGTATCCATACAACGGTTTCGGTATTTATTACCTGAAGCGTTGGAACCAATCCAGATAATATGGGGTGATTAGGATTATAAGTTATGACGATATTCATTATGGCACTCTTTTGATAAGCTTAATTTGCTTAAAACACTTAGTTCCCCTTGGAGGAATATCGTATTTGTTCATTAAATGTAAATATTTCTTTTTGTTTTTTCTTAATTTGAGAATTTTAATTATAGAACATGGACCATAAGTAAAGAAAGCGGCGAGACTTAAGACTCTAAACACAGTTTTGACTAAATCCTTAGTTTCCACTTCATAGATATGATAATTAGCAGATAGAGAAAAAGTACTCCCTACTACAGAGTTCCAATTCAGGCCATCCATAAACCGTTTAGCATTTCCCAAAGAATTAAAAACAAATATACCAGACCCAAATTTTCCCTCAACAAACTCCCCAACTTTATATTGTATGGATAAATCTTTATTACCATGAACAATTGCCGATTTCATTTCTTTATTAACAACTTTATAATATTTCATAATATTCTTTTAACCACCTGTAAGTCTTTGGAAGAATCAATATCATTCGCCTTTATTCCGGATGGCACAATAGCTTTAAACCTACCCCCCTTTTCAATAATGCTGTTTAAAACCTCAAAACCATATAAGTTATCATTATCTTTTTCCCAAGCCATTTCTCTCATTAGGTCCAATTCTCTCCCTTTCAACAATATAATTTGTGCCCACTTATTCGGTCTATCATACATTAGGTATTCAACATATCCATCATTATTAACATTACACCCTACTTCATTTGTTGTCATAGTATTTTTATCAATGACAATAGCAGACTCTTTGATTGGTATCTGTAGTGCTTGTTGGTTAAACACTAAATCTCCATATACAATCAAAATGTTGTCGGTTGTGGCAGCATGAAGACCAATTCCAATACTCTTCATAACATTGGTTTCTTCAAACCTCTCATTTTTTATCTTAATTATGTCGTTGGGAGTTTGTCTCATGAGTTTTTCAGACTCAAAACCAGTAATGAGGATAATCTCACAATTAATGAAGGTTTTACGTATAATGTTTAGTTGGTGAGTGATGATATCCAATCGTGGCATAATATTAATTAAGGATTTAACACCATAAGACTTCATTCGCTGACCCATGCCAGCAGCAGGAATAATAATGCTGTATCGGTGGGTTTTGGTCCCACGAATTGGTTGGATGTTTCTATAGGAGGGCATATTAGGTTACGCCTATCAGGGGGAGTGGAAAGTGATACCAGGCAGTTTGTGCTTTAAGTTGATTTAAGGTTGCCATTAATAATTTATCTGAAGGGATATCCTCCGGAAAGGTTACTGGTTGTTTACAGAATAATGGAACGTTTGTTTTTACTTCTCTGACAGATAAAAACTCAATATGGGGATGTCCACCCAACCTAATTATATCTGTATACAGACCAAAAAAGTTGGATAAAGTTTTCAGTTTGTTAACAATCAAGGAAAGAACATTAGCATTTACAAACCGATGATTATCCATCATATAAACATATAGGTTGTGACCAGGATTATTTTGTCCTGTTTGTGTAAATTCTTGAGGAGTGGCTTGTACCATCTTCAACTTTTCATAATTCTGTTCTATTTTGTCCGTAGAATTTGTAATAATTATTACACTGGGAAGTTTGGTACTACTTCCGTTATCTGCTTGAGCAACGGTTGACATAGTTTGTCCTGGGTTAATTTTTCGATTAAGGCAACGCTCTTATTTCCTTGACACATTTTGTGAACAGAATGAGAGGTAAAGAACCCATTTCCGTCCTTGTTGGGCGACAAGGCCAAACACTGTAATTCTCTACTAATGAATTTGTCGCTAATTATTCTAAATGTATCCGATGGAACCATAAAACCAGCATTAACAACCATATAGTAGGGATGGGGTTTAAAGTCCATAATGATGTCTACATGATTATTAATTTTAATCGCTTGATCAATCATATTTTCCACTCGCCATTTTATTCCAGTTGCCTGTAACATTTCTACCAGCGTTCGTGGGCGAATAGGATTATCTTGTTTACGAATAATTGATATATGTTGGGGTGGTAATGTTTGTTGGGTTATAGAATCTACAGTATTTTTTATGTCGCCTATGGTATTGTTAGCAACTATAATAACTTGATATTTTAATTCTATTTCTTTGTTTATAATGTCTATCCATTTTTTGTGTAGGTTATGACCTTTTTGAGCTATATTGTGTAACCATTTTTTTGTTCTTTTGTGCAGACATTTTTGTCCATTAACAATGTAGAATTCTTTTTTTTCATCATACGCCTCAAGAATTTCCACTCCATTTTTTCTTAAGGTGTCTAAGGCGGTTTCAATAAGACCACCATCTTTACCGGATACATCAGCAGAACATCCTGTTTGTGTAGCAGTATTAGGAATAACAAAAATACAGTCCTTACATGCCGTATGAATCCTGTGTATCATTTGGACCTCGTCGCCACAACATAATAGTTTAGGTTGGAAGAATGCATTTGGTTTAATTTTAATCCATTATTTTGAAGAATTTGCTTGACATTATTTAATGTTGAACATGACAGTTTGCTGTTATATAAAACTTTTGATCCCTCATCAGCAGACAATTTTCCAAGGGTCAATGCCCTACAAGCATCTAAGAGGTCTACCCCAGTAATAATAATTTTGCCACCATATCTCAATTTCGGTATTAATGCCAACAATATGTTATCCCTATCTAAGAAATAATCTAAACAGTCTCCAACATTAATTTCTGTGCATGTGGAGGGTTCGATAGTTTTTATGGATGGTACAACAACCTTTTGATAGTCAGTAGGAACCTTATCCTTATCGTTTTTAACTATGTGTATTTTCATGTTTTTTCTATTTCTTTATTGTATAAATTGAGTTGGAGATTTGTTGGAAGATTTTTGTCCATAATTTCTGAAATTCATCCTTGGTTCGTAAACAAGTATTGTGTTCGTATGGCATTTGTAATATTGTGTTTATATCTTTAATACTTTTATAGCAGTACACATCGTTAACGGTTTCAGACATAAACCGGGTGTTAAATTCTGATGGATTACAAATAACTTTACATTCGGCACCCATACCATAAATCATATATAGGTGATTGGTTTGTTGATTTAATAGGACGAATTTGCTTATTAACAATCTGGTTGTAAATTCTGTCCACGTTTTAATGTCTTCAAACCTTGTAATTTCATATGAGGTATCTAATTTTGGAAATTGTCCAATTGTAATAATTTTGTCTTCTTTGTCTTGTGGCGTTAAAATTTTTGGTATATTATATGGAATTATTGTGTCGTTTGGTCTTCTCCAAAAATCCGCTACAAACTTAGAGGTTGAGATTGATATGTGTGGTTTTCGTGTCTTCTCAATAATATAAACGTCTTCTTGTCTGATTTGGTTTGGGATGGTGTGTTCAACACACACAACTGGGATGTGAAAACTATATGCAGTTTTAATATATGTGTCAAAATGATTCAATCTATCATGACATAATAGAGCATCAAAATTAATATAGAACGGAATTTCACCTGTAGACAACCAATGAATGTTGGGTCTTTTGGGCAAAATTTTAGTTATTAATTGGGGTTCGTCCGAACTAATACAGAAGAAATTATATTTCGGGAAGGTCTCTGCTAATATATTTTCATACCACCCATCAGTTGTGAAACACAAGAGATTATATGAATCCTTATCCTTCAGGGCATTCCTATAAATGTTATATATTAATGTACTCATCTCTTATTTTTTCCACATCGGTTTCTTGTAGTTGTTTGGAAATTCTGTCTATTACTAGTGTACACGTTTCAATATCGTGCTCATCTTTATATTTATTAATTAGTCTTTCGAGACAAATACTTGGAGACGTGGTAATGTTGACATATTGTGCATGTTTATCAATCTCAAAGATTTTTCGTATACTCCATTCGGAACTATTAGTATCATCTAATATAACATCATATTTCATTAATAACGCTCGCACTGCCGTCCAAACACACGATGCTACAACCCCTTCTGATCTATGATTATATTGTATTGGACCATGTACCGCTAATCTGAAATCGTCAGCGGAAATTACTATAATGGGACCACCAAAACATTTGTTACCAGTTTGAATTTTAGAAGCTAGTGTAGATTTTCCACTTCTTGGTAACCCCCTAGTAAAATATAGTCTATATTTAGGACATGGAAGCATTCTAGCTTCACTCCATTTTTTAGAATAATGAATATTATCGTTAAATTCCCAAAACTTGCTCAATTTTCTCTCCAATATGCTTATAGGAATGATCAAAAACGGTTTCAAATGCGTATTCTTGTTTGTGTCTAAATGGGTATGTGTTCCATTGACTAAATGCCAACCTCATTTTTCTTTGTAGGTCTAAAATATCAATTTCGTACCAAGTGTTATGTCCATCGTATACTTCGTGGATGGGTGGGTCTTTTATAAACAGGGGGGTTTCATGACTATCAACTAACCACCCATTTCCGTCGTTGACGAATTGAGACATTCCCGTATTCTTATTAACAATACAGGGATTACAAAATCCCATAGCATCTAATGCTGGTGTACAACACGCCTCTCCGCTAGACGGCATAACAAAACAATGACACTTTTTGTGTAGACTACAAATGTGTTTTTCGTCCACCCTCGTTGTAATAAATTGTACGGGTTTATAATGTTTGTGGTCTTTATGAAGTCTTAACAAGTCCTTTATTTGTTTGATATCGTTTGATATTCTTTGTTTGACCCCGTCCATCTCAAAGTCCGTCTTAATTATTAGTTCGACCCCTTCATTAACGTGGAATTCTCTGTGGAACGCAATCAATAGAGAGTGTACATTTTTCCGTTGGGTGTACTTACCAATAAAATAGAAGGCGAATCTATCATAAAGAACGGGTTCGTCCAATTCCTCATAATCCTCCTCATATTTTTCAATATCTATAGGCATCGGAATACATCGTACTTTGGGTTTAACCCCGTCCTCTTCTAAATTTTTCTTTTCAAATTCGCTACACACCCAGACTTCGTCCAACTGATTAATTTTGGAACCCCACGATGATAAATTAACGCTTTTGTTCTCGATGAAAAAGAGGCCAATGTTGTAGACCCCAGGAATATAGGAGGTAAAACCAGGCAAACAATTTTGAATGACTATGTCGTACTTCGATTGAATATTTTGTTCTAGATCTAGAATATCTTGGGATAGGTCATCATCCTGTCTAAAGTTATGACCCATATAGATAGGACGAATGGTTATATTATGAGAGGTATGTTGGAGTGCCCTAATATAGGAAAGGGCAGCATCTCCCCAACCGTCATTTTGGCGATACGGACCTATAAAGAGGATATTTTTCATAATGCGTGTTCCTCCCCATCACAAATAAAACCAGATTCCAACCACTGGTTTGTCGAATTAATACCCATATTGTATTTTTTTGGATATTTAGTATCTATTATGTTTTTAGCTTGTATAGCTTCTGTTTGAGAACCAAACTCGAAATATATAATTCTTTTTTCTTTACCATTGTCGTCAATCCATTTCATTATGTCAGCAGTAACCAGTCGTAAACTATGTTGTTTCATTAATTGATTTAGAGTCAAATAATCATAACTATATTTTATATGGTCACACACAATTCTTAATAACCAATGTTTACTCATAAATCTCCCCCTTCATCTGAGCATACTGAATATAGTCCTCGCTAGTCAATGTCATCATTCCACACCTAGCTCGCTCAAAGAAATTCTTTTTTTCAGCATACGCTTTAAATTGTTGGAAAATTTCTTCTGGGTTGGTTGGTACAACCTGTCTACCATTACGACGCATTCCAAATGTTAGTTGTTGGATTAGTTGGATGCCTGTATGGGTGTATAGACGTTCTGGTTCATGGGCCACTTTGTATAGGAGCCATTTTACGAAATCTGGGATGGATAAGTTTGGGGGAATAGATTGTGGAATATTATGAATTTGTGGAGGACTATCCCACTTTCCTTGTAGGCCAGTCAGTTCTGCTTTGTCGAAATGTTCCATCCATATTCTGGCATTCTCATCCCAATTATATCTATTGTCGATGGCTTTTCGGGCATCCATTCCCATTCGTTTTCTTATCATTTTGGGTTTGTTGAAGAACTCATAGATTTTTTCTGCACAATAATCATTATCTGGGTAGGCTCGGTCTGCTCCCGTTTCCAATTCTCTAAACATTTTTTGAACCTTAATAGGAATACCTTTTGCATCTCTAACTATATCTTCCATAGCACTATAATCAACAGACATAATAGGAACTGCACACGATGCTGCTTCTAGTTGACCAAATCCTGCTCCCTCACAATTGGTTATTAATGAGAGTCTACTACAATACGAATTGTCATTTTCCACTTCTATATTGTAGGTGTCTTCATTATAAGGAGAGTCTTCAATATTTTTGATTTGTATTAAGTAATAGTTGTTAATATATATATTACTGGTATAACTACCCTTAGTGTCAAATTCTCCGTTTTTGATGTTTCCACGCATTTGAAATTGATATGTTGGTTTTTCATTGGTATTATTACGAAGATTTCTGTCAGTGTGGTCGTATAAATTACAGCTATATTTAATCCTTAGTCTACGTAGCATCCATTTTACTTGTTCCGCTAAGGTTTTTGAAATTGTTGTATAGACTGAGGTGTCTCTATCCTTACAATAATGACTATCTCCCATAAACAACCCAATAAGCATCGCTTTTTGTTTATCTAACGGTAAATATCTAAACCAATCTGGCAACTTTTTATGTTCATGCTTTTTACACCAATCTAAGAAAACATTACGGTGCAATGTGGAATACAGGGTGGTGGTGACAACATTTTTGTTTTTAATTTTTTTGTGACATGCGGATTTGTTTCCAATTCTTTTTAGTTGTTGTCTAACAAACGAATGTATTTCTTTTTCTTTGCTGTGACTGATTATTGAGATGTGTCCCCTAGATTTGTTTGCAGTTCCATCGGCAGCATATAGTCCAATAAATTTACAAAAATCCTCATCTATATCGATATATTTTGGATAATGATGTCCCTTTATTACAATCTCTGCTGGCTCGTCACCAGGCCAAGATTTATAGTCAAATTTTACGACATCTCTAGAAGCATACTTAGATATGTTGATTTTAAATATGTCTTGAATATCATCGTTGATTGAGTATGCCAACATATCACCAACCTGCAAATCATATAGTGGTTTAACTGTAGGATTCGGAATATTTTTATTATTATGGGTTGATAATCTACCTAAATGACTTCTAAGACTTTCGTTTTTGTCATTATAAGGTAGAGTTTCTACGTCTTTTTTTGTTATTGAGTAGAACCGGTGATTTTCTGTAGATATTATAGACTCATAATCCCCCTTAACGGTAACTTTTTTGAGGGGTTTATTATTCAGGTTTTTAAATGTATTGGTTACTTTTTGCCACCTGTGTTTATGTGTCCAGGCCAAGTCTCCAATTTTAACCTCAGATATCTTCTTCCATTTGGTAAGATATTCAATTGGTTGTTTTTCCTTAATAAGAATTTCTTCATCTTTTCCTAAACATATAGCGTATTGTACATACAAATCAAACGCTTGGTAGACACACGCCAAATCTTTTTCTGTTAATCCGTGAGCCACAGAAGGGGTAATTGCAGACACACTTTTGCAATGTGGACAAAACGTTCTAACGTCCTGGAAAAATGAACAAAATGGTTTGTGACATTGTCTACAAATATAAGTAAAATATACCTTATGGGAAATTTGGTTTTCTTTTAAGAGTCCCGCAATATCCCAACCAACATCAGGTATTCCTAAATGACAATACAAAAACGTCTTCTGTGCCAACTCCTTATTTCCTTTTTCCTCGCAAATATCTAAAAACTTCCTAAAAGCAATGAAGAGGTCGGGATACAATTTCCGTTTTTGATTCCTCATAACCGTTCCAAGAATATTAGCGTTAGGTGGCAATCCTAACATTTTGCGGTGCTCTTGGATGTTTTGAATAGGTTTGAAAATTTCCGTATCCGTTCCTGGCGAAGCGGCCATTGATACCTTAATTTTACCTCCACCATCTTTCCTTAATACATCTGCTCCCCAATCTGAATATGTAAGAACACAATCGGCGTCCATAAAGGGCTGAATCCAATCTACGTTTGATGGCTGGCTGTCTACCGTGGGCGAAATTATCCAATGAAAGAATGGGCGGTAGGGAGATTGGTGCTCGTGCATTAACATCCAGGGATCTCTGATCGACATACAAAAATCACACTTGAAATCCAATAACACCCTCTCAAATCTCCACCCCCCAAACTGATTAACTGGATTAGATTGATATTGTTGAAACCGTGGATCATCATTCTTTACAGCATTAGCATAAACTTTCCATGGAACATTATCCTTAGGGTCATTTACCAAGGCATAACTACTAAATTCAGCAATCTCGTATTTTCCAGAAGCATGTAATCGCTTCATCAACTCCATAGTATATTTTCCGAAACCCGATAATGTGTAAGAAGCTTCGGTACTAAATAGAATTCGTTTCTTTTCAGTTTTGTTAGTCATTTGCTTTTCGGATTTTCTCAACTATTTTATGATAATGTTTTCTAACTTGATCTTTAGTTCGTGAGAGAGATTCTCCTATTTCCTTGAACGTATATCCGGCCAACCTCATTTCTATAATTGTCCATTCTTGTTTTGATAATGATTCTGGTATAAGTTCATAGATTTTATCGTGGGGTTGTATCGCTACGTCCCCATCTAACAATTGGTGTCTTTTTTTAAACTTCTGTTCTTTTAATATGTGTTGAAGTACTTCCCTGTATATACAAATCCAGGCTAGGGTCGACAAGGCATACTTTTCATTATAGTTTCTTATTGCTTTAAGTAGTCCTATACGACCCACCTGGATATATTCTTCTAGGGTGTGATAGTCCTGAGGACAAAATTGGTCCGTTATAACATTAATTATTAGACCAATATTATCACGTATTAGTTCATCTTCGGTTTTCAGCCTACGTTCTCATCTTTTTCAGGTTGTGGTGGTGCTCTATACAACTTCTCAAAATGACTTACTCTAACCTTCATTCGTGATCGTTTTTCACCTTCGGCGTTTTCCCAAGATTCCGTCTTGAGAGAACCTTCTAGGAGGATGGGGTCACCTTTTTGAAAATACTTCCCAATAAATTCAGCCCCAGAATCCCATGCCTCACAAGGAACAAAAGTAGTATCCTTATCCTTCTCGCCATTATTCTTCTTGAAAAACCGTGAAACGGCCACAGTAAAATTGGTTACCGTAATTTGTCGCTGGTCGTTGGTCTCAATGGTTTTAACTTCTGGGTCACGGACAATGTTGCCCTTTAAAATAATCTTGTTCAAAATAATTCTCCTATTTTAAAAAATGTTAATATTAATCAATGTTTCCATGGTTCTGCTGGTGTCCATCCTTCATATGGTTGCTGTAATGGTTTTGATATAAGTTCACCATTAGCGGTTTCTATCTCAAGTTCTCTATGACGGTATGACTTTGCTAAATTCTTAGCCCATTTTTCTAAATGGTCAATGTCTATCTTTTGTAACCATACAACATCATATCTTTGAACATCTATCCATTTATGTAAAGTTCCGATAATCGCCTCAATAATAAATTTATCATAATCCGGTAGGTTGTTAGACATATTTTTTTTTATCCTTTTTACACTCCTATTATAACGATTTTCGTCAAGTTGTCAATGCTTTTTTTATAATTAGGGTATCTTTTTCTTTTCCACGTTCCCCAACCAAATTCACAATATTCCCTTGAACCAAAATCTCTTGAAATTCCTTGTATTGCTCAGGAAAGACCACCACAGAGTCCATCATACCCGACCCATCACTGATTGTCAAGAACGCCATAGATTTTCCGGGACTCTTTCCTCGTTTGGTCTTAATCACATTAATATTTTCAAGTTTAATTGTCATTAATATGGATTTTGATAGATTGGTTTTTTGAACAAACTCTTTACATGAACAGTTGTTGTTAAATTGTTGGTACTGGGGGGAGTCGGTCTCATTACAACTAAGACTGATGCCAAGAAGAGATTTTTCCTCCTTAGATATCCATTCGATAGAATCCAATAAGGAATATGGAGGATTAGCAAGAGAGTTTCTCAGGTCTTGTACAACCTTTTTTCTGGTGATACTAGCACATCCCCCACCCTTACCGGTTTTGGCGTTTTCTAATAGTTTTAGCATATGTGCCAAACTAATAGTTTCGGTTTTGAATATCTTTTGGAATTCACTAATCATCCAAGAAATCTCACGTTTTTTACTTAATTTAGAAAATACATTATATTCATAGAGCATTTGAGTTCGTGGGAGTCTCACGTAATCTAGCCCCCCAGTAGAAATTAGAGTTTTGATTAATGTTGAGGTTAAATGTGGAGAGCAATATAGGAGAAATTCTAACCAGGACAATTCTCCAAAATCGTAGATAATACCGAGTTCCTTCTGTTTTTCCAAACTTGTTAGAACTTTGTTTAGTTTAGTTATGGCAGATAGGCCAATACCTTTAATGTTGCTCAACCCAAAATATATCTTATTGTCAATTAATTTAAAATGGGTATTCCTATGACGAATATCTGGAGGAAGGACGGTTACGTCAGACATCTTGGCACTGTTAACGATTTTCTCAACTTCTTCTAGGTCATTCTTGCTATATCTTAAATAACTGGTTAATTGGGGAAGGAGAAAATGAGCACGACAATAGGCTGAGAGATAGGAATTCATGGCATAACTGATGGCGTGACTATTTGAGGTTGCTATTCCATTAGCATAATATGTGTGGGATTCGTTATCTACTTCGATATCTATTGTGGGGAATTCGCCAACTCTTTTAACCTTGTAGATTTTTCTATTAAGATAATATTTGAGATGAGTTAGAAGTTCTAGGTCCAATTTTAATATTTGGTATAAAGGTCGTATTCCACCATCCTGACATAAAAATTTATGATTCATTGTACAAGTTATAGATTGTCCATTTCCCAATGTGACCTTATACAATAATTGTGTGCCAGTATCTATTTTATCTATAACTCTACAAAACCCTTCTGGAGTACGAATTTTTTGTCCAATTTTAACCTGCTCTATTGTTACATAGTGTCCATATGGTCCACCACCTTCTAGTTCTACTTGGGTATTAGGAGACACACACTTATTAAATGAATATCTACTACTCTTCTCAATCCAATCGAAAATTGTTTCTGCTTCTTTCTCATTAACAACTTTTTTCTTTTTACACCCCTTCACAAATTGCTTTCGTACTTTTGCCATTAAGTCATCCTTTTTCTTTCCAATTGCACGTCTAATGACTTCACTTTGTTGTAAATCAAATCCTGCTATGTCTTGAACTATACGAATTGCCTGTTCTTGGAACACGATGAGCCCGTAGGTCTCTTTCAAAATAGACTCTAACGCTGGATGATAATACTCAACGGGTTCCTCCCCATTTTTCCTATCAATATAATGTTGGGTGATAGTCTTGTTGTCTACGACAACGTCTAAGCAACCAGGACGAATAATACTCAGCAAAGCTGAAAGTTCTTCGATTGATTGGGGTTTGAGTTTTTTGGCTGTGCTCCTCCCCAACTGACTTTCAAGCTGAAACGTACAACAATTGTCCCCATTACAAATCAAATCCCAAGTTCGTGGACAATCCAACGGGACATTCTCAATGTTGGTGTCGAAGCTGTTAGGGGTCAACCTTAATGGGTCCTCCGACAAAATATCAAATTCACAGTTACAGTCGGGGAACTTTAGAGTCTTATTTATCATTTTACAAAATTCTCTCTGGTCTCACCATTTTTAAGTTGTTCAGAACGATTTTTAAGAATTATATACATTTCTTCACGACTTGGAACACCGGGTTTTCTTGTTGATATTTTTTTATCACAATTAGGTTCCATTAGCTAATGCCCCCTTAAATCCCACTCTCGAAGCTGTGCTTCGTGTCAACCTCATAAATCTACAAATCATTTCAGCAGTAAACCGAACATCTTCAAGAGCGTCGTGACCCCCTTCGTTGGAACAACCAAAATATGGTCGTAAAAATTCTAGCGAATAAGAGGTAACCTCACTGATATTTTCAAACCAGTTAAAACATAAAAGCATACTGTCGATTTTGTCCCTTGGACTGAATAGAGAGAGGTCTTCACCCTTATCCAAATCATTATATTTCGCACCCAACTTTTCCATTATCGGCATATCAAACCTTAAAATGTTGTGACCGGCGGCTATAGGAGCGGTCCATTTTGACTTACGTCCACCACCTTTATGATATTTCAAGAGATAGGTCTTAAAGTTGGACCAAACATCTTGTGTCGTGGGTGCCTCACGCCACTTTTTAACGATTTCTTCAGGCTTGACCCCGTAATTTTTGGAGTGCCATTCGATGGTGTCACCGTGTGCCTTGGCATAAGATTCCTCGTCCACCGTAGGTGGTCTAATATCCGACACAAATTCCGAGTTTTCAACGATCTGAAGTGTTCTTGGATCGATCATCATACTTGCAATTTGAACTGGATTACAAATATTGGGGTTTGTCCCATCGGTTTCTAGGTCGAAAACACAGATTTTATTCAGGTTCATTACTTAATATTCCTTTCTAAATGGGGTGTAATACGAAAAACAATTGAATCTTTAGCGTCTCTTAATACAACAACAAATGAACCATGATCCTCTGCTTCACAAGCTGCTCTATTCAAGTCTTCAGCAAAATCCCTGGCTTCTCTACAGGTTATCACCCAATCTGGCTGACGTTTATATGTTGTTTTATATCCATTACTAAGAACTGTCATTTATCATATCTCCTTTTATAATATTCAGGACTGTTTTTATCCCAATATTCTTTAGTCATACAGCCCGGATGACACACCGCCCACCATATTAGCATTGTTGGCACAACTATTAGTGTGGCCCCAGTTAATATTCCTAGTATAAAAATAAACATTATAAAATCTCCTTGTTGGCTTAGCCAACCTCGTTAACTTCTGTATCTAACCCAATCAATACATATGTGTGGGTATCTTCACGTTCTGCATCTGCTGTGACATTACAACAATTACTTATTGGGTCTATCTTACTATAGATTATGGAAGGGATTCCTGGTAGAATGAAAAGTTGGCGGTGTTTTAGGTCTTTTAGTTTGGGCATTTTTTATTTAATCTTCGACATCTCCACTTTCTAATATAGATTTTACTCCATGTATTTTATCAAGACAATTTAATCCTAATAAATCAATTTTAACTTCTCCCATATCTTCCAACGGTCCCATCTCAAAACTACATACTAGTTCTTTATCTTTGGAAAGCACTAGGGGGCATACTTCATTAAGTGACTCGCTCCCAATAATTATGCCTGCTGGATGAATTCCTCTACTAACTTTAGTTCCTTCTATTTTACATGCTTGTAAAAATAATTTTGATAATGGACCTTTAAATTCATTTGTTTCCTTATCTATATAGCACCACTTTTTTAATAACTCTCTCTTATCATTTTCTAATGTATATCTAATTATAGAAGAGGAACCAGTTTGTTCTTTAATCTCCTGAAGTTGAGAACTAACCTTTGTATCATCCATAATATATTGAGTAATTTCATTAGAAATCTCAAATGGTAAATCCATAGCACGAAAGACATCTTTGAGAGCACCACGACCCTTCACTCGCTGAAATGTGCTCATTTGAGCAACTTTATCTTTACCATATTTATCTTTGATATATTTAATTATTAGGGGTCTTTTTGAAGTCTCTACATCACAATCTATATCTGGAAGTGAATTAGTTCTTCCCATATTATAGAAGCGTTCAAATATCAAGTTCCATCTAATCGGATTAACTTTCGTGATGTTTAACAAATAACTTACTAAACTTCCAGCGGCCGACCCCCTGGCAGCCCCAGTTAACCAATTCTGCTGATTACAATATTCCATAATGTCTCCCACAATAAGGAAGTAGGAAGAGAGCGAGTTGTCTTCTAATACCTTCAATTCATGAAGCACTCTATCTTTATAAATATTGTGTTCTGACTTAGGAATATTAGGATTAATTTTCTGTGTCCAACCTTTTCGGCATAATTCTTTGAGCCAACTATCGGGGTTGTAACCTTGAGGACATTCAAAGGATGGCAAACATGGATTTTTTAGTATACCTTTATAACTTCCTATTTTATCAGCAAATTCATTAGTATTAGCAAGTTCCTTACTTGTGTGTCCGTAGGACACCATCTCATCATACGTAGCAATATGATATTGATTAGACCGAAAGAAAGCGGACAACTTTCCTGATTCCCTCATTTGTTGAAGTGTCATATTTAATTGTCTGCACAGCAAAATTCGTTGTTGATAAGCATCATCTTTATTACAATAATGGGCATCACTGTTCCCCACAACAGGTATTTTAGTTTTAGCAGATATACTTCTGATGGTATCAGTTAAAGCCTTCATTTCCTGATTATCTGGATCACACAACTGTGATTCTAAATAAAAGTTATCCTTACCAAACAGTTCTCTTAGATATTCAGCATGTTTAACCTGGTCTTTAAACTCTAATTTATGGATGCTACTGCCAAGATGACCTGTACATATCATAATATGAGTATGGTCCATATCCTCAAACTGTTTTAATGAAAGACGGGGTCTATAATAGAAATTGTCAGGGTGGTTAGAAGCAGAAACGATTTTCACCAATTGTTTCCAACCCAAATAATCCTTAGCATATAACAATAAATGAGATAAGGAACGATTGGTCTCATCTTTTATTGAGGTGTCCTTATCACAGATATACATTTCGATGCCGATGATGGGTTTAAGATTGGACTCCTCCATTAGTTTTAAAAACTGAACAGAATTATCTATGTTTCCGTGATCACTTATGGCACAAGCGTTGCTTTCTATAGTTTCTATTCTATCTACGATATCTTCTATTTTAGACAACCCATCTAAGAGCGAGCAGTCAGAATGTACATGAATTGGAGTGTAAAATTGTATCATGCTGGATAGGTTTCTTTTCCTAGTGCTATCATTTTATTCATTTCTCTTCTTTTCATATTGTTAATGCTAAAAGGTTGACAAGGAAATCCACCTGTTAAAATATTGTGGTCAGGCAACTTTTCAATATCAATTTTGGTAATATCTTCAAATAATTTGACATTATGAAAGTTTTCTTTGTAAACCTCTCTACATGCTTTATCTTTCTCAATAGCACCAACACATTCAAAATCCAGTCCTAATTTCTCACATGTTTGTCGAATTCCCAGGTGAAATCCGCCAATTCCAGCAAAGGCGTCCAATAATCTGATCTTTTTAGTCATAATTTACCTCATACAATAAAAAAACTCCCGATAGTTGCAATGATTTGTCCCTATGAAATCACTATCGAGAGTCGTGTTTTACCTATAGTTTGGAACAAAGTCATTGCTTTATATTATACACCGTTTCTGTTAGATCCTCATTCCTTCACAATCTCATGACCGTCCTGAAACTGTTTAACGCTTACTTCTGTTTTGGAACCATATCTTACTGACATGTCAGCTTTAGGCTCTGGCATCTTACCAGTAGAACTTTTAACTGGTTTGGGATACTTCTTGGGCTTCTTATCCTTTTTGTCTTTTTTGTCTTTTCCCATTAATTTTTCCTTTTCTATCTTAATCCTTTTCAGAACCCCTAAACTCTTCACCACAAAATCAATATTGTCTTGATAATTATTTGTCATTCAAAAGCAACCGCAACTTCTTCGTCTATCGTCATAGGCGTAGCATCATTTTGTTTGGGGGCTGGCGAAGCCAGAAATTGAAAATTGTCTGTCACGATTCCTATTTTTGACCTCTTTCCTCCATCTTTGGCGGTCCATTCTTCTAGGTTGAGACGACCAGTCAGGTGGATTTTGGACCCCAACTTGAGGTATTGTGTTGCTACCTTGCTACGTGTCCCCCATATTGTAATATCGATATACGTAATATTTTTGAAATTGGTTATTGCAAGCCTCAGATCACAAACAGGTGTATTATTAGCTCCCACCTGACGTAAATTTGGAACTCTACAAACTCCACCACTAATTGAAACGCTATTCATGTCTACGACTTTATTATATTCTGACATAAAAAACTCCTCGTTAACTAAAGTTAACAGTTAAAGAAAAAAAATAAATTGATCAGTCTTCCTTACTGGGTCCTGGAAGTCGTGTTATGGGTTCACCCTTTCCTAATTCTGTTGAGGGTCTAACCCTACCTAAAATATTCTCATTATTAGTCAAATAAAAGATTTTACCACCCCCCTTATCAATTGTTAAGTGTTTAAATATTAAAACCATATCTCCCGCCTTATATGAGGTGTAAACTGGTTCTTCAACAATAATGCCCCATGTATATGCAGATTCAGTAATTGTACACGGGGGAACTCTTCCCTCCGGCAGTGGTTCCACAATAATGTATGCCCAACCTGGTTGAAAATCTAATAATCCCCCAGCAAGTTTCATAGTAAAAATCTCCTTGTTTAATATTTGTTGTTTAAGTTTTTGGTTTAATATCATATTTAAATGTCGTCCGCTAGGACGGCTCCTTGTAAAAATCTACCTCATGTCCCGGCTTCGTATATTTTTCCATCACATTATTAACTCCTTGTCGTTCAATCTCAAATTTAAGTTGTTGACACTTCGTGAGAGGACTATCGTCCTCACTGTTGAAGTTAACGATAGGATCAACCCACTTACATCCTTTAAAGCTAGTCTTTCCCCACGTACAAAACTTCCCACATTTCCAAGATTTCGTCAGATGGGGGACTTTCGTCTTCTGTATTTTCTCAAACTTTCTCCGAAGAAGATTTTCAGTTTTAATCAAGTCGTCCTTATTATAACAAATGGTATATGGTCCCCCATCCTTCAAATAGAACATGGTGACAAGGACTTGGTCGAGTTCGGGATACACATGATGAACAGCATAGTGGTACAACCTTAACTGAATATTGTCACGTAGTGACTCATGAGTGTACACTTCACCAGTATTCCAGTTCATTCGGCGACCCGATTTATAATCTATGATTTCAAATACCTTTGGCGTTAGCCGAGTCACCAAATCTATCGTTCCCTTCAACGAAAGAAATCCTTCAACCGTCCCATACTTATAATGTGCCCACGGCCTCTGAATCTCAAAATCAAATGGCATTTCTGCTGCTACAATATCTCTCTTACGAGGGTCGAATTGTCCATCGTTGAATTCTAATGCTTGGTAGACCCAGGTCTTACAGTCTCGATAATCAGAATCCTTCCAATCAAACCTCAAATTTTCTTGTACAAATTGATTATATATCTTGGTAATTAATTGATTAACATCTCTTGGTTTTTCTTCCATGCTACTATAATTCACAGGCATATCAGAGTTTGTTGCCAATAATTCTAGTATCTTATGAGTAAGACTCCCCTTAACCGCAGCAAACCCGCTAGGGTCATCCAGTCCAAGGACGTAGTTGCAAAAATAGGACATTTCGCAAAATTCAAAGTTGGAATAGGAGGATGATCTGAAGTAGGTGATTATCATTTTGTTATGTTAAACCTCTTGAGGATTTTGTGTTTGTTGTGTCCCGTGAAATCTCTATTATAACATAGATTATGTTCTTTGGTTTTCTGCTGCCTCTTTATAATTGATGTTAATTTGTAAGTTAATCCTTCTTTAATATGTCCAATAATGGGAGAATTTAAACATCCACAATATTTAATTTGTCCATTCGGTTTAATAAATAATGTATCACATGCACATCTCCTTCGTCCCTCCATGCTTCTTCCAGAGCGAATTGGGTTTCTTACCCCTGCTACATTACGGTATCTTTTTTTATGTGGTGAATAATGTTCATAAGTAATCGGTTTCTTAAAAATATCTATTATGCTTTGATCAATTGGTTCGTGATATTTATCTACGGATAATATGATATGATCATTATAATTATGTAGTAAGCGTATAGCAATATCTCCTAGTCGTCCATTGGTTATTAGGACAAAACGACTGTTTTTACACATCGAAACGTTAAGGGCAATAGTCTTAATTTGAGGGTGTAGAGTAGGCTCTCCTCCACCAATAGTTATATGATGATTATAATTAATTTTCCCCAATTGTTCAAACAAACGTAATGATTGTCTAAACGTTTTCATCGACATAGTTTGTCCACTCATCTTACAGTCAAAACAACAATGTGAACACTGCATATTACAATAATCAACTATTTGGAGATACACTTTGTGGCCTCAGAGGAATATATCCAATTGGTGATAAAATATCATATACGGAGTTGCACTGCTCAATAATTGTCATATTTGCATTATCTATGATAAAGTCGAATTCCTCATGATTGTCTAGGGCAGTTTCGGAATCATGTTGGTCATCAGGATGAGGATTTCTTGTCAACTTAATAACTTTCCCATCTTCTTGTTGGATTCCTTGAACTTCATTTGGAAATCGACAATCGGCTACAATAGCTAAGACGGAATCCTCTTTTTTGATTTGGCGAATTAGGGCGTCAACCCACATTTTCTCATACATTTTTCTAAAGATGTTGGTTCCTACATATTGGAGAACTTCTCTGGCGGTCATTTTGCCCATGGTATGTACCGTAGTAAGTCTTGTGCCATCGTGAAACATAAATCCTGGCATATCTTCCCACAACAAATGCGTCAACGAATTCTTATCTTCATCAGTCCCATAACATTGCTCCCAGGTCAATCCCAAAATCTTTATGCATATCTCCTGCTTTAGCAAATCGGCAAAATTGTATAATTTTACATAAGGATTAATAAACTCTTCGAGAAAGTTTGTCATAAATTGGTTGGAGCGTGTAATATCAAATACCCCCTCACAATCTGGAAAATCAAATAAGTTGGTTACCCACAACTTCCCCTCCTCATTAATACTAAAATTTCTTGTAATCCCAATGGATTGCATGTGGGCACCAATAATGTAATTGGCGATTGTGTTTTTGCCACCCTCTTTTCTGGCCGCTATTCCGAGTATCTTGCTCATGATTTAAAATCCTCTAATCTTTCTATGAGTTTGTTGAGTTCAACATATTCTGTTTTATATTTGAATTTTTGTAGTATTTTTATAGAAGTTTGTCTTTCGGAAAAAACATTGTATGAATAAAAAATGACTTGGCGAATTACGGGTTCTTTGTCGATAATCCACTCTACAACTTTACCATTCTTATAATTATTCATGCCCAAAAATAATATTGAGCAATCTTCTTCTTTTAGTTTTGTAATACATTCTTTAATGGTTTTAGCAATTTGAACATGGGTAATTTTTTTCTTAAAAAGCTTGATTCGCTCAGGCATGTCCTCAAAAAATACTATACTCATCCTCAACTCCTTTAATTATTGGGAGGATTTCCTCCCGAATTTGTTCAACGGTCATTTCTCCAACATCTTCTTGTTCAGTATCAATTTTATGAACATTGTAAATACTTTCACACTTTTTGGTGATGTTTATCGCTGCTTTTTGTCCTGCCTTATTTTCATCATTATCCATTATGACGATTAGGGCAAGAGCACCAGACGAATCTAAAATTGCACGTTGTCCATCTGACAAACTGTTTCTAAACAATCCAACGGAATTATGTATTCCTGCCTCTTCCAATCTCCAGACATTACCAGGACTCTCAACTAGTATAGCAACATGACTTTTCTTAATATACTTCTTAGCATTCCAGAAATTATATAAATAGTTTCCGGTTTTGAAGCCTTTGGGATGATGTATCCATTTTGGATAACACTTCTCTTTTTCGGGACATTTGCCCGAGGGGTGCCATTTTCCACACTTTTTACATTTGTCAAACACTGAACGTCCCGTACATCCTATCATGTATTGGTGGGTATCATTGTAAATTGGGACAACGACACGATTAAACATGGGTTTTTTAGGAGTCTCACAAAGTCCAACATCATAGTTTTTAAGAATGTCCTGACTATACCCCCTCTTGACATAATAGTTGGCGGGTATGGATAATGAAGATTTAATCATTGAGCGGGTAATAACATTTTTTATTGAAGTTTTTTTTCTATTGTAAATTGAGTTTATTTGGTTAACAAAATTTTCCTTGTTTGTTTCCTCTGGGTCTATTTGTGATAAATCGAAATTTCCATCAAAGAGATTCTCAATAAATTTTAAGGTGTCTGAAAACAAAACTACGTTGTCGCCCTCTTCACTCCAGTTATATTTTTGGTGTGATAGCACACCTCTAACAAATCCTATTGTGGAAGATTGAAATATTTCCTCACAATGATGCGTCCAACAAACCCAGCGTCCAACATATTCACCAGAATAATTAAGATTGAAAGCAGTAGGATTATCTCCTCCGTGAATTGGACATGAACCCACATATTTTTGACCATCATCATTTAGGGTAAGTCCGAATTTGATAAATAATTCTTCAATTTTCAACATGACCTTTTCAGAAACTATTGTCAATTTAGCATAATATTCATCTTTATTGGAAGTTGATTTTCCCATCGCTATTATCATCCACAAACCCTTGATTTTTCTTGGATTGTCCCAATTCTAATTTTGTTTGTCCCTCTGTAATTTTTGCACACCATCCCTTAAAGTGACAATTGATATAGTCCCCATCATTCAATCCTTCTCCATGTCGTGCTATTACGGGAACCAACTTTCGATTACCATTTTTTTCACCATCATCGGAAACTTCTTCGTCTGATTTATATTTGAGAATTGTAAAGTTGGAACACAACCAAATAATTCGGTCTGAGCCACTGGCCGTAGCCGTATCCTCCTTGGTAATTCCATCTCTATTAAGTTGCATAAACGCCAATATCGGAACCCTGTATCTAACTGCAAAATTATGCAGGGTGGTCATCATAAACCCCAAAACCTGATATTCTGCCATGTCCTTGCCAATTTCCTGACTATTCATTAACTTTAAATAATCATAGATGATTACACAGGGCTTAGCTGTCCCATCATCATTTAGACCAACCTCTTTAATCATCCAACGTCTCATTATGGCAAGTTGGTCTTCAAGTGGTCTTCCAGCAATGCTTTTATGATAGTAGGGAACATTTTTTATTTTTTGAGATGCTCTGTTAACTTTTTCGAGGATATCTGGTTTTTGGGCAAATTTTCCAGTTTCAATATCTGTAATTCCAACTTCGGAAACCATGGCAACCGTTCTTGTGGTATGGTCTTCTTTAGTCATCTCTGTGTCAAGATTTAAGATGGGAATACCTTTTGTGGCAACATGATAACCCATATTACCCCCACAAATTGATTTTCCCACCTTGCTTCTAGCTGCAATGATGTTGATGGTACCAGGTCGTAATCCCCCTCCTATACTTTGGTCATAAGCAGGAAACCCTGTTGAAATTCCTATTTGTTGTACTGGATTTTCTCCAAGATATTTTAGATAATCCTCTAGTCCTTTTCCAATGGTTTCGGGGGCATCATCAGAATCTTGCAAAAGACCTGACAAATCCAATATGGAGTCTTCGGCAATTCCCAAGATGTGTGTGATGGTTTCATCACCCTTAATCGTTGAGAGTTTATCTTGTGCTTCTTCCAGGTTTTGTTGGAGCAAACGAGCAATTTCTAATTTACGAACTTTTTGGGCAAACTTCCTAATGTTATCTTTATTAACCCTTAAACTTAGGATGGCCTGAAGATGTTCTGCCTCCTTTTTTTGTCCCAGTATGTTATTCAGACCAATTTCGGTGGACGCCGATAAAATGGATGACAAATCAATCTTTTCCACCTCTTTTTTCTCAACGAGGTGTTTTAGACACTTAAAGATAAAGGAGTTGGAATTGATTGTAAAGGAGGATTCCTGTATAATGTTGGATACATCATAGTATGTAGTAGACCCATAATGACAAATTCCTGATAAAATGGCTCGTTCGGCTGCTGTGTCACTTAAAATACTAATAGTCGACCTCTATTGGTTCCCAGTCTTCATTCATTTTTTCTAATGATGTTCGGAACACTCTTTTCATTTGTTTTAATTTTGTGTGGGCTCTACGGGCTGCTGGCTCTTGTTTAAATTCCCAATCGATATTTCTATGACCATTAAACAATCCATATCCTGATCCGGTTGATAATCGCCCTACTTTTTTACACAATTTATAATCATAATCGCTATCATAATCTTGGTATGTAGCGGTTAGAATCCAGGTATATTTATTCGTTTTAACCATGTCTTGTTCTTTGACAATTATCACAAGTAAATTGAGAGTAGGAGTCTACCATGCTATTATGGACGGCCAAAACACGCTGACAAACACAACATTGAACATCAACTAATTCTTGTCTTGTTCCTTTTTGTTCTGTCACATTATTTCCCGCTAGCAGTCTGTCGATTTTAATGTCTGATTTACACATTTTATCGAACCCCCTCTCAAAGAAAAGATTAGGACGTTCTCTGCCTTCATATCCACAATTAGATGGTTGTGTATGTGTAAACGTCTTCTTTTTTGGAGCACCTGGAATGGTTTGAACTGATTGGTTGGACGCCGATACCCTTGCTCCATTATTTATTATAATATCTTCTTCAGTTTTGTCAACCTCTTCATCAGATTTTCCCAAAATTTCTCTAAGTTGCTCGATTTCCTCTGGTGAGAGGTTTTTTAGGTCGTTTAAAAGGTTGGACCTTGGCTTTTTTGGTGCTTTTTTTGTATTCTTAACGGGTTTTTTACCAAAAACAAACTCACATGCCTTACAAACCTTTACTCTACATCCGACCATTTCTCCACAGTCTGGACATTTTTTCTTTCCTTTCATTGTTTATTCCTTTTTATTTCTCTTAATTCTCTGATTTTCAATCATTATATCGCTCAAATTTTTAACCGTATTGGACAAAAATGTCAAACTTAACACTCGTTGTTCGGCATGATTGATAACTTTTGTTAGGGACATAGCATAGTTGTTTTCTTGAGCAATCAAACTTACCTTAACCTCATATTTTAAAATTCTCTTCTCATAATTATGAATATTCTTTGCCACAACATGGTCTAACAATTTTTGTGTTGCTGCTAATCTAGCCTGCTCTCTGTTGTGTATTCTTTGTAAATGATAGGAGAACTGACCAAGACGATAAGCTATTTGAGCACAATCTTCAGCGGACAACTTTTCTATAATATCTCTATTCATTGAAAAATAGTCGTCGAATTCTTCAGTTTCTCCAGGCGGCCTAATTGAAGGAATACCATTAGAACTTTCATACTCGTTGAGAATTTGCTCAATCTGCTCAATTTGTTCTTGGGCCGTGTCCGAACTTATTTCGCCACTCATTTAGATCCTCGTTATAGGGTAAAATGACAATATCAATTTTATTATTTAAACACCACTCTTGTTTATCTCTATCACGCCTTTGTTGTAAAACGAATTGTTGACGGGTTTTATGAAAGAAGGAAGAAAATTTATAGTGTTGTTCACCATGAATTTCCACAATTAGCTTACGAAGCGGCAGGTAGAAATCGGCATATAAAGTTTGTTTAGCTCGAACAGGAATGGGGACCTCTTCGAGGATTCTTGAGGTTGGAAATATTTCATGTAGAAGTTGACGTGCTTGTAGGTGGAGATTAGATCTCGTTAAGCGGCCCAAATTCTCACTGCTGCCAGTTTTCCAATTTACAATTTCGTTGTCAAGGGTTACAATTTTCATCTTTAATCTCTCTCAAATATCCACGTTTAATACCCTCTTTTGTTTCTTCATCATCGGGCACATCAACAATATCTCCCTTTTCAAAAATTACAACCTCGTCTTTTATAAGACGGCCATGATTGCTTTTAACCTTACATTTCATGGTGAGAATCCATGGTCCCATTACGACTTCTACGCTTGGATTGTCATTAAGGGTTTGTGTTTTCGGAACTTGTTCTGTCATATTTTAGTCTCCCCTAATCCCATCATTTCTCTAACCTCCTTATTTAATTCCTCATATTTTTCTGGATTTTTTACTAACATATCACGAACATTGTCTAATCCGTGAAATTTTTCCTCTCCAATAGTATACCATGCCCCACCCTTCTTAATTAAATTCAAATCCACACACAAATTAACCAACTCAGCTTCTTTATCAATTCCGTATCCATATCTAAACTTAGACACACACTTGCCACCCGGAGGACCAATTGCTGAAGTAGTACATTCCCAGTTGATATCTTGACCGATTTGAACATCTCCTACCTTCCATGGGGTAAAATGAGTACCCCTTAATTTAACATCTGTTTGGTATTGTAGTTTACGACCTGAAGCCTCCATCCATGGAGAGTGTCCCATTCCTTGATTAGCTATTATATGTGTAACTCCCATCACAATAGATTTGTTAATGGGGATGATATTAGAAATCCGACGACAAAATCTTGCCAAGAGTAGAGGGCTATTAGCACGAAACCTTTTACCAATATCACCAGCGTAATCTTCTTCTGTACACAGGGCAGAAAAGGAGTCTAGAATAAAAATACATCCCGGTTTTTCATTAATTAATTGTTCAGCAATATCAATATAATTTTCGGCAGTTAGGATATTTCCTGGAGAAGACTCAATTAAGGTGAACTTATCCTTGGATATATCTAAATGTTTAATTCCGGTCAGATCTCTCGACTTAATCCTCCCTTCAATATTAAAAAAGTAGATGTGTCGTCCATCTGGACATAATTTATTTGGATATTTCTGAGCGTGTCCAGCAAAATGAAGGCAGAATGATGTTTTTCCTAGTTTAGGAGGTCCGGTTGTAATAATAAATGAACCCTCTGGAATTCCACCACCTAAAATGAGGTCAATAGCAGGACTTACTGGAATAATGGTGCTTTGGGAGTCAATAATAGAAGAGGCACCAGTAAGCGTTCCCTTTCCAAATTTAGCACATAATGATTCTTCTATAGATTTTGCTTTAATTGTCATTAATTTCCCCAAATATTAGTTTTTCCATTTCTTCGTTAGACAAATTAGGCCAATTTTCTGGTTTGTTTGGTGGTAATGTCCATACAGCACTCTCTTCTTTTTCATGAAGAAGACAAAGTAACAATATTTCGTGTGTAAGAATTTTTACAATTGTTGTTTCTCCACAGAAGCATGTTGGTCCACCTTCATTATGTATCCACTTACTCATAATATTTTATTTTAACCTCCCCAATTTCTGTAAATGTAAACCTATAAGTGAATCCATACAGAAGAAAGTCATTTAGACCTTCAAAATCGGGGTTTCTAGCATCATCAATAATAATTTCCCATTTATCCAATGCTGTTGCTTTTTTCCTGGTGCTTTTATCATCATATAGGGTTAGTTCTCTGTTAAATTCTTCTTTAGAATAAGTATTAATTATTGATATTTCATAAATTTTACCAAATTCAATAAGATTGTCAATTGCCTCTCCTATATCTGGATTTCGTTTATCGTTAAGGATTATGTCCCACTTAACATTATCACCAGAACTATCATAACCATAACCATTTCTAATTTGTTTATTAAATTCAATATTTTTTTGTTCTTCCTCAATGAATTCTTTGTCTTTATAAAGTGTGACTTGAGTTGTATAAAATTGTTTTTTACTCATCCAACTCCTCCAATTTAGACCTAACACTTTTCTGTGGTTTTCTCATCTGTGTGGACACCGTCTCCCTATTGATTTCAACCTGGTCAGCACGACCTTGTTTTTCTCTCAATATTTCCAACTTTTCTTGCTCCTCCTTAATAATTGGTAGGAGCCAAGTCGCCATTAAAGATTTGACATTTCGGGCATTTTTATGTTTCAGGGCACCAATAATAGCCTTCTCATCATATTTCTTCAACAAATTATGACACTTTCTCAGTTGCATTTTGAAAAAATCCGCCCACAATTTGTTCTTCCAAAACTGAGTTCCTATATGCTTCTGTTCCAAATGGGCTTTTTTCTGACACACTAACTCAATAATGTATTGAGCAGCACTGACATATTTTCCAGACGAATATATGGATGGATAACTGGATTTTTCAGTTTGTTGGGTGCCCATTATTCCACAATCGTCTTCTCATCAATATTATAAACATTTCCCTTCATCGAACGACTATAACCCTTGGTAATATGCTTTTTGACCTCATCGCCCTTTGCTGATAGGGCTTCAGTCATGATGCCCTTTTGTTGGTCTCCCAAATTTTTAATTCTCGATTTAACTTTCAACTTATCGTCGTTCATGACGATCTCTTCCTCTTTTTGTTCTTGTGCTAGTTTAGATTCAACAACAGTATGATGAATATGACTTAATTCTCCCTCTACATATTTGGTGATAGTAGGTACAGTTCGTCCTAGTGACGACGCTATCTCTTCATGACTTTTTTGGTCATGTAACATTCCCTGAATAGCATACTTTTCTGTGATGTTTAGTTTGCCTTTTGCCATTATATTGACTCTCTTTCTGCATTTATTAGCCATGCTGGATTCTTTGTTTTGAGGAAATTTAAATATAGTTCAAATACTTTTTTATTCACCGGATCATACCTAAATTCTGCTCTGCCGGTTTTTTTCAAATCTTTCATATGACGAAACTCATCATAAATACCAATTGGATTAAGAAATCGCCCATGAGTATTTCGCTTAATAGAATAGGTTATGTTACCGTTACGAACCTCAATTTTAGCACATGCTTCATCACGCAAATCGGCCGGTTGTTTATCGGTATCCCATAAACGGGGATATTCCTTTTCTGTGTTGAATACTAGGGTCGAATCTAGAGAAACTAACTCATTTTCATTTCCTTTAAGACAAAATACAATAATTGCATTGTGCATATGTGTTGATTTTAATGATGTTTTTTTAGGTTGAAATATTGCTTTTTCAATATCTTTTGCCCTTACACGATTAGAGATATTTGTTTGAGACATCTGTAATTTCCTTTATAAATTTTTCGGTTTTTGTTATGCACTCATCTCGATTTTTACCGAGAACCGTAAGCAATTTTGATATGATTTTGGTTGGTTGGCCCGAAACCATACCGCTAGATAATTGTTGTTGAACTTCAGCACGAATGAGAATTATACTCTGGTGGGGTACTTCCGAATCTAAACCAACTTGTTCACATGGGGGTTCCATTATCTAATCACTCCTAAAAATTGAAGTAGCTTCTTCCACCAAATTTTACGTTTAAATGCCCAATATCTTTTATATAAAATCTTTTTAACCTCCGGTATTAGGGGTCGTGTTTGTTTTGTGATAAAATTTAATACTAGACCTCTATCATTAACCGATTTTCCCTCTGTAATAATCTTATCCCAAAATTCTTTGGTTTCCTTATCGCTAGTAATCTCAACCTTTCTACGTTGACCTATTTTGACGTTTTGGGTCACGTCTTTTTTGGGTTTTTGAGGGTTTTCGCTCATTGGTAGGGGTTCTTTCGATTCTATTCATTCCCGAAGGGAGTTCTTTAGTAGGTTCTGTATACTTATATTCATTGTGCTTTTTATATAGGTGGGTTTGTTCATCCTTACTAATTCGTTCCGTATTTCGTTTTCCAAGGTGTCCCAATTTTAATTGGTCATCTCCAAGCTTCACAAAAGTACGTGGTAAATCGCTCTGTAAATCTCTTTGTACTAAAGACTTAGGGCAATCTTTGTTGGGGCATTTTGGGTAAGTTCCATCGTAATCTGACATTAAAATGGTAAGTTCAAATTTGGTTTGGCAGGTTTCACACAAATAGGAATAGGTTGGCATTCTTATTATACACCAAAGGTGTTAGGGTTGAGTTTTATGATAAGATCATCTACTTGTTCGGTAGAAGAATAGAGGTCATGGAGCAAGGAATTTTGCTTATATAAATCGGACAAATTTCCAGAACCGGGTTGAATATTCATTTCGGGAACATCTCCCGAACAACACACATTGGGTTGGATTGAACCATTATCAATTGTATTTGGTTTGTCGCCACATCCAACCAATCCTACTATTGATGCCCCACCCAAAAACCCTAGAAATCTTCGTCTATTTATGTCCATCATTAAATTAGGCAAGCTCCATTTGAGCAAGCCACAGTGTCCTCTTTTGGTATTTTATTGCTTTTGCTTAAATTACAAGATGGACACAATAGCTGAAGATTAGACAATTTGAATAATTTAATCAATTCTTCTCGATTTTTAGCACAAGAAACGGGCAAAATATGGTCAATATGATAGCCATCCTCAAGACTACGTCTACACATAGGACATGGACTATTTCTCATTGGAGTAAAACGATTATCTAGTTCTGACTTGGAATAACCTACAAGTTTAAAAAACACATTATCCTTACGTGATCCAATAGTCTTTAAAGATCTTCTTAAGTACCCAGAGAGACGATGACTGTCTTTAATTAGTGGATTATTTTTTATCCTGTTTTGATGACTAATTTTTCTTCGTTGTTTGATATCTGGTTTTTGACAATATTTTTTGTTATATATTTTACCATATGCCGATCTTTGTTCTTTGGTTTCCTCAGCGTGTTCAAGATTGTATTTTCTACACCTTTTTAAAACCCTCTCTCGATTGTCTGTGTAATATTGTCTTGATTTTTGATTGTCACAATCCTTACATATTGTATTATATCCGTCTTTTCGATCTCGTCTTTTACAAAATTTGTCAATGTCTTTTTCAACTTCACACTTGGTACATGTTTTAGTCGTCATAATCAGGCTCCCATTGTAGGAAAATACCCGTAACTGTGGGAGCCCTATACGCTATGTATGGCAATTACGGGTTGAAATGAATTTTTGGTATAACGCATATTAAGACTCCAATATACAATACACCAAAGCATCTCAAATTTACGGATTTTCTAAATTTCTCCTATGTACATTGTGACCATTGACAATTACAGCACGTAATACACCCGTCCACCCTAATAATCTCCATTTTATCACAATTTGGGCATTTTAGACCCGTTTCTTTTGTCCCGTCCTTAATATATTTTTTAAGAATACGTCCCACGCCTTTAGCAAAACTGTTTAATCCAGTTTGTTCTCCGACCTGTTCTAGTTGCTTAACTATAAAATGGATGTCTGCTCCGTGTCGTAAAGACATTGAGGTGAGTCGTGTAATAATTTCCTCTAATTCGTCCGTAGAAGCTGTTATTGGTGACAACTGAAGGTCAGAATCGTCAAATTCGGCAATATAATAACCTTTTCTTTTACGGATAATTTTCCCCTTGTCTATTTTTTTGGGTAAAAATCCATTTTTTCCAGCGAAAACCTCATAGGGTTCATTATTGTTTAATAGTCCAACTAATACAAAATAATTACGACCTTGAATTGATGTGTGGTGAACATCACATTTTAGTATTTTGGGTCTTTTTGGAGCTAGTGTAGGGGTGATATGATTTTTACTAAATATGGAATCGGAATTGTCGTTTAACCACTGAGATTCTTCATCGGAAAAGTTTTGTGAGTTAATGTCTATTTTTTGTTGTATAAGTTGCAATGCTAGATTTTGGAATGGAATATCGCTCACAATACCATACATTTTACGATGTGGATATGCTGTGACGCTTTTAATTCCTTTTTCGTGTGCCTCTAAAATAAAGTTATAAACTCTTTTTGATGTAGAATTTTCTGGTAACGAATATGTCACAGATATGGAAGAATCAATATTTTTCATTAATTTTTCCATAAGGTTTAATTTATCTTTATAATCAACATTTTGTGGTGGTTTAAATTTTATACCAATCTTTTTTTCATGTGTATTAATGAATGTTGCTATATCAATTCCATATTTGCCATCCCATGTATCTTTAATACTATTGTTGTCCATGGGAATTTCATATCCGGCATTTTTATACATTTCCTTAACAATTTGAGGAACATAAAAGTAATATTCATATTGACCAGACATTCTCGTTCTCTTCCAATAGTATAAACCAAATCCAGGCTCAACACCATACGACATAATGGCACGTCTAAACATTAGACTTATGGTTCCGCTAGGAGCAATAGAGCTACAAGTAATATTTCTTAACGATGTAAATTTTAATCCTAAATCCATCATATGTTGAATAAATGGTGATTTTTCCAACTTTTTACGATTAAATAATTGAAAATTTCCCTTCTCTTTTCCTAGTTCAATAGAAGATTTATACAAATGATAATTGTATCTTTCCACAAATTTACTAACGGATACGTTGGCTTCATCAGAACCATACTGTTGATTATTTTTTAACAACCATTCTCCAATATTAGTTATACCAGCACCCGTTCTTCTTAATTTTTCTATGGCAACCCTTTGAGACGGAACAGCATATGTTTTTCTTTTAACTTCTACCGAATTAACATTATCAAGAAATCTATTTATAGATAGTGATATTTCTTTTAATTGTTCTTCATATTCTTGTTTATCAGTAGAAAACCTACCATGATTAATTGACGATAAAATACAAACACTATCTTTGGAAAGGTATTGCTCGCTGCATGCATTTGTGCTTATAATTTTGCTATTATATACATCTTCTTCATCATAAACATAATCAGAGTTAGACCACTTACATGCTATATCTATATTTTGTATTCCTGGCTCTGCTTGTCTTAACATAGCTTCTGCTATTAGCTCAAGAATTTTTCGTGCTCTAATAATTTTGGTTATTTTTTCTAGTTTTCTGTTGTGGGTGGCAATATAATAATGTTTTTTCAGCTTAGCATCATAACAGCAACCTATATTGGTACTATATTGGTCTACATATACTTGTTGTCCTAATTTAACCTCTGGAATAACAAATGTTAACTTCCAATCGGTGTTGTTTTTTATCGCCTCATAAAATTTATCTGTACACTGAACAGAAATATTAGCGTTTTGGATGTTAGAAAAGTCTTTTTTACTATCAATAAATTCCAGGAGGTCTGGATGTGTACAAGATAAAGAAATTAAAATGGCAGGAATTCGTCCTTTTTGTCCAACATAATAACCAATAGAATCAATAAATTTCATCCAATGTACAACACCAGAACTATTATTGGCAGAATTTAATATTGTAGTATCACGAGGTCTAAGCCTAGAAAAATCTATACCCGAACCTTGTCGATAAGCAGCACATTTAGCAGTGGTGTATGCAACATTACTAATAATACTTTCTAAATTATCCCACTCAGTATCATTATCAATATTGCCCATCGATATAGTGGTACAATTGGCGAGCGATATTTTTTTATTGCAGTTGGCACCTCTAATAATACTACCAGCGGGATGCCACCAATCGTTGTAGATTTCACTAAACCATCTTTCTGACCAATATTTTCTTAATTGTTGAGTTTTTTCAACACTGGCAATTTCATCACAAACTCTTTTTATTGCTTGTACATATGTTTCATTTTTAACCGCTTGATATTTTTCATTAAAGGTGTTTATGCTAAATGTATTGTTGTTAAAATATTTTTTAGTACTTTCATCCTTAACATCCTCATAATTAACGAATTCTTGAGAGGGTAACATATACTTCTCCGTATTTACTTATCATTTTCTTCTTTTTCTTTCTCTACCCAAACCGGCTCCATTTCTTCTTTTAGAATCTTTTCCGCCTCCGATTTAGTTGCGGAAGTAACCTTGTTTCGTTTCTTTCGTGGTTTGCCACGATTTCTATTCCAGAATTGCCATATTTCAAAAGCGTCATCACTAGCAAAAACCTTTCGTTTATTTGTAGGTTCACCTTTATAGTTAAGAATACACAAACTAAGTTCAAAAGACTTGACTTGGTCGGAAGGGATGTTAGATTGGAAGTTTAAACGTTCGAGCATTTATTAATTTCCTTTGTTTTAGCTCCTTGTAAAAATAAAAAAAAGTGACACTATTTCTTTATCAGAAAGCTATTTGTCGGTGAGTGTCACTTAGTATTTGTGTTCATATTCGTTAAGAACACTTACTCTTTATAGTTGTCCGACAATATAGTATACACCATGAGATGCTATCACATCTCGTAAAAATTGTTAACATTTACAAATTTCCCAATATTTTCAATCCAAGAAAGGTTAGGAGTGACATATTCAATTTTCATACCCGTCTTCTTAATAAATTGTTTCCTCCAACCTTCTTCTTCCTTATCTTTTTCCCAACCTTTTCGTTTTGCCATTATAACCGTTTTAATTCCATGTTGCCATAACGCATACAAACAACGATTACAGCATTGACCAGTTACGTAAGCAATACCATTTTCCGGTCTCAACTGACAATTAGCAACAGCATTGGCCTCAGCATGGTACATCCACAAATATTTATCAGGTCTTGTATTAGGAAGGTTTTTATCATCAACACCACGAGGAAAACCATTATACCCAAACCCCAGGGGTTGGTTTTGTTGGTTGGTTATTATGCATCCGTGTTTAGTTTGGGCGTCGGGACTTTTTTGACTTATAACAAATGCCAATCCAATATAAAACTCAGTCCAATTCAGATTTTGTTTTTTTTGATAGTCGCTCATAAACTCTTTGTGACCTAACGGAATCTGCCTTGGTTGCGTCTTCTCTAATAATGAGGATTTGAGGAGGCTTGGGCTTAGGAGGAGTAATTGAGTTGAATGCTTCTATAATTAATTCTTGTAGTTTTTTATCGTTCGTATACTTACTAACCGCTTCTTCTATTTTTAATCCTTCTTTTAGGTCTTCTTTTAATTTGTCCGCTAGGACTTGAACTTCGGCCACCATCTTTTTATTGAGAACTGCTCCGTTGGGACCTCTTGGATACATATATTTGTGAACAATTTCTGAGGGGTTGAACATTTTTCTGCTCCATTTCTAGTATAATAAAAAACTGGAATTTGTCAAGACAAAAAATGACGATCTTTTTCGTCGTCCCAGTCTAATGTAAACAATTTATTAAGATTTGAGGAAAGGGCCACGTGTCCCGGCTCTGTCCAATCATCAGCTTTATTCTTAATAATGTCAAAACCATGCTTGGAAAAAGCATAGGACGCTGCCGTGCTACAAACCGGATAAACTATATCTTTCAATTCATCATTCATTAAGTCTTCTGGTTTATAAAACAGTCTTAATCCAATTAGTTTTCTCTTAATCATCCACCAAATGCGTCTCCACCCATAGGGAAGACCTGTCATCTTTCTCATTGAGTTGGTAATTTTCCGAGCCGCTACCTGATTAAAATGGTATGTTTGGTCTGCAACTTTAAGATTGAGTCCGTTAAAAGTTATAAGATTCCATACAGAGGACGGTCTATAAACATCTATTTGTCCAGGTTGTTGTTTAACAATTTGTGCTAAATTTCTACTCGCTCCCCCACCTGTCCAACCGTGAAATTCCAAAACTTCAATCAATCCATTATGTTTGGAGGCTATTGCCACATGTGTATAAGGACTATTGGTATAAGATTTAACAAACCAAGAATACCAGCATTTACTCCTAAATAGTAATATGTCTGCCTCTTCTATGAGATCGTGAGCTATGCTATATGGCAAACTAATGTTTTTGTTCATGGTCCAATTTCCATTGTGAAAGTTGTCCATCTACAAATCTTTGTTCGTATACGTGACTTCTCAATGCATTAATGTCTTGTTGATTATCACGTATTAAACTAGATTGAGTGGCCATAACCACTCCAATGAGAGTTCCGGCTAACAATACAACGGTTAAACCAACACCTGTAAAACTAGCGATAAGTGGCCAGTTTGGGACCTTGGCATTGCTCATTCCTTTTAAAACGTCTTCTTTAAACTTGGACAGGTTGCTTCCAATATCTTTAACGCTATCTCCAATTTGTTTGATGTCACCAGAAAGAGACTCGACCGCCCCCTCTAATCTACCAACTCTTGTTTCTACATTATTACTATGCGTATTTTTAGATGTATCATTCTTCATGTTGCTTTTCACCATTCTGTAGTATGTTCAAGATTATTATAAAAAGAAAAAAGAAAAGGGGGAGTATTTCGTCCCCCAATTCTAATTAACCTACCAGAGAAATCTCTCTTTATAATTGTCCTGTTGTGGTAGTGGTTTAGGTTCTTTATAAACCAATTCACCAGGAATAGTACTACTTGGTAAAGCAGCATGATCGGCAGTTCCATCAAAAATTAGATTTCCATTAACATCTCCAACTCCAGAGTTGGTAACAAGAGGAAATCCATCATTCCAAGTTGCTGTAACTTGATTCCATTGATTTGCCCGAAGTCCACTAGCCGTAAGTGGGCCACGAATCATTTCTACCTTATGAATGCTTCGTCTAACAAAACTAGCAGGTTGTCGCAGAGTTGTGTCAGCATCACCATGAAGAAATTCGGTGTTAGCACCACCACGAATCATGATATAGCGACCTTCTGTTAAGGTGCCAAAATTTGTAGCTGCGTTGCTTGCTTGTGTAAACAATCCTGTAAGGCTACCAGATGCTAATTGAGAACCATAAAGACTTTGATCACCAAGATTTGGTGCTACACCACTTAGAGTTGTGCTCCCCTCAATAAAACCAGCAGCACGACCTACGCCAACCGTTGGTTGTGTGGTGGGCGTAATTGCAGTTCCGCCCTTGTCAAAATAATCATCTCCCGCTCCGGGATTTACAATAGTATACGCCATATTTACTACTTTCTTTTTAGTAGCAAATTTTGTCCTAATATTCCTATAATAAGGGTCCTGAGTCAGTTATATTATACACCAAAGTCTACGACTTTGTTAAAACCAGCGAACAGCAGCAGCATCACCTCTCAATACGGCCCAGGCATCCCGAATTCGTAGCCAACGTCCATACCAACCGCTCATAAGTATTGGTTTTGCAGGTCCCCATTGATCAGGAGCATATTCTGTTTGGTTCTCATTTAGATAGGTTATATTATACATTATTCGTCCTCCTCTTTTAATTTTTCCACGCTTTCAAATTCTTCATCTCCCAAAACAGCATCCATAAACCCTTTGTCAACCGCCTCCCTAGCCGTCATATAAAATTCCTGTTTTTTGGTCATTTGGTCCCCAATCCATTGTCGAATCTGTTTTTCATCCATTCCCTCCCTTTTGAAAAATTGTCCATCCTTACACCGTTCGGCATAGACATCCAACATTATTTCGGCCGATCTTTTAGACCAATCTGCCTCAGCCTGAACAGATGTATGACTTCCACTAATCTCATCGGTTCCCCAATGTATAAGAAAGTCGGCGTTTGGCATGATAACACGCCATTTAGCTGCTTGAGGAATAATAGAGGACATTGAGCGAGCATGTCCATAAGCCAAAATGGTTATATAAGATGAACTATATTTAATTGCATCATAAATTGCCATTCCATAGTTCCAATCTCCACCATTGGTAATCATGTGGACAAGAATATTGTCATGGTCTTTATTATTTAACATTTGGAGGTTTTTAATGAATGTGTTAGCAGCCTTATGGTCTAACATCGCCTCGTCATAATGATAGTCCTGGTCACTAGATAGGAAAATTTCTCTGGTGTCCAACAAAATGTTAAACGTGTGGACATCATACACCATCTCACTTCGTTGTGAAATATTTCTACGTGGTTGTTTCGTCATTGTTGAGTAAATATTGGTCGATGTTATTATTTATGTGTTTCCTGACCTTACCAGAATTAAATAGTTTACCAACTCCAATTCTCATTCTATACTTAGTAAAAATGTCTAGAATTTCCACACCCTCTGTGTTCTCAATAATATCACGAACATTATAGGTGATGGGGAAGTTGGTGTGAGCAACCCAAAAATTAAATACTTTGCTTGGAACAGAATGTTCTGCTAGAGGTACAACACCCATTGGTGTCATAATAAACTTCATACCATTTTGATGAAGTTGAGGAGGCAATGTTTGGCCAGCATTTTCGGCCTCGGGAATATAATCGGGTTCTTCAAATTCGTCTAAATTTTCACAATATGGATCGGCCCATTTTTCCCATGCTATTATATGTTTTGCTTTTGTCATACTGCTATTGGAAAAGAGATTTTAGGATGTGGATTATAATTGAGCAATTCTATGTCTTCATGTGTCCAATCAAAAATACTTCCGCTATGAGTTAATTTAATTTGTGGGAGCGATTTAGGCTCTCTTTCTAGTTGTTCTTTTGCTCCTTTTATGTGATTTTCGTAAATATGACAGTCTGCTAAAAGTCCAGTTAAATTACCTGGTATTAAATTGGCTTCTTTGCACAATAAGAACAATAATAAGGCATAAGAAGCAACATTCACAGGAACA